>SMUX01213627.1_pt1 | contig 11259 bp, 8 predicted proteins | sample 2456431 | NCBI WGS metagenome assembly SMUX01 (sample SAMN11095930, study PRJNA526329) | marine sediment metagenome | biome: Marine sediment; feature: Surficial sediment; material: Deep marine sediment; isolation source: Hadal surficial sediment | place: Pacific Ocean | collected 2014-11 | depth 0-1... | reverse complement strand
TTCATTCCATTTTCTGCTCCATCAAGTGTAAGTCCGCGGATCATAAGGATAATTAAAAGGAAAAAAAGGATTGGCATCATAATTTTACTGCCGCGTTCAATTCCTTTTCGAATTCCCGCCCAGACAATTACAGCAGTTATCAGCATAAATAAAATAAAATATCCGAGATTCCAAAAAATATCTCCTACTAGGCCGTTAAAATAATTTGCTGATGAAGTTGGTTCGGTGAAATTAAAAAAACTTCCTTTTAAAGCTTCAACAATGTAACCGAGTGACCAGCCAGCTATAACAGCGTAAAATGATAAAATTAAAAATCCACCGACAATACCCATTCCGCCCACGCTTGCCCAAAATTTCGAATTACTTAATTTGCGAAATGCACCAACCGGGTCTCGTTGTGTGGTTCTGCCTATTAGTATTTCAGCAATTAAAACGGGAAGACCAATTATTGCAATACATATTAAGTAAACAATTATGAAGGATGCACCGCCGTTTTCCCCGGCTATGTAAGGGAATTTCCAGATGTTGCCCAGCCCGATTGCTGAACCGGCTGCTGCTAAAATGAATCCGGTTTTTGATCCCCAACTTTCTCTTTTTTGCTCCATACTTCTCCGGTAAGTTTTTATTAGAAGATATTAAAATTTTTAATTTTGAATAAGTTGATTTGGAATATGAAGACTTTGGACTTTAATTTCAAATGAAAAGTTGAAAAATATTAAATTAGTCTCAATACAAATTCTTATCGAATGGAAGTAGGATTTAAATATTTTAACTAAGTTTAATATTATTTTATCATACTTAATCCTATTTTGGTTTAGATGGCACAGACTCTTAAATTAAGTTATTATCCATACACACTAAAGTTGAAACATACTTTTACAGTTTCATCTTTTTCAAGAAATGAAACGCCGGTAGTTTTAACAGAGATTGAATACGACGGCAAAGTTGGGTATGGCGAAGCTTCGCTGCCCCAGTATCTTGGTGAAACCCGGGAAAGTGTGATGGACTTTTTATCTAAAATTGATTTTAGTCAGTTTGAAGATCCTTTGGATAATGAAAAAATTTTAAGTTATATCGATGATATTGAAGATGGAAATAATGCTGCTAAAGCATCGGTTGATATTGCATTACACGATCTAATCGGAAAGCTCTTAAAGATTCCGCTATTTAAATATTTCGGTTTAACAAAACCTAAGAACGCTTACACATCGTACACAATTGGAATTGATAAAAAAGAGATCATCAAAACAAAAATAGATGAAGCAAAAGATTTTAAATATCTTAAGATAAAACTTGGGACTAATAACGATAAAGAAATAATTGAAACAATTCGATCGGTAACAAATAAACCATTGTATGTTGATGCGAATCAGGGTTGGAAAGATAAACAGAAAGCATTGGATATGATAAAATGGTTAGCAGAAAAAAATGTAATATTAATTGAGCAGCCGATGCCAAAAGAAAATATTGATGATATTGCATGGCTGAATGAAAAAAGTCCCTTACCAATTATTGCAGATGAATCAGTTAAGAGATTGAAAGATATCGACAAAGTAAAAGACATTTACTCAGGCATAAATATTAAATTGATGAAATCAACCGGGTTAAGAGAAGCATTATTCATGATAAATAAAGCCAGGGATTTTGGATTAAAGGTTATGCTTGGATGTATGACGGAAACTTCTTGTGCGGTAAGTGCCGCGGCACATCTTTCATCACTTGCGGATTGGATTGATTTGGATGGTCCGCTTTTGATTTCTAATGATTTGTTCGATGGAATATCGTATATTAAGGGTGAGATGAAGTTAAACGAATTGTCGGGTATTGGATTAATAAAAAAAAATTGATTTTTTGATTAAAAAACATAGTTTATTTAAGAAGCATATTATTAATCAATTTATTATTGGGAAAATAATTCTTAAATTTGAACCATTAGAAAAAAAATATTAAGAATATAAAAATATTAAGGAGTTGCTATGAGCAAATTATATGTTTCAAACAAAGATGAAACAGCCCGAATGTTTAAGAGTGATTTTTTAGAAGCATTTTCAAAAATTCATTGGACTGTACCACTTTTTATTTACGTTCCTGTAATTGGATATTTATTTTATCTAGCGATTGTTGATAAAATACCTGCATTAGAAATTATCGGGTTAATTGCTGCGGGATTGTTTATCTGGACAATCACAGAATATTTATTACATCGATTTATTTTTCACTTTCATACCACAAGCAATTTTGGGAAACGTATAACTTTTATGTTTCATGGTGTTCATCACGATTATCCTAACGACACTAAAAGATTAGTTATGCCTCCTTCGGTCAGCATTCCTTTAGCTACAGGATTTTTCTTCCTCTTTAAAGTCTTAGTTGGCGATATTTTTGTAGCACCTTTCTTTATTGGTTTTATTGCGGGGTATTTATTTTATGATATTTCGCATTACGCAATTCACCACTTTAATATGCATAGTAAATTCTGGTTGGTTATAAAAAATCATCATATGATTCATCATTATCAGAGCCCGGGGTTAGGGTTTGGTGTTAGTTCTCCATTATGGGATGTAATATTAAAAACCGGTTATGATGCAAAGAAAAAAGACTAATTTTATTGTAAAAATAATTCTTAATTAGTTAGTACTTCGCATAATTGAAGTGACATCAAAAAAAAATAAAATATTAGTGGTTGAGGATAATACCGAAACACAACTTATCATAAAGGTTAACTTACGAGATATTTACGATGTTGAAATAACCGATAATATAGATGACGCCATTTCATTAATTAATAACAATAATTTCGATCTTGTTTTACTCGATATTAATTTAGGAAATAGCGATGATGGAAGGGATGTTTTAAATATGATAAAAAAAGAACCTGATTATTCCAATCTGCCTGTAATTATTATTACTGCTTATGATATAGATGATGATGAAAAAGAACTGTTGATGAAATTATCCTGTGATTATTTGGAAAAACCACTCGATAAGAAGGTGCTGCTTAATTCTATTGGCAGTTGTCTTAGTTCAGCCAAGTGAGATGAATTTATTTAATCTTGTAATTTATAGATGAACTTCATCTCACCTTGCCTTGCCATTTCACTTTACCTTTTGTTCACTGCAAACATTTCTCCACAGGAAAATAATTTTTATATTCGGCTGAACCAGGTTGGATTTTTACCGGAAGATATGAAATCCGGCGTGATACTTTCTGAAGAAGAAATTCCCATAGACAAGTTTATAGTAATCGATCAAATATCAAATGAAAAAGTTTATTCGGGCAAAATCAGAAAATCTGATAACAATTACAGTAAATTTAATAAATGTTACAACTTTGATTTCACAAAGTTAAACGATAGCGGAAAATTCATTATTAATGTTGGAAATGAATCAAGTTCCCCTTTCATAATAGGTGAAGAAGTTTATAATCCGGTAGTTGATTCGTTAATGTTATTCTTTAGAATTCAGCGCTGCGGTCCTACTCATCCTTTAATGCACAAAAAATGTCATCTCTTGGATGCTTCAATAATTATCAGTTCCGCATCAGATACTTCAAATAATTCAGTAGATGTAACAGGCGGCTGGCACGATGCAGGTGATTATGTTAAGTTTTTTTCTACATCAGCGCTAACTACTTATATGCTCCTGTTTGCTTATGAATTTGATAAAGAAAAATTTGGATTCGATAACGATAATAATAATGTGCCTGATATTCTTGAAGAAGCAAAGGTGGGTTTAGATTGGCTTTTAAGATGTAATATTTCTGATTCTTTGTTTGTTGTTCAGGTGCAGGATGAACAAGACCATAATGTTGGCTGGAGATTACCGGAAGACGATTCACTTCGATTCGGCAGACCTGCGTTTACCGGTTTGAGTAAAAATCTTGTGGGGATTTATTCTGCAGTAATGTCATTAGCTTCACGAATATGGAGTGAAAAATTTTCAAGTGATGAATTTGCAAACCGATGTTTAACTTCAGCTATTCAAAAATATTCAATGCGTCAAAACATAAATGACATTGACAGTACTCATTCTGCATTTTATAATGATAAAAACTATTACGGCAAACTTGCTCTCGGCGCCATCGAGTTATACAATGCTACAGGCATAGATAATTATTTAGAAGATGCAGTTATTTATGGCGACAGCGCAAAACAAGATTTCTGGTGGAGTTGGGGAGATGTAAATTCTCTAACTCATTATAAATTAGCAAAAGTTATCCCGCGTTTTACGGATTATATAAAATCAAACATCAATTACTTTAATGCAAAAAAAGATAGCTCTGTTTTTAATGAAGGAGTTAATTACACCTGGGGAACAACAACATCTCTTTTAGGTGCCGCGTTGCAGGCAATACTTTTTAAATCATTAACAGGAAGTAAGCAGTTCGATTCTTTAATAATTCTTCAGAGAGATTATATTCTTGGGCGAAACCCCTGGGGGTTGTCTTTTATAAACGGTATCGGGGAAAAATATCCTGAGCATATTCACTCACAAATTGCATTTTTTAACAAAGGAAATTTACCCGGTGCATTATCGGCTGGAGGTGCACCTGTTTCAATCATCAATGAATATGAGATAGCTCGTTCAGATTCAAGTTTTTCATTATTCAATTCACAATCAGCGGCATATTTTGATGATTGGAATAATTATATAACGAATGAAGCAACTATTTTTGGGAATGCTACCGCATTGTTTGTTTATGGTTACTTTTCAAAGCGGAAATAATTTACCGCAAGCAAACTTGTTAATTACCAATCGCTGTCAGAGCACAAGTATTTTTCTCATTGTTTTTACACATATCAACCATTTATTAAAAAATTGAAGAAAATTACTGTAACAGAATAAGACATCAATTTTCTAATTGTCTCTGTTTATTCCAATAATTAATACCGTCATTAGATATTTAACTGCAATGCAATCTGTTCATTCGGCACAATATTTGGCTTAAAAGAGTAAAATTTCCAAAAAATATGACCAAAAAAATTCAGTTATTCCCTTCGGGAATTCCTTTGGTTGATTTTGCGTGGGGAGGGCTTTATAGAGCAGGAACTTATTTCCTAATTGGCCCACGTAAATCCGGAAGAACTTTATTAGCATTACAATATGCATTGGAATGTGCACAGAGAAGAGAAGTATGTCTTTTCTTTACGTCTATGCGTCCAAAAGATCTTTTAATTCATGCAGCTTCAATTGATTTTGATTTACAACATTATATGAATCAAAATCTGATAATAGTTGTTAGAGTTACTCCGCCGGAAGATTTAAACCAAGTGGAAGACACGGATACACATTTAGCCGAGTATATCAAGGATATAGTTCCTGTTGTCAAACAATACAATCCAAATAAAATCGTTTTTGATGAACTTACTCCTTTTATTGGGTTTAAAGATCTTAAATTCTTAAGGAATACTTTTCTAAACACAATAGAGGGTATAGAAGATACAGGAATAACAAGTTTGTTTCTTTTATCCGAACCTGCTAATCCTGCATCGCAGAACATTATTGACACTTTAATAGATTGCTCAACCGGAATAATTAGTCTTCAGAAAAAAGAAGAAGTTGTAACGAAATATCATTCTGGAATAATGACCATCACTCCGAATGTTGGACATACAGAAGGTAAGTTTTCTGCAAACTATTATATCGAACCGTATAAAGGTATCCTGGTAGATTACAAACCGAGTGAACCGGAGAGAATAAAACCCGATTTCATTACTCCTGCCGCTGATCAAAAATACGAAAGCTTTGCAGATATAAAAATGGAAGATGATGCAATTACACTTTCAAATGTTTATTCCCTTAATGATTTCGAACTAATAATTAATAACCAAATCGCACTTTTCCAGATTACGGGACAGGAATTTGCTTTGGTATCAATTCGGTTGGATGAATATGCTGAAAGAAGAGGAATGCTTACTCTCAACCAATTGAGAAATGCAATAAGACTTTCAACGGATAAAAAAGATAAAATTTGTATTATCGGTAGTAAGATATTCGTGTTAATTACCAAACCTAAAGATAATGTTGTTGCTAATTTAGTAACAAAAATCAAATCTAATTTGCCTAATGACGATCCCAATTTTTATGAGGCTATTTCACCCCACATCTCAGTATATGCTGTTACGGTAAGTAAAAATGTAAAAAATGCAGAGGGTATGATTTCCCAAATTCTTAAAGACACTGCAGCACAAGATGAAAAACCTTATCGTCGTTAATTTTAGTATCTATCATGAAATCCGTTATAACATGCATACTATATCTTACGATTCTCATACCTGTCTTTGCTCAGCCAACCTCTGAAGCACTGCGGCTTGAAGCCATTGAAAACATCAGCAATGGAAAATACGGGGAAGCAATCGAATTGCTCAATCGATACATTTCAGCTAATCCGCAAAAGTCGGAAGGTTTTTATCTTAGGGGTACATGTTTCGAAAAAAGAGGTGAGTATGAGAAAGCGTTTTATGATTATCGCTCAGCTTTAAAACTTGATCCGGACAATTCAGTTTACAAAACAAATTTATTCCGCACAACAGAAGAATTTCATAAGCTTTTATACAATACAATTGCCGGTTACAAAAGAGAAATTGCAATCGATCCATCAAAGGCAAAGAACTATCTTGAAGTTGGAAAAAGTTATAAGAAGTTAGGCGATTGGAAAACAGCAGAAGTATGGTATGATGATTATCGGCGAAGGGAAGAAGCATCAGCCGATGAAATACTGCGTTACACTGAAATTCTTGCAAAGAATAAACATATCTCTAAAGGCGAACCAATACTTAAAAGATACACGCAAAAATATCCTGACGATCACCGTTTGTGGTCTCGGTACGGTTATTTTACAATGTGGCTGGGAAAGAAAAAAACTGCTCGCATCGCATTTGAAAATGCTTTGGAATTAAGACCTTATTTTAAAGAGGCAATGGACGGTTATGATATGGTTAGAGGTAAAGGATATGTTTACACCGTAAATGATACAACCATTAGATATAACTACGGATTGCCTTCGCCAAAAAGATATAAACAGTATCCAATTGATAGATACTATCGAAAGCTTAAAAAAAATCCTGGTGATATAGAATCCCGCTATCTTCTTATTGATGAGCTGGTTAAGAATAATCGTTATGATGAAGCAGATAAGCAGTTGAATATTCTTTCGGAAACACAATCTGATTACAGCAAATTCCGAATGGTTGAGGCAGAAGTGATGGACAAACAAAATAATTATTATGAAAATAAAATCAGTACACTTGAAAGAAAATTATCATTCAATCCAAATAATAGAAAAACAGTTTTAGATTTGGGGAAATATTATTCATACCGTGAACAATATGCTAAAGCTATAAAACTGTATAATGATTATCTTCTAAACTATTACAGTGACCATGAAGTGCGCTATCAAAAAGTAAGATTATTATCCCAGGCAGGCAGCTTAGGTGCTGCACGGGATGACATGGAAATTGCTTTGAACCAGGCACCTTATAATAAAAATTATCAGTTACTGTATGGACAATTATTAGTCTGGCTTGATGAAGATCTTAATGTTGCTGAAAAAAATCTTAATTATGTATTAAAAAGTGATCCTGGAAACATAGATGCATTAATCACATTAGCAAACCTAAATTTTCAAAAGAATGATCTTGCAAGTGCAGAATTGTATGTTGACAAGGGATTTAAAATTGATCCAATAAATAACGACCTTATGCAGCTAGAAAGATCAATTGAGCTGCAGAAGAATATTAATGAAGAATCAAAAACTTACAGTTTATTAGAACAGGCACGAGAATATACATTTAAAAAGCAATGTAATGAAGCGATAGATTACTATAAAATGTATTTCGAAGAACCAGCCGCTGATCCATACTTAAAAAAAGAACTTGCCGAAGCTTATTTGTGCGATAATAATTACGATGCTGCAATAAAAATTTATGATGAACTCATTATAAAATATCCTGATGATTACGATTTAGCCAAGCAGCTTGCTAAAATATATTATTGGAGTGGAGATTCGTTAGCCGCTTTGTATCAGTTTCAAAAATTAGCTGCTGAGAATCCTGATGACGCTGAAACAAAATTATACCTTGGTGATGCTTATATGAAGGTAGGCGATTACAAAAATGCCAGAAATGTTTATGAAGAACTTTTAGCGATTTCGCCCTCATCGCATATTATACAAACTAGAATGAGATGGCTCGGCGGTGCTGGGCTAAATGGTTATTCAGCCGCTTCATTTCCCACTCATTTTTCTATTATTCCTGATGGAAATTATTTCGGCGATAATCTCGATTTCACTTACACCACCCAAGGTGTAAAATTAGAGTTGGGAGTTACAAGTTTCCTATCACTTTCTGGAAGCGGATATTTCGGTTTTGTTTCTTCAGAACAAACTAGATTAAATCTTAATATTATTCGCGCTGATGGTTATATTAGATTCAGCGAAATAGTGACGGGTTCGGTTGCTTATGGAGTTACAAATTTCCAGGACGATACGAGCACTGATATTTTTGAAGTATTTGTTAGAGCAGCAAAGCAAAAGGAATATAATTTTTCAGCAAGTTTTTATTCTGCCGATGCTGTGCAGATATTGTACTCTCCGTTTTTAGTCGATCTTCGTCTCACCGCAAATTATACTTTATTAACAGGAGAGTATATTGCTAAAGATGGAGTATTGCTTAGAGCTGATGCGGCTTATATTGCTGTATCCGATGACAACAGGGGAAGCAAAGTGATATTGAGAATAGGAAAAATATTTAATGGGGCTTTTGGTGTTGGATATGAGTATTACTATTACAATTTTAATGAGCAGACACTTCTTTACTGGTCCCCTGATAATTTTGAAACACACAGCATTTGGGGTGACTGGGACGCAATAGTTGATGCCGATTTTTTACTGAGCTTTAATGGTAAACTGGGACTTACCCCAAACGAGAATTTTATTGTTAGAGAACTGCATACTAACCTGAGTTATAATATTACTTCTAACTTTGTACTGCAGGCAAGGTTGTCATTTGGAAGTTCTGTGCAATTAAGTCAGGGTTACAATTCTGTGTCATTTGGTCTATCTGCTTACTGGACTTTGTAAGAAAAATTATCAGTTGTTCTTTAATTATAATAACTAAATTTAGAGCCAATCCAAATCAAAACATCACTTTTTTATCTCTTGTATTAGATTGATACACAATAAATTATTATCCAATATTGTTTCACTAATACCGTTTGAAAATATGCAATAGGGCAAAAATTTAGACTTATTGGTGGCATTATTGTTGAATTTTGAAATGGTCATTAATATATGTTAATATGAACATAAAAACTGAAATTAGAAGAAGCGTTATTGAGTTAACTCAATCGGAGGGCATTCAATCAACCGGAAATAGAAAAAACAGAATAATCAGAAGAATACTTATCAGCGGAATTTTCTCTCTTTCACTCCTGTTAATAATAATTTATACTCTGCCGATGACTGTCTTAACCGTATCATCGCTTTTTGAATATGCAATTATAGTTACACTTGTTATCTTCCTGCTGATTTTACTGATAAGGTATTTTGGCATTTTAATTTTAGCATATCTCTACTTGAATGAATACACGTTCAAAAATCATGATAATTTTAAACCGTTTATCTCTATCATCATTCCCGTATTTAACGAGGGAAAAATTTTGGATAAAACGATAGAATCATTACTGGAACTAAATTATTCGAAATATGAAATAATAATAGTAAACGATGGTTCAACCGACGATACGAAACAAGTTGCAGAAGAATTAATCGGTTTCAGAAGAGGAATTTACAATAAGATAAAAGTTTCATTAATAAATAAATCAAACAGCGGTAAAGCAAATTCACTGAATGCAGGAATTCAAGTCTCTAATTCTGAATTTATTCTTTGTATGGATGGCGATTCGCAATTATCACCTGATAGTTTAACCATGGCAGTCAGGCATTTCACTAATCCTGAAATTGGCGCAGTAGCAGGAAACGTTAAAGTTCAAAACAGAGGAAGTTTTCTTACCGACCTGCAGGCACTTGAGTATATCGAAGGACTGAATATGGCTAGAAGCGCACAGAGCTATTTGAAACTTGTAAATATTATTCCTGGTCCAATTGGTCTTTTCCGCAGAGAAGCAATTGAAAGCGCAGGTTATTACACAAACGATACTTTTGCTGAAGATGCTGACCTTACACTTAGGATTCTTTCTAAGGGCTGGAAAATATTTTACGAACCTAAAGCAATTTCATATACTGAGGCACCAACTGGATTAAGGCAATTGCTAAAACAAAGATACAGATGGACGAGAGGAATACTTCAATCAATCAGGAAACATAAAAAGTTATTAGTCAATCCCACAATCAATTTTGGTAATACATTTGTTTTGTGGACAATGTTTTTTGAAGCATTGATCTGGCCGGCAATGAACATAGCAGCCAATGCATTCTTTATTTTTGCAGCTATGTATTTTGGATTTACATCATTAATATTTTACTGGTGGGCAGGATTAGCTTTACTTGATATAATGACTGCAATTTATTGTGTTGCCGCCGAGAAGGAAGAATTCAGGTTAGTGGCTTATGGCATTGTATACAGAATGGTTTTTATTTTGATAATAGACATCTGTAAAGCAATGTCAACCGTAGAAGAATTTTTAGGAATTAAAATGAAGTGGGGAAAATTAGAGAGGGCAGGGTAAAACCGTAATAAAATTATTTCTTAATTAATTAAACGAGGGTAAGATGGAACTAATTCCAATCTTGTCTACAATTATACTTGTAGCAACCATCAGTACATTTATACTTGCTGTTGGTGCTTACATCTTGTACAAAGTGCAGGAGAACAAAGCAGATCAATATGCAAGAAAAGAAGCTGAGCAGGAACAAGCTGAACTTTTGGAGCCGGCTGATTTTGACGGCAGAAAACTTATTATAGAAGAACCTAAACAAAAACAGGCTTCTGTGCAGCATCATTATCACCCGGTGGAAACAGCAATAAAAGAAACTAAAATTAATCGTACTCAACAGGAAAAGGAACGCATAAGAATAAAAAGACATACGTTAGAACCTAAATTCTTAAAGTTTACTTCTGAAGGTTATGTGGAAACACGAAAAGATCAGGATGCCGGAGTTGTAAGTTGGCAGTAACTTCTTCAACAAGAAAAGGAATTAACCAATGGTTAATTATGATAGTTGGGTTTATTGTTGTTATTGCTGCAGTAATGGTTTTTCTATTTGTTCTTAGAGGCGTTTTTGGAAAATTTTCGGTAAAT
>SMUX01247243.1_pt1 | contig 11261 bp, 9 predicted proteins | sample 2456431 | NCBI WGS metagenome assembly SMUX01 (sample SAMN11095930, study PRJNA526329) | marine sediment metagenome | biome: Marine sediment; feature: Surficial sediment; material: Deep marine sediment; isolation source: Hadal surficial sediment | place: Pacific Ocean | collected 2014-11 | depth 0-1... | reverse complement strand
CATGCTTTTCGGACCGGCGAATTATGAATTATCGGCAGTCGGATTGCCAAGACGATGCACGACCACCATGTGCCACAACGCAAAACGGCAGGTATACTCCGCCGGAGCGCCAGCATGGCAGTCAGACTACACACCGAGGAATATTATGAAATTTCAGTCGCGTTATCTCTTTGTCATCCTGATCCTGGCAACGGTGGCCGCCTGCGAGCCCGCTGGCGATAAAAAAGATGCCGCGGGTCTGGCCAAGCAGCAGATGTCGTGGGCGGATTTTCGCGAGTCGTTTATCGAGGAATATTTCGAACACAATCCCGCTGCTGCGATTGGCGCCGGACGACACGAATACGACGGTCAGTTGCATGACTACAGCCCGGCTGCGGTTGCCGCCGAGATCGGTTGGCTCAAAGAGCGCAGAGTGCAAGCGGCGGCTTATGGGGATGATGCGCTGGCTGGCCGCGAAAAGTTCGAGCGCTCCTACCTCATGGCGACTGCCGACAAACAACTATTCTTTCTCGAGCAATCGGGGTTCCTGCATTCCAACGTCGTGGTTTACGCTTTCGCTATTGATCCAAGCATTTATCTTTCACTCGAATATGCGCCGCTCCCCCAGCGGATGGCCGCCTTTACCCGGCATGCAGCGGCGATTCCTGCGTATCTTGCCCAGATGCGCAGCAACCTCGTTACACCGCTGGCCAAGCCGTATATTGAAGTTTCCCGGTCCATTCTGGAGGGTTACGCGACATTTTTTGCCGATGCCGTTCCGCAGATTTTCTCGGCCGTTGACGACGCAAGTCTGCAGACTGGTTTTTCAGCCGCAAATGCGAGCGCTATCGAAGCGCTAAAAGAAATGACCGCCTGGCTCGACAGCGAACTGGAAACCGCCAGCGATGATTTCGCGCTGGGGGAGGAAAAATTTCTCCGGATGTTGCGGATGAACGAGGGAGTCGAAATCAGCATTGCGGTATTGAAGGCTGCCGGAGAAGCTGACCTCGAGCGCAATCTCGCGGCGCTGGTCGAAGCCTGCGACGTCTTTGCCCCCGGCCTGTCCATTCATGAGTGCGCGGCCAAGAATGACCGGATCAAGATGGCGGGCGGCCCGGTCGAGGGTGCGCGCAGGCAATTGGCCGACTTGAAGCAGTTCCTGATCGAAAAGGACCTGGTTTCGATTCCAGGCACTGAACAAGCGCTGGTGGACGAAGCCCCGCCCTACAACCGCTGGAATTTCGCTTATATCCGTATACCGGGGCCGTACGAGGACGGCCTGCCATCGACCTACTATATCGCCCCGCCCGACCCGGCCTGGTCGGAAGAAGATCGGCTCGCCTATATCCCGGGCGCAAAGAAATTGCTGTACGTCTCGGTGCACGAAGTCTGGCCGGGGCATTTCTTGAATTTCCTGCACGCCAACCGATCCGAATCTGTATTCGGCAGGACTTTCTTTACTTATTCCTATACCGAAGGCTGGGCGCACTACACCGAAGAAATGATGTTTGACGCCGGTCTGGATGGCCAGGCGCCCGACTCGCACATCGGACAGTTATCGAATGCGTTGCTGCGAAACGTTCGTTTCCTGTCCGCCATCGGTCTGCATACCGAGGGAATGACGGTTGACGAATCCAGGCAGATGTTCATCGACAAGGGCGTGCAGGATTCTGGCAACGCCAGCCAGCAGGCGTTTCGCGGGACATTCGACCCGGGCTACCTCAACTATACGCTGGGCAAATTGATGATCAGAAAGCTCAGGGACGACTGGACGGCGAGCCGCGGCGGACGCGCCGCGTGGAAAGAGTTTCACGACACTTTTCTTTCCTATGGCGCGCCGCCGATACCCCTGGTGCGAGCGGATATGCTGGCGGGCGACGAATCGGCTGACGCGGCGTTGTTGCCATACTGACCCAGGCCAAAGCCATGCGCCGTTTTCTTGTCCTGCTGCTGTGCCTGGGTCTGTGGACGATAGAAACGGCCGATGGTATCGAAGCGGATGGCAGCCTGAATCCTAAGCTGCAGGCGCTTGCACAGGAATTCTTTGGCTGGCGGGCGATTCAACAACCAGCCACCGGGGACGATATCCCGAGGGTTGAAAGACCGGATGGCTGGGTTCCCGACTGGTCGCCCGCAGCGCTGACCCGCTATCGTGCCGCCTACCGGGTTTTCCTTGCGCGGTTGGGCGAGCTCGATCATTCGGGCTGGAGTAAAGCCGACCAGGTGGACGCCAGGCTGTTGCGGGCCGCCATTCTAAGGGTGCGCTGGGAACTCGATATACTCAGATCGCCGCATCGAAACCCGTTGTTTTATATCGATCAGACTCTGGGTAGCGTTTTCGAGCTGTTGATTATTTCCTCCCCGATTACGCCTCAACGTGCAGAAAATATTGTGCTGCGTCTCGAAGCGTTTCCCGAATTGACCCAGGCCGCATATACGAATCTCGATCAGGCGGTGCGGCCATTTTCGCGGGCCGCGATTACGATGCTGGCGGGCATTGACGAACGCCTCAAGAAAATGCGAGTGGCCTTGCAACTGCATTTCCCGGAAGAATTGAGGGAGCGCATGCAACGCGCAACAAGGGGGGCTGTTTCGGCATTGCAAGCTTATTCGCGCTGGCTTCGATCGGCCGATCCGATCATGACCGACGAATTCAGCCTGGGGACGGACGCCTACTCTTTCTTCCTGGCCAATGTGGCTTTGATTCCGCATACGCCCGGGGAACTGCTTGCCCAGGGCAGGCTTGCGTGGGAGCGTGCGGTGACCTTCGACACGCTGGAAAAAAATCGCAACGCGAGTCTGGAATCGCCGGCAATTTTTGACGACCTCCAGGCGCAGATCGACACGTCACGGCGTATGGAAGGACGGATTCGCCAGTTTCTCGAAGCACATAATTTGATGACGGTACCCTCCTGGCTCAAACGCTACCTCAATCGCCCGCTGCCGGATCACCTGGCGCCACTGGCGTTTATGGGCGTCACTGACGATCTGACCTCGGAAACGCGGCTGGATGAACACGCCATCAGCTATGTTCCCGATCCCTCGCCGGACCTCCCCTATTTCTATCTGGCATCCGCGCAGGACCCGCGCCCGCTGATTGTCCATGAAGGCGTGCCGGGCCATTATTTTCAACTTGCACAGTCATGGAAGAATCCCGACCCGGTGCGCCGGCGCTATATAGATTCCGGCGCCAACGAAGGCATCGGTTTTTATGTCGAGGAGATGTTGTTGCAGGCGGGGTTGTTCGACGACAGCCCGAAAACCCGGGAAATCATCTACAGCTTTATGCGCTTGCGGGCGTTGCGGGTCGAGGTCGATATTCGCCTGGCGACCGGTGATTTCACGATCGAGCAAGCCGGCGCCTACCTGGCCCGGACCGTGCCGATGGATCTTGAAACAGCGACTAAGGAGGCGGTCTTTTTTGCTTTTAACCCGGGACAGGCGATCAGCTACCAGATCGGCGCGCTGCAAATCATCCGGTTTCTCAGCGATGCCAGGCTGGATCTCAAAGACGATTTCAGTCTCCGGCATTTCCACGATTCCCTGATGCAAAACGGAAACGTTCCAATTGCGCTCCAGCGCTGGGAATATCTGGATCGGGCAGACGAAATAAACCGCCTTGACGAGATGGTTAAAAAGGCAATTTCGATCACCGGCAAGTAAAAAACAAGCCCGGCCAATGGCCGGGTTTGCTTGCCGATCTGGAGCGGGTGAACGGAATTGAACCGTCGACCTAGACGTTGGCAACGTCTCGCTCTACCCCTGAGCTACACCCGCAGTCGCTTCCGGGTTCGAAGCGGCGTGCTATTTTAGCCGCTGCCCGTGGACTGTCAAGCGGGGCTCACTCACTGGTCAGCAGAGGCCATGCGGCGCGCCAGTAGTCGAACATGGACCAAAGCGTCAGGCCAGCCGCGATTACGATCAATAACAGGCCAATATCGTAGATGGGCAGGCTCCAGAGGTCTTGCTGGTAGATCAGGAAACTCAACCCGATCATCTGGAAAGCCGTCTTGGTCTTACCCAGCCGTGAGACCTTTACCTTGGCCCGCATCCCGGTTTCCGACAGCCATTCACGCAGCGCGGAAATCGTCAGCTCGCGACCGATGATCACGGCGGCGGCCAGTGCGACAAACCACCGTGCGTCTGTCTGCACGATCAATACCAGCGCGGTTGCGACAATCAGTTTGTCGGCGACGGGGTCGATAAACGCACCAAAGCGTGAGTCCAGGCCCATTCTTCGGGCAAAAAACCCGTCGGCCCAGTCCGTAAGCGCCGCCGCCGCAAAAATAAAACAGGCCACCGGTCTGGCCCAGCCAAACGGCAAGTAAAATGCGACCACAAACACCGGCAGCATTGCGAGCCTGGAGAAGGTCATAATGTTGGGTAAGTGCCAAACCATGTCGTCTGTATGCCTTTGTGCCTACTGATCCGGGTGGAATACCGAATGAATTTTTTCAGCCAGATTTCGGCTGATCCCTTTCACCCTGGCCAAATCTCCGATCCGAGCCTCTTTTACGCCTTGCAGGCCACCGAACTGGCGCAACAGTTCGCGTCGTCTTTTCGGCCCGAGACCGCGTATCGCCTCCAGCACCGACACCTGCCTCGACCTGGCGCGCTGCCGGCGGTGTCCGCCGATGGCAAAACGGTGGGCTTCGTCACGAATCTGCTGAATCAGATGCAGTGCCGGGGAGCTGGCTGGGAGTATAAATGGCTGCTTGTGACCCGACAAGAACAGCTTTTCTTTTCCGGCGCGACGCCCCGCCCCCTTGGCGACAGCCAACAAAGGAATGTCCGTCAATTGCAACTCCTGCATCACTTTCTGTGCCTCGGCAAGCTGCCCTTTGCCACCATCGATAATGACCATATCCGGCACCGGGGCTTCACCTTTTTTGACCCGCAGATAGCGCCGCGTCATCGCCTGGCGCATTGCGGAATAATCGTCGCCGGGCGTAACGCCCTTGATATTGAAACGGCGATACTCGGATTTCGCCGCACCTTCGTGGTTGAACACCACGCATGAAGCGACCGTAGCCTCGCCCTGGGTGTGGCTGATATCGAAACATTCAAGCCGTTGCGGAACTTCGGCGAGGTCCAGTTGCTGCTTTATGGCCTCCAGTTGCGCCATCATCGTGGCATTTCCAGCCAGTCTCTGGCCGAGCGCGTGCTCGGCGTTGGTCCTGGTCATCTCCAGCCAGCGTGCACGTTGACCGCGGACTCGATGGCGGATGGAAACTTTTCTGCCGGCTCTTTTGCCCAGCGTTTCCTCGAGCAAATCCGCATCCTCCACGCGGCTGGAAATCAGCACCTCATCCGGCGCCTCACGCGCTAGGTAATATTGGGCGAGGAATGCCGACATCACTTCATTGATGGTCGAGCCCGGTGCGGTTTTCGGGAAGTACGACTTGCTGCCGAGGCTGCGCCCCGAGCGCACGAACATGACGCTGACACAAAAAGTGTTTTTTGCGCTAGCCAGGCTGACCGCATCAAAATTCCCGGTCCTCCCGTAGACAAACTGCCGTTCCTGGACTTTCTTCAGGGCGGCTATCTGGTCCCTGTAATGCGCTGCTTTTTCATAGTCCCGGGCTTCTGCCGAAACATCCATGCGCTCGACCAGCCCATCGATGACCAGGTTGCTTTTGCCTTCGAGAAAGAGCAGCGCATCGGCAACATCGCTGCCGTATTCTTCCTTCCCGATCAACCCGACACAGGGCGCCGAGCACCTCTTGATCTGGTATTGCAGGCAGGGCCGGCTGCGGTTCGAAAAATAACTGTTGTTGCATGGCCGGATCAAAAACACTTTCTGCAGATAGCTCAGTGTCTCCCTGACAGCGTGGGTACTTGGGTAAGGGCCGAAGTATTTTCCCGCCCCCTTGCGGGCTCCTCGATAAAAACTCAGCCGTGGAAACGCATGATCGGTACTGACGTATATATAGGGAAAACTCTTGTCGTCCCTCAGCAACACATTGAACCGCGGCTGATATTTCTTGATCAGGTTGTATTCGAGCAGCAAAGCCTCTGTTTCGGTCACCGTCACGGTTACATCGACATCGCGAACCTCGCCAAGCATCCTGTATGTCTTGGCCGATTGCGCCCTGCCCTGGAAATAACTGCTTAGGCGACGTTTCAGGTTCCTGGCTTTACCGACGTACAGCACTTCGTCATCGGCCCCCAGCATTCGGTATATACCGGGTTTACTGGTCAGGCGCGCCAGGAAAGGCCGCGCATCGAACACGGGCCTGGCCAATTTTTTTGCCGTCACCATATGCGGGTCCACTCAAGCAAGGCCAGCGAGCTCTTTTGCTCGCCCGAGTACCGCCAGAAACATGTCCTTGTTCAGCCGGCGGGTCTGGGTGTTGTAGCGGCTGCAGTGGTACGAGTCGACCAGGTGAAATTTCTCCAGTCTATGTTCGGCGCCGTGCGCAAAAGGGAATGCCGATAACTTGCATTTTCGGGCCTTGAGAACCGCGCGGTGGGCGATGGTTCCAAGCGCGAGCACCACCGATGAATCGGGAAGACACTCGAGCTCCGCTGCCAGGTAATCGTTGCAGGTATCGATTTCGTCGCCCGTCGGTTTGTTCTCCGGTGGCAGGCACTTGACGGCGTTGGTGATCCGGCAGCCATAGAGTTCGAGGCCGTCATCGGCCGCGGTTGCATCCGGCTGGCTGGCAAGCCCCAGGTCGAACAGGGTCTGGTACAACAATATGCCCGCGTAATCGCCGGTAAACGGCCGGCCCGTTGCGTTTGCACCGTGCATCCCCGGAGCCAGGCCGACAATCAGCAGCCGTGCGCCATCGTCGCCGAAGGGAGCGACCGGCCGGGCATGGTAATCGGGATATCGGTCCGCTACCTCGTCCAGGAAACCAGCCAGCCGCGGGCACCGCCGGCATTCGATGGAAAACAATTGCTCGCTCATGGGCTCTAGTATGAAGCGAGTGCGTGGGAATCGGCAATCTCTCGCTGGCGAATGGCCGGGCTAGCTGTTTGCCGGGATCGCGCTGTTCCCGGAAAGCAGCCCTTTTTCCCTCATGCGCAGGCCCGCGGTGATCAGTTCCGCGGAATTTTTCAGATTGAGTTTCAACCGGATCCGGTAGCGGTAGGTGCTGATGGTCTTTGGGCTCAGCCCGAGTTTTTTTGCGATTTCCCTGGCGTTGAGGCCAGCACAGATCAGGCGCAACACCTGGAACTCGCGCCGAGAAAGGCTCTCGATCGGCGGGCCAGGTGGTTGGCCGGACTCCCGCATCAACGACCTGGCGACCGCGGGCGAGGCATAGCTATGGCCCCTGGCAACCGACTCGAGCGAGGATTTCAGCTCTGTGGGGCTGCACTCATCGGTCAACAGACCCGCTACCCCGAGGTTGATCAGGTGTTTGAGGTATACCGGCCGGCTTTCTTCGGAGATGCAAACCAGGTTCCGGAAACCCCGTGCAGAAAAAGCGCTGGCGAGTTGCTGAGCGTCTACCATTGGATGCTTTTCCCGGACCAGTACGATGTCTGGCCACAGCTTCTCCGTTTGCTGAATGCAGTTGGCCAGGCTATGCGTCTGGCAGATCACCTGCATCTTGCCCAGGCGCGGGATCATTTCGGCGAGCGCGAGGCGGGTCAGGGGTTCCGGGTCTAGCAGCAGGATATTGAGAGTCGCTGGCATGAGATACATGCTAGGCAGGCGGCGGGCCGGACTACAGCCAATAATCTGTCGATTGCGGACGATTAATCCGCGTATTTCATCCGACCACCTGATCTGGCATGGTCGGGTTATGCGCTTGCTGCTGATCAACAAACCGTTTCGATGTCTTTCCCAGTTTAGCGACGCAGACGGGCGCGCCACGCTGGCCCGCTGGGTGGACCAAAAAGGCGTTTATCCGGCCGGGAGACTGGATTTTGACTCCGAGGGTCTGCTGGCGCTGACTGACCACGGTGGTTTACAGGCGAGAATATCCGATCCAAAGTACAAGCTGGCGAAAACCTACCAGGTCCAGGTCGAGGGCAGTCCTTCGCAGGATGCGCTCGCCACCCTTTGCGCCGGCGTCAACCTCAAGGGTAGGCTGGTCCGCGCCGCGGCCGCGCGTACCGTACCCGAACCAGCCGGACTGTGGCCGCGAAACCCACCGATCCGCCATCGAAAATCGGTGCCGGATCATTGGCTGGAGTTGGTGATCGAGCGCGGTCTGAACCGCCAGGTAAGGCGAATGACGGCTGCCGTGGGCCTGCCGACCCTGCGCCTGATCCGGACGGACATCGGGCCGTGGTCGCTGGGGACGCTGATGCCCGGGCAATGGCGCGAAATATCACGCGAGCAAATGGCAAGCGATTTCAGGAATCTTGGTTGGCGGCTGATCTGAAGTTTTTGCCGGTGATTCGCATGGCCAGTTCCAGGGCCTGTTCATAATTGAGCCGCGGATCCACTTGCGATTTGTAGGATCTGGCCAGGTCCGCGTCGGTCAGACCGCGAGCCCCACCGGTACATTCGGTCACATCCTCGCCGGTCATCTCGAAATGAACGCCACCGAGATGACTATCCGTGCGCCCGTGTATGTCGAAAGACATTTCCAGTTCATCCAGGATGTTGTCGAAACGCCTGGTCTTGACCCCGTCCGCGGTAATTTCGGTATTGCCGTGCATGGGGTCGCAACACCACAGCACCGGCGAACCGGTAGCCTGCACCGCGCGAATCAAGGACGGCAGCCTTTTCTTGATCTGGCTGACTCCGAATCGGTGAATCAGCGTAATACGACCAGGTTCATTCAGCGGATTGAGGACCGCCAGCAGCTTCTGCAGCGACTCGCCGGTCATTCCGGGTCCCACCTTGATCCCCAGCGGGTTGGAGATCCCCCTGAAGTATTCGACATGGGCGCCGTCCAGATCGCCGGTGCGCACGCCAATCCATGGGAAGTGAGTTGCCAGGTTATACCAGCGCTCCCGGCGCGGTATGTACCGGGTCTGCGCCTGCTCGTACGGCAGGTGCAGGCCTTCGTGGCTGGTAAACATGGCAACGCGGGTGGTTTGATGAATGGAACGGCCTGAAATGGACTCGAAAAAGTCCATCGAATCGCTGATCGAACTGACGATACGCCGGTATTCCTGTTCCAGCGACGAGTGGCTGGCAAAATCCATATCCCAGTATTCCGGGTGATGCAAATCGGCAAATCCGCTGTCTACCAGCGCGCGTATGAAATTCAGGGTCAGCGAAGCTCTCTGGTAACCTACCAGCATCAATTCCGGGTCCGGCGTCCGCTCTTCCTGCGTGAACCCGGCTTTGTTGATCAGATCGCCACGAAAGGTGGGTAAGGTAACCCCATCCCGCGTCTCGGTGTCGGTCGAACGCGGCTTGGCGTATTGGCCTGCAATTCTCCCTACCCGAACCAGCGGCTTTTTCAGCCCATACAACAGGACCAGGCTCATTTGCATCAGAATTTTCAGTTTCTTTGCGATCAGCTCTGAATTGCATTCATCGAATCGCTCCGCGCAGTCACCGCCTTGCAGCAGAAATCGCTCGCCACGCTGCGCTTCGGCCAACTCCGATTTCAGGCGCTCGACCTCCCACGAAGTAACCAGTGGCGGCAGACGGCCCAGGCGCGACAACACGTCTGCCACCTTGTCCTGGTCGGGATAGGGCAGCATCTGGCTCGCCGTCCGGTTCTGCCAGCTCGCCGGATGCCAGTCTGATTGCATGGGGTTCCTGCTCATCAGGGCATGTTAGCCGCTTTGCCGGGTGGGCAAAAGGTAAAAGCCTATGGAAAATCACAGATTCTATTGGCACAATGCGGCTCCTGTTGGCCCGCCGCAGCCGGGTTTTCGCAAACTCCGCGGCCCGGCAAACAGGTCGTCACAACTGGAGCAGGCAGATGCATCGCATACTCGTACTCGGGGCTGGAAAAATAGGCGCATTGATCAGCGGCTTGCTGGCCGATTCCGGCGACTACCAGGTTCAACTCGCTGATATGGACGGCGGCGCCGCCCGATCGGTTACCGAGTCGCACGGACTGGATAACGTGACGGCGCATGAGCTGGACGCTACCGACCCGATCAGACTGGCCGCGCACATCGATGACAACCCGGTGGCTGCAGTAGTTTCCGGCTTGCCCTATTTTTGCAACGAAGCGGTTGGCAAGGTCGCCCGTGACAAAGGATTACATTATTTCGACTTGACCGAAGATGTTTCCGTGAGCAGGGCAATCCGGAAAATCGCGCAGGGGGCGGATCGCGCGTTCGTACCGCAATGCGGTCTGGCGCCCGGATTTATCAGTATCGCGGCCAAGGAATTGATCAGCCATTTTGACGAACTGCGATCGGTAAAACTCAGGGTGGGCGCCCTGCCCCAGCATCCGAACAATGCACTGAAATATTCGCTGACCTGGTCCACCGATGGGGTCATCAACGAATATGGCAATTTGTGTCACGCCGTCGTCAACGGCGAACTGGTGGATGTGCTGCCGCTGGAGGGTCTGGAAGAAATTGAACTCGATGGCACGCTCTACGAAGCGTTCAATACCTCGGGCGGATTGGGTTCGCTGGCGGAAAGTTATGCCGGCCAGGCGGTGACAATGGATTACAAGACCATACGCTATCCCGGGCACTGCGCGCAGATGCGATTGCTGATGAACGATCTCAAGCTCAACGAAGACCGCGACACTTTGAAAAAAATTCTGGAAAACGCTGTCCCCCACACGCTGCAGGACGTGGTCATTATTTATGCAGCGGTTACCGGGATGCAGGATGGCCAACTGCGCGAAGAAAACTACGTCAACAAGGTATTTCCGGAAATGATAGCCGGGCGCCTGTGGTCGGCTATCCAGGTCACCACGGCTGCCGGTATCTGCAGCGTGCTCGACCTGGTGGTATCCAATGGCATCCAGTACAGGGGTTTGGTCCGCCAGGAAGATTTTCGTCTCAAAGACATTCTGGATAACCGGTTCGGCAAATATTTTGCGCACGGCGGTAGCAGTGCCGTATCCATGCGGGCGATCGCGACCGGTGAAACCGGTCATGGAAACCGACTCAGTGGAGACGCCAAATGAATGAGATATTGCAGGCTTTGGGTCTGGAGGAATTGAATCCTGCCGCCTGGGCCGGAAAGGACGGCTGGCTGCCCGGAGCAGACCGGAAGGTACTGGATTCCATCAACCCGGCAACCGGGGAAGTCATCGCCAGGGTCGGGTCGGCGTCGGCCGAGGACTATGAGAAAGTCATGAGCCAGGCGCAGCAGGCATTTCTCGAATGGCGATCGGTTCCCGCGCCGAAACGCGGGGAAGCGGTACGCCTTATCGGCGAAGAATTGCGAAAAT
>SMUX01308387.1_pt1 | contig 11269 bp, 12 predicted proteins | sample 2456431 | NCBI WGS metagenome assembly SMUX01 (sample SAMN11095930, study PRJNA526329) | marine sediment metagenome | biome: Marine sediment; feature: Surficial sediment; material: Deep marine sediment; isolation source: Hadal surficial sediment | place: Pacific Ocean | collected 2014-11 | depth... | reverse complement strand
TATCCCCTAGGTCCAGGAGGCAAGCAAAACGCCCCGTAAAGGCGGGGCGTTCGGATCAGTACTCACTACATCCGTTAGTTGGTGCCGTACAGCTGGCGGTGCACGGTCGAAAGCGCTTGCACCTGCTTTTCAGCGTGGTATGAGGAGCGCACCAAGGGCCCGCTCTCGACCCATCGGAACCCAATGCCCATCCCAAAATCCTTAAGCTCCTCAAACTCCTCCGGCCGATAGTAACGCTCAATTGGAAGGTGTTTGATTGTAGGTTGTAGATATTGACCGATAGTGAGGATGTCGACGTCCCAAGAGCGCAGGTCGTGCATGGTTTCCTTGACTTCTTCCACCGTCTCGCCCAGCCCGACCATAATTCCGGACTTGGTCAGTACGTCCGGATCGAGTGATCTGGCATTGCGCAGGGTGGCCTCGGCCCACTCATATTGGTCCTGCGGCTGAACTTTCTTAAACAACCGACGCACGGTCTCCACATTGTGGTTCAGGATCTCCGGCCGAGCTTCCATCACGATCGCTAGCGCAGCTCGCGATCCTTTGAAATCAGGAATAAGCACCTCTATTGAACAGCCGGGCTGAAGTTGGCGGATTCTTCGAATAACCATGGCAAATATCGGTGCTCCACCATCCGGGCGCTCGTCTCGATTGACGCTGGTAATCACGGCGTGGCGCAGGTCCATATCCTTGACTGCCCTTGCCACTCGTTCTGGCTCCAGCCAATCTAAGGTCTCCGGTCGGCCGGTCTTGATGTCGCAAAAACCGCAGGAGCGCGTGCAGGTGTCCCCCATGAGCAGGAACGTCGCAGTGCCTGCCCCCCAGCACTCGCCCAGGTTAGGGCAGCGAGCTTCTTCGCACACTGTGTGCAGTCGCTTCGAGCGCATCGTTTCGAGCACCCGCTCGTAGCTCTGTCCGCTCGGGGCGCGCACTTTGATCCAATCCGGCCGCCTTTCGGGCCGCTTTGGAAGCTTCTGGATATCGACATCAGGTATTACGGTTGACATTGCGCAGCGATTCTACCGCGACCGATCGTCGAATGTTCGTATTCCATCGTACGGCTCAACTCTAGCTCCAATTCAGCCATGAGCTTGACATAAGCTCAGGTGGCGGAAGGGCCGAATTGTCAGAATTTCGGATACACACATTGGTGGAGCTAAATTGGTGCAGAAACTCCACCCCCGTCGAACATCAAGGCGTGTCCGTGTATGAAGCCTGCCGCGGGCGAAGCCAGCCAAGCGATGGTCTTCCCGTACTCTTCCAGCGTCCCCATGCGCCCAAGTGGAAGACTGGCTGCGGCTTTGGCGGACTCCTCCTCAATCGTGGTTCCAGCCGCCTTGGCGCGATCGGACATGAGCTGCTCGATCCGATCCGTCCAGGTCCAGGCCGGATTGATCGAGTTGACCCGAATTCCCTGCGGCCCGAGCTCGTTGGCCAGGCTCTTCATCAGCCCGATGACCGCCAGCCGCAGCGAGTTGGAAGTGATCAGACGCGCCAGCGGCTGCTTAACCGCGTAGGATACAGTGGACACGATGCTGCCCGAGCCTCGGTCCAGCATGTGGGGGACCACCGCGTAGCACAAATAAAGTGCGCTCATGATCGTGGTCTGTACCCCTGCCTCCCAGTCTTCGATCGCTAGATCCATGAAATCGCCCGGCGGCGGCCCGCCACTGTTGACGATCAAGATATCGATCTGACCATAATGGTCCAGGACTTGTTTGACAAACGCGTCGACTTGCTCGCGCTTTGTGAGATCGGTGCGAACCGCAAGCACTTGTGCTCCTGTTTCGGAACGGATCTCATCCGCCGTGGCATCGAGGGTATCGCTCCGGGCGCAGATGGCGATCCGGGCTCCTTCCCGGGCAAGAGCCATGGCGGCTGCTTTTCCCAGTCCTTTAGATGCCGCGCCGATCAAGGCCACTTGATCTTTCACTTGTAGATCCATAAATTCTCCTTTCGGCTTATCCCTAATATTGCGATCTTCCGGCCGCAAGTATTATGAGCGCTCGATGGCCAAGCGTCAAACCGGGCTGGTGCCTGATGAGCATTGTCAATTGACGCTCCTCTGCGACTGCATTAGACTTTGATTCCCCTTCGCTCCCTACGATTGCCTCAAAGGAGGAGAAACATGTCCAAACGTAATCTTTGGTACCTATTCGGGTCCTTAGCCTTAATGGCTTTGGTGCTAGGCGCTTGTCAGCCTGCAGAGCCGGAGGTGCAGGAAGTCGAAGTTACACGGGAGGTTTCCGTCGAAGTCGAGGTTCCGGTAGAAGTAGAAGTGCCGGTCGAGGTGACCGTCCCTGAATTCCCTGAAGGCACCTCCATTCATATCGTACAGTGGAGCCACTTCGTCCCGCAGTACGACATCTGGTTTGATCCCTTCCTCGAATCCTGGGGCGAGGCGAATGGGGTTGAAGTATCCGTAGATCATGTAGGCATTCCTGATACAACTTCTACCCTGACGGCATCGATTGACGCCGGTGCGGGCCCAACGCTGGTCGAAGTGCTCTTCGCGCCTTCCGCTTTCGTCAACGGGGTTCATGACCTGACGGATGTGAACGAGCAGGCTCAGGCACTGTGGGGCGAACAGGCCGCCAGCTGTGCCAACAGCTCGTACCTTCCTGCCGTGGACAAATGGTATGGCTTCTGCCATTCCTGGATACCTGACCCTGGGGATTACGACTCCAAGCTGTGGGCCGACGCCGGGTATCCAAATGGCCCAGTAACTTGGCGCGATCTGCTGGAAGGCGGCAAGGCCATTAAAGATGCCACCGGCGTGCCGCTGGGCATCGGGCTTTCCCCCGAGCTGGACTCGCGCATGGCTGGTCGAGCGCTAATATGGTCCTATGGCGGGGCTATACAGGATGAGAACGAAAATGTCGTGATCGACTCACCGGAGGTGGTCGAGGCGGTCGAGTTCATGGCAGAGCTTTACGCTGCCGCTATGACCGAGGAAGTCTTTGCCTGGGTACCAGCCTCTAACAACCAGGGGTTGATCGCGGGAGAACTCTCCTACATCCTCAACTCGATCTCGGCCTATCGTAGCCTGCAGAAGATCGACGCGGCGGCGGCCGACAACATCGGTTTCGGGCCGGCGCTTGTGGGACCACGCGGTGATCAGGCCGCCTCATCGCATGTTTGGGGCATATACGTCATTCCCAGCTATGTAGAAGGGGCTGAGCTGGAGGCTGCCAAGGCCTTCCTGCTCCATCACGCTGCCAACTCCAACCAGATCGTCTTCAACAGCGAACTATACAACTTCCCGGCTTTTCCGAGCACCGTACCCCAGCTTGAAGGCTGGGTAAACCAAGACCCGTTCGGCTCACGACCGCCAGACAAGCTGGCTTTGCTGGCGGACGCGCTCGAGTGGACGGTTTACCTCGGCTTCCCTGGCCCTGCTAACCCTGCCACAGGCGAGGTTTTCGGAGCCAGCATCATCCCAACCATGATGGGTAAGGCTGCTTTGGGCGAACTGAGCGCGGCGGAGGCAGTGTGTGAGGCGCACGCTCAGATTGAAGATATCTTCGAGAAGTGGCGAGCAGAGGGCCTGGTCGGCGGCGAAGCCAGTCCTGACTGCGCCGTAGGTTAGAGAGTGTCGTAGGCGCACAGGCGCGATAGTAGCGTTGGCTCTTCACAGCGCTGTTCGCCTTGAGGCCCGCTGGAACGGATTCCGGCGGGCCTCAGTTATGCAATGACTGCTTTTGTCGAAATCCAATCGCTTAAAAAACATTTCTCTGGCGTGAAGGCCGTCGATGGGGTTGATCTTTCCATCCAGGAGGGGGAGCTGCTGGTGATCCTGGGACCCTCTGGTTGCGGCAAAACCACGCTTATGCGCATGATTGCGGGCCTCGAAATCCCTACCGATGGCGAGATCTTTATCGGTGGAGAACAGGTGACAAAGCTTCCTCCCCGAGCACGGCACATCGCCATGGTGTTCCAGAGCTACGCCCTCTATCCACATATGACCGTATATCGGAACATTGCCTTTCCGCTCAAAGCTCAGGGGGGCCTCGCAAAAGAGGAAATAGATGAGAAGGTTCGACAAGCCGCGGGCGTGCTAGAGATTGAGTCTTTACTCGACCGAAAGCCACGTCAACTCTCCGGCGGAGAACGCCAGCGCGTGGCGCTCGCCCGAGCGATGGTTAAGGAACCCAGCGTCCTGCTGCTCGATGAACCGCTGTCTAACCTAGACGCGAAGCTGCGAGCGTCTGCTCGAGACGAACTACAGCGTTTCCAGCATCGGCTGGGAATCACCACGATTTTTGTGACGCACGATCAGGTCGAGGCCATGGGCCTGGGGGACAGAATTGTCGTCATGTACGCCGGCAAGGTAAGGCAAGTCGGAACGCCAGACGAGATCTACAGTAAATCCGCGGACACTTTTGTGGCGACCTTTCTGGGTTCACCCGGCATGAACCTGATCGAGGGGCCTGAATACACTGTGGGATTCCGGCCCGAACACTTCCACCCGAAAGACAGCGCGAGGACTGACGATGGCGATTCCAACTATACGATCACCGTCGATCGAGTAGAAAACCTTGGCGCAGACACTTTGGTTTACGGCTCGGTGGATGGAGGCACCCATGTGGTGGCTAAGATTGCTTCTACCTTATCCTTCTCCGCCTCTGCGGGAGATAAAAAGGAGTTCGCGGTAAACCCTGCTTATTTACGGTATTTCGACAAAGAAACCGGACGCCTGACGGCTCCTGGCGCACAATGAGTGTGGAAACTGTACAGCCTCCACGATTTAGTTTCATTTCCGATAACGAACGCTTCCTTGGAGCTTTGATGCTGGCGCCGGCGGTGCTCTTCATCCTGGCTCTTGTTGGCCTACCGCTTGTCATATCGATCGCCTTCAGTTTCTCGGACGTGACGGTAGGAGATACCAGCCTGGATTTTGTGGGATTGGAGAATTTTCGGAGGGTTATTCGGACACCTCAATTCCAGCGCGCGGTTATCGATACGTTTATATTCACGACCGCGGCCCTGATGATCATTCTTGTGCTGGCCAACATCCTGGCGGTGGTGTTTACACAGGATTTCCATGGAAAGTGGCTGGCTAGAATTTTGGTTATTCTCCCGTGGGCCACCCCAATCGCCTTGGGAACGCTGGGCTGGCTCTGGTTGCTGGATTCCAAATTCAGCCCCTTCGATTATGTGTTGGTGCAGATCGGACTGCTCGGTCCGGATACGCTCCTGGGACCCGGACTTCATCTTAACTACCTCGGACGCGAGTATTTAGCGATGGCTTCGGTTGTCCTTGTTCACGTGTGGCGACTGGTCCCGCTATCGGCGGTGATTTTGCTGGCCGGCCTGACTTCGATCGATCAAGAGTTAATTGATCAGGCTCAGGTAGATGGCGCGAGCGGATTGCGAACTCACCTTCAGATCAAGTTGCCGCTCATCACGCCGATCATGGCCATAGCAACACTCTTCGCATTCATCTTGATATTCACCGACCTAGTAGTGGTTTTCGTGCTGACGCGGGGCGGGCCAATCTATTACACACAAGTGCTTTCTATGTGGTCATACAACAAGGGACTCGAGGGGGGTGCGCTCGCGGAAGGGGCCGCGATCGCATTGTTCTTCGCTCCGGTTCTCCTGGTGGCGGCAATTTTGATCCTTCGCACCGTCCGCAGAATCGAGGTGTCATAAGTGGCCCGAAACCGAGTGCAGCGCGTGGCGCTCTACACGACGGTCGTGGCATTTTGCTTTTTCTTCGCGGCGCCATTTCTATGGATGATCATCACCGCCTTTAAAACCGACCGCGACCTCTACAGGGCTCAAAACAATCCTTTCTTTTACAACGAACCGCCCACCCTGGATAATTTGGAATTTCTCTTCTTCAACACCAACTACCTTGTGTTCATTCGCAATTCGCTGTTCGTCGGCGTGCTAGTTGTGATCATCACGCTGCTGCTCGCCATCCCCGCCGGATACAGTTTGGCTCGCCTGGCCGGACGCTGGGGCGAGCGGGCCAGTATTGGAATGTTCTTGATTTATCTCGTGCCGCCGATCCTGCTCTTTATCCCACTTTTTCGGATCGTTGTGGCGCTAAATCTCAACAACAGCCTTTGGTCGCTTGTGGTTACGTACCCGACTTTCACCATCCCGTTCTCTACCTGGCTGCTCGCGGGTTTCTTCGGTTCGATTCCGCGCGACCTCGAGGAGGCGGCGATGGTCGATGGCTACAGTCGGTTCTCAGCCTTTGTCCGAGTCGTGCTTCCGCTTTCAGTCTCTGGCATTATTGCGGTAATTGTCTTCACCTTCACGCTCACCCTTCATGAATTTATTTATGCGCTAACTTTTGTCACCGCCTCCGCCCAACGTACGATCAGTGTAGGTGTGCCGGTAGAACTCATACGCGGCGACGTCTTCTTCTGGCAGTCGCTAATGGCCGCGGCGGTGATAGTGGCGATCCCGGTTGGAATTGTGTATAGCTTGTTCCTTAGTCGTTTGGTCGCCGGATTGACAATGGGGGCGGTCAAAGGCTAGACGATCGAAAATGAGGGTTCGCATCCCCCCCGATTGCGCCTGTATATGTGTGGAGGTCTTATGTCCGACGAAGTCGTTTATCGATCCAAGATTCAGGTAGAGCGCATCAAAGGACCCTACCGGCGGGTTTACATGCCGGCAGAAAAGGAGCCGATCTACCTCTCAACCCATTCTGAGATTGCTGAGTACTATAAGCATGAACCCGGAGTTCATCCCGCTCATTCCACCACCCTCGATTACCTCGTTGCAGCAGCCGCGGGTTGACTGACCGGCACCCTCGGAGGCGCGCTGGAGGCGCGCGATATCCCCGCCGGCGAAGGCCGGCTGACATCCGAAGCCATCGGTGATATCGAGCTGGACGAAAAGATTCTCGTGGTCAAGCGAATACATGTGAAATACACTCTCAAATTGGATCCGGGTAAGCACGAGGCAGCCGAGCGCGCACACAAGCACCACGCCCGATTTTGCCCCGTGGCGCGCACGATTCAAAACTGTGTGGACATTACAACTTCGTTGAAGATGGAAGACCTTTAGGGCCTCGCGCAGCCACCTAACTTATAGGTTTCCCACGTCCATTCATCCATTGACCCCATAAGATTCCTACATTAAGATACTTTCAGCCAGAGGAAATCGATTTCCCTCAGTAAAACCCGAGCAGAATAATCCAAATGACCCGTTACTCCATTGAGACTCTCGAACGTGGACTCAGCGTCCTGTCGTTGTTCAGCAACGACAATTCGGAGCTGACGCTCACCGAGATATCGAGGTCGGCCGACATAAACATGACCACCTCGCTTCGTATTGCCTCGACCCTCGAAGGGGCCGGCTACCTCCGACGAGATCCCGAGACCAAACGCTATCGTCCTTCGCTAAAGGTGCTGCAACTGGGTTTCTCGGCCCTTCGGAGTATGGACATCCGCCAGTCCGCGCGACCGTATCTTGAGCAACTCTCGAGCGAGGCCGGCGAGACAGTCAGCCTCACCGTATTGGATGGCCTGGAGATCGTCTATGTCGACCGCATCCGCAATCGCCAGATCGTGGGCGTCGTGTTGGGAATGGGATCACGCCTGCCTGCGCATTGCACGTCCATGGGGAAAGCCATGTTGGCCTACCTTCCGGAGGAGCAGCTTAAGAACCGACTCAATGGGGTGGTACTCGACGCGTGCACCGGGAATACGATCGTTGAGATCGATTCCTTGGAGACCGATCTGGCGAAGGTGCGACGCAGGGGCTACGCAATCAACAACCAGGAACTGGCTGTCGGCCTTAGGGCGGTGGCCGCACCAATTTGGGGCGAACACGGAGAAGTGGTAGCTGCCATCAATATCAGTGGGTCGACTGAAACCATCTCGCACAGCCGCTTGAAGCGGGAGCTAGTACCCATGCTTTCTAAGACGGCGTCTGAGATCTCCCAGTCGCTTGGTTTCATGGACGGGAGCAATTCTGGAGATCCGCAGTGAGTGCTGGGGCATTGGACGGAATCCGGGTGATCGATTTCACCCGCGTGCTGGCGGGGCCGTACTGCACGATGATGCTCGGAGACCTCGGGGCGGAAGTCATCAAAATAGAACAGCCTGGATCCGGTGACGGTACCCGGCAGTGGGGTCCGCCCTGGGTCGGCGAAGAGAGCGCATATTTTCTCAGCACCAATCGCAACAAGAAAAGCATGACGCTGAATCTCAAACACAAGGAGGGTCAACGGCTCGCGCGTGAGCTGATCGCCTCCGCGGATATTCTGGTGGAGAACTTTCGCCCGGGCACGACCGCCAAGCTGGGTCTGGACTACGAGAAGCTGGCGGCAGAATACCCATCGCTAATCTATTGCAGCATCACGGGATACGGCAAGTACGGTCCCTATAGCGATCGCCCTGGGTACGACTTCATGATCCAGGCGCAGGGGGGTATCCTATCCATCACCGGACCGGAAGATGGCCCTCCATCTAAAGTCGGAGTGGCTATCGTCGATATCACCGCCGGTCTACATGCAACCAGCGCGATTCTTGCGGCGCTTTACCATCGAAAGGAGACCGGCGAGGGCCAACACATTGACATCGCGTTATTCGACACGCAGGTGGGATGGCTGGCGAACGTAGCATACAACTACTTTGCGACCGGAGACCCGCCCAAACGATACGGCAATGCCCACCCCAACATCGTGCCCTACAAAACCTTCTCCACTTCCAACGGCTATGTGGCAGTTGCCGTTGGCACCGACGCACAATTTGTCAGGCTCTGCACAGCAGTAGGCCGAACAGACCTTGGCGAGGATCCACGTTACCGAACAAATGCAGATCGAGTCGAGCATCGCGACACGCTCGTACCCGAACTCCAGGACGTTTTTCGCCATCAGACGGCTAGCGAGTGGATTGAGCTGTTGCTCGAGCACCAGATTCCAGTTGGGCCAGTGAACGATATCCCGACGGTGCTGAATGATCCGCAAGTGCTTGCGCGCGAGATGGTACTGGAGGTCGAGCACTCCACCCTGGGACCGATCCAGCAATTGGGGCCCGTTCCCAAACTGTCCCGTACACCAGCTCGGGTCCGCAAGGCGCCTCCGACCCTGGGTGAAGATACCGAGAGTGTGCTGCTCAACGAACTGGGCTGCAGCCCCGCAGATATCGAGAATCTTCGTGCGGAGGCCGTGATTTGATGAAAGGCGTGGCTTAGGGTTTGGACGCTACCAGCATTGACCTTACGCGTTCTGCAGATTTGATCATACGCCGACTGCTAGCGGTGCCGCCCGGTGAACAGGTAGCGATCGTGTGCGGTCCCCACTCGGAAATGGCAATGGCTAATGCCTTGGCGGGGATCGTGGAGAGCATGGGTGAGGAGTTTTCGATCCTTCGGATCCGTGGAGGGGTTTTGGTGATCGATGGGCCCATGACACATTTCGGGTTGCCGATTCGGCCAATGTCGCATAATGTCAAAGAGCACTGGATAGGGCCCGCCGACGAAGATACCAATCAGGCTATGGGATTGCGCAGCGTTCTTCATAATGTGGCTGAAGCCGACAACCTGGCCGAATTTGGCGTCGGACCAAATCCATGATCGCAGCTGACGGTATGATCCAGCTACCCGTCCCTTGAAGGAGGGAATTAATCTAGATATGTCCGTGCCCTTTGAACCTCTACAGGTCTGGAAATAGATGAGGAGCATGCATCGAAAAATTTTATGGGCACTCGCGATCACCGCGGTGGCGCCGCTTGTAGGAGCCTGTGCGACACCCACACCAGAGACGATTATTGAGCAAGTCGTGGTGACCGAGATCGTCGAGGTCCGGGGCGAAACCACGTTTGTGGAAGTCACTGCGACCCCCAGAGGCAAGTGTTCTCCGACGGATGTCGCCGGGCTCGAGGTGATCAAGATCGGTGTCCCTGTACCGCTGTCGGCTCCCGGCTCCGTGATCGAGGGACGCGCCATGCAGACCGCTATCAACATCGCTGTTGACGATATCAACACCGGAGGTGGTGTCCTCGGGCTACCGGTTGACGTAGTGTTCTACGACACATCCGCGTTGCCGGAGCGCGGCACAGCCGCCATGGAATACTTCGCTACACAGGAATGCGTGGTCGCGGTGGTTGGTGAATATCACAGCGCGGCTGGAGTCGCGATGAAGGAGATTTCCAACAAGTACCATATCCCGACGATCTTGCAGACCTGGGATGACAGCATTACAGGAGTCGGATATTCGGAAGTCTTCCGTGTGGCACCCACTTCGTCCATCGTGGCCGAGGCAGATGCAAATTTCATCGAGAGCCTGGGTGCGGAGTTTGTGGTGATCATGACTGAAAGCACGGACTATGGCATTCCAGCCGCCGAAGCCACAACGGCGAAGCTCAATGCGCGTGGCATCGAGTCTGAGACCTACCAGGCCGACCCGGGAACGCAGGACTTCTCGTCGGTCATCGCCAGTATCCAGGAAGGTCCTGTACCCGACGTGGTGTTGGTTTTGGTCACGGGTGAAACTTCCTATAACTTCGAGCAGCAGGCAGCAGAGGCTGGTCTGATGCCGACCGCGGATACCGTATGCATCGCATACGAGGCCGCTGCGAAATCGACCGATTATTGGACCAACGTACCGGACGGTAATTACTGCACCTTCCGCCAGGTAGGTCTGGTTCCGGCGTTGGCAAACGACCTCACGAAGGCGTTTGAAGCCGAGTACCGCAAGCATTTTGACACTTTCCCAGAGTCCTACGCCCTCGAGGCCTATGATTCACTACGAATCATGGCAGATGCTATCAACCGTGCGGGCTCAATCGATGCGGATGCAATCATTTCCGCGCTTGAGGCGACCGATATCCAGGGCACATTGGGAAGGCTCTACTTCCCGTACGGTGCTGACAACCCGGTTCCGAGCGAAATGCCTGACTACATGTGGCACCAGTGGCCGGATCCGGCTGTGCTGTTCCTCCAGTACTTCGAGGATGGCCAGAGCCGTGACGATGCGGCCGTGGTGTATCCTGAGATCTACTGGACGCATGGAGGTTTTATCCCCTTCGGCGAAACTCCATAGCAAGAACGATGGCTGAGGTACCTGCGCCAGCCGCATGGCTGGGCGAACGCCCGATCTTATATCGAATCCAGCATCAAACAGAATCCGACCTGGCGCAATTGTCCGGCCCGGCGCAATATAGATGACAAGCACCTATGACTGACGTTCTCATTATTGGCGCTGGCATCGTTGGCGCCTCCTGTGCCTGGCGACTCAGCCAGACCGGACTGAGCGTCAAGGTTCTGGATCGGACCGCACCCGGCAGCGAGGCTTCTCAGG
>SMUX01325502.1_pt1 | contig 11279 bp, 10 predicted proteins | sample 2456431 | NCBI WGS metagenome assembly SMUX01 (sample SAMN11095930, study PRJNA526329) | marine sediment metagenome | biome: Marine sediment; feature: Surficial sediment; material: Deep marine sediment; isolation source: Hadal surficial sediment | place: Pacific Ocean | collected 2014-11 | depth... | reverse complement strand
GCCCTCCGGGCCCACACTCGCTCTGGTACGACCCGGCGGATTCGATCCGCCAGGTCTGAGTGGGCGTCCTGTGGCGACCGCGCCGTAGCGGCCGCCGGCCGCACCCTCGCTCTGGTACGGCCGCGCCACAGTGTCCGGCGGCCCTGAGCGGGCGCGAGCCGCTGCGCCGTGAAGCAAATTGCTCTAGCCCAGCGCCGAGGTGCCGCCCGGATCGATGAACATCAGGTTGATGCTGTTGAGGACGTTGGCCAGCACGAGGTTGATGGCGATGATCGCCAGAAAGCTCGAGACGAACGACTCGGTCGCCGAGCGGCCAACGCCGGCCGCCCCGGCCTGGCAGTTCATCCCCTTGTAGCAGGCGATCAGGCCGATGCTCGCCCCGAAGAAGACGCTCTTGATCAGGCCGGAGGTCGGCTCCCACCAGTTCACGAAGATCTGCGTGAAGTCCCAGTACTCATACGACGAGACGCCGTAGAACTTCACGGTGATCAGCCAGCCCCCCCAGACGCCGAGCAGATCGGAGTAGACGGTCAGGATCGGGGTCATGACCACGCACGCGATGACCCGCGGAACGACGAGGTAGGGGATCGGATCGGCGGCCATCGCCCGCAGGGCGTCGATCTGCTCGGTGACCCGCATTGTTCCCAGCTCCGCCGCCAGCGCCCCGCCCACCCGGCCGGCCACCATCACCGCCGCCAGCACCGGGCCGATCTGCTTGGTCACCGAGACGTTGATGATGCCTCCGAGCCGCCCCTCCTGGCCGATCGACTCGAACTGATAGAAGCCTTCGAGCGCGAGGATCATGCCGATGAACGCCCCGGTGATCGCCACCACCGGAATCGACGCCACGCCTACCGAAAAGAGCTGCGGCCCGAGCAGTCGCCAGCGGGCCCAGGCGCCCGGCCGCGTGAACAGCCACATCGCGGTGGCGCCGACGAACCGCATGAACCGGCCAAAATCGGACACCGCCTTCACGACGGTCAGACCGACGTGCGAGATGGCGCCCATGAACAGCGTCATCGGGCCAACGTCCCCTTGTCAGGTCCACTCGTGGTCGTCGGCGGCCGGTCGACTACTTCGAGGGCGCGTCGGACATTCGGCGACGGAGCGGGCGGACGGGCTCGACGGTCTGGGGCAGCGGGGCCAGGAAGATCTCGACGCGTCGGTTCTCCGCGGCGCCTCTCGGTCCGTTGGGCACGATTGGCCGGAACTCGCCGTCGCCGGCGACCTCGATCCGGGCCGGCTGCACGCCGGAGTCCACCAGCGCGTCCCGCACCGCGATCGCCCGGTGCACCGAGAGGTGCAGGTTGCTGGGATGCCGGCGCCGCGTGTCGGCGCGCTTGATGGCAACGGTGTCCGTGTGCCCGACGATCCGCACCTCGAGCAGCGCCGCCATCTGGGAGTTGAGAATGCCCGCCAGCGGCACGATCGTGGCCATGGCATCGGACTTCAGGGCGTCCGAGCCCAGGTTGAAGGTGAAATCGCTGGCAAAGCGGAGCATGCCCCGCCTTGAGTCGAACGCGAGCAGCGAGGGGTAGGAGAGCGAAAGGGATTCGAGGGCGGAGGCCACGTCGGGGGGCAGCGGCCCCGGCTCGAGCCGGGAGATGAGATCGAGGGCTTGGTCGGTCCTTTCGGCCTCGCGGTCAACATCGTCGACGAGCCGGTCGTACTTGACCTCCAGCGACTCGAGCTCCGTCTGGGTCTGGGAGAGCTGCACCAGGGCCGTGTCCAGGTTGGCCCTGGCGGTGTCTCGCTCCTCCTGGGAGCGGACGACCTGCTCCTCCACGGTGCGCTTGGCCTCGAGCAAATGCTGGTAGCGATCGATCTGCATGCAGCCGCTGGCGAAGATCGGGAGGGCGAAGAGCACGGTAACGGTCCGGGTGGGCAGGGCACGTCGCATTGCGGAATTCCTTTTCACTTTCTCAGTGCGATTCTCGAGGGCGGCGAGTCGAGAGTGTACTCGCCGCGGCGTCGTATGCTACCGCAGGCGGCCCGCGCGTGTGAGCATCGTGGTCCGAGTGTGGATAGGACCAGCGCGTCGCCTCTTAGTTGGTATCGGCCTGGAGTCCGTCAACGCATGATTCGGCGGTTGATGCTGTTACGAGCGGCGATGGTGGCGGACGGCGACGGCGTCGCCTGCGCGCCGGGGGCGGTGCTCCTGGAAGGCGACGAGATTCTCGCCGCGGGCCCGCCGCCGGCGGTCGGGCACCCTCCGGAAGCGGAGGTTGTCGATCTGCCCGATGCCGTGGTGGTGCCGGCTCTGGTGAACGCGCATTGCCATCTCGACCTAAGTCACCTTCCGCCGGTGGCCTACACCGGTGACTGGGGCGGCTGGCTCGAGATGGTGCGGGCGGGGCGGGCGACGAGCGACGCGGATATCGCCGCCTCGGTGGAAAAAGGGGTCGAACTGGCCCGCCGGGGCGGGACGGCTCTCGTGGGTGACATCGCGGGGGCGGGCTCGCTGGTTCCCCTCGAGGCGCTGCGGCGGCTGGGGCTGGGGGGGGTGGCGTTCCTGGAGGTGTTCGGGCTCGGCCGCCGCCAGGGGGGGGCCGTCGACACCCTGCGGCGGGTCGCGGAGCAGGATTCCGGCCCCGAGCGGGGGGTTCGGTTGGGGCTGGGGCCGCACGCGCCCTATACGTGCGGTCCGGAGGTCTACCGGGCCGCGGCCGGGCTGGGGCGGCCCTGGTCGACGCACCTCGCCGAGACGCCGGCGGAGATCGAGTTCGTCGGGGCGGGCACGGGCCCGTTGCGGCGGCTGCTCGAGGCGGTCGGGGCCTGGGACGAGACCGTCGCTCCGTGGGGGCAGCACCCCGTCGACGCACTCGCCGAATCCCTGGCCGCCGCCCCCTGCGTGGCGGCCCATCTCAACTACATCGAGCCGCGGCACGTCGAGGCGCTGTCGGGCTGGCCGGTCACCGTCGCCTATTGCCCGCGGGCGAGCCGCTACTTCGGCCACGCCGCCGACGGGCCGGCGCCGCATCGGTACCGCCAGATGCTCGACGCCGGGGTGAACGTGGCCCTGGGGACCGACGGGCTGCTCTGCCTGGACACGCCCGACCGCATCAGCGTGCTCGACGAGATGCGACTCCTTCACCGCCACGACGGCACTGATCCCGTTGTCCTGCTGCGGATGGCGACGGTCGCCGGGGCGGTCGGCCTCGGCTTCGATCCAGCCCTGGTCACCCTGGCCCCGGGTCCGACCGCCGGGCTGCTGGCGCTGCCGATCGCTCGGGGCCGGGGACTCGATCCCCTGCGCCAGATCATGCAGAGCGATGATCCCCCGCAATGGGTGCTCGGCCCCGTACCGGGCGATCAGCTTGACAGCGTCGTGATCGGGGATGTTCCATAGCGGGGCAGATGCCCCGGCGATTCACCGCCTTTAGCCGCGATCCGGTCAGCATCGCGCGAAGCCTGCTCGGCCAGCGGCTGGTTCGCGTGATCGACGGTCAGCGTCTCTGCGGGCGTATCGTCGAGGTCGAGGCCTATCTCGGGGCCGCGGACCGGGCGGCGCACACCTTCAACGGCCGCCGCACGAAACGCAACCAGTCGATGTATCTGCCCGGGGGGCACGCGTATGTGTACTTCACCTACGGGATGCACTATTGTCTGAACGTGGTCTGCGGGTCGGCCGGCGACGGCGTGGCCGTCCTGCTCCGTGCTCTGGAGCCAACGGAGGGGCTGGAGCGGATGTTCGCACGTCGACGAACCGCCCGACGCGCCACCGATCTCTGCTCGGGCCCGGCGAAGCTGACCCAGGCGCTCGGGATCGACCGCTCGCTGGACGGCACCGATCTCCGCACGAGCGAGGCGCTTCTCATCGAGCGGGTGAGGCTGACCCTGCCGCGGTCGCGGATCGCCGCCACCAAGCGGGTCGGCGTGGGCTACGCCGGCGCCTGGGCCGCCCGGCGGCTGCGGTTCTTCGTCAAGGGCAATCCCCATGTCTCGCGGTAGAGCAGGTTCTAGAAAAAACTTCCGCCCATCCCCGTGCCCGTGATCGCCGCGGGTCGATATCATCTCCCGACGCCATGAGCGAATCCCAGCAAGAACTCGACTGGAAGAAGATCCTCAGCACCGCCGGCCCCTATCCGATCGAGGCGTTCAGCTTCGTGCGCGAGGGGCTGAGCTATACCGCGCAGCACCTCCACGAGAACCCGGAGGAGCTGTCGGAGGCCGAACGGCACATCAGCGGGCAGCAGCTCTGTCTGGGCCTGCGTGATTTCGCGATCGAGAAATACGGCCTGCTCGTCGCGGTGGTGCTCGACCACTGGCAGGTCTGCCGAACCGACGACTTCGGGCGGATCGTCTACGCGATGGTGGAGGCGGGATTGATGAGCAAGACCGCGAGTGATTCGCTCGCCGACTTCCGGGAGGTGTACGACTTCGGCGAGGTCTTCAGTCGCCAAGAGATCCTGGCTCGAATCGCCGCCGGCTGACCCCGGTCACTTGCGAGCCCTCCGATGGGCGGTACTCTCGGGGGCAGTGGCCCAGCGATCCCCCGCGAAACCACCGCCTCCCGACGACCGGCCGCCCACCGCGCGGGTGCACCTCTGGCAGATCCAGGCCATCCGCGACCTGCTCTGGGTGGGTTCAGTGCTGGGGCTGCTTTGGCTCGGCTACGCGCTGCGGGCGGTGACGGTGCCGCTACTCATCGCGCTGCTGCTCGCCTATCTTTTCGAGCCGCTGATCTCGAAGCTGTCACGGCACCCGAAGGTGAGCCGGCCGGTGGTCGTCGGCGGTCTGATCTCCACCGTCAGCGTGGTGGTGCTCGCGGTGCTGGCCCTCGTGATTCCGGTGGTGGTGCGCCAGACGGGCGATCTGGTGGCCAACTATCGAGAGGGCCGCGTCTATGAGTCGGTCCTGGGTCTGCGCGACTTCGTGCCCGAGGCGGGCCGGGAGGGTTTCGACGGGCTGCTGGAGTTCCTGCCCAAGCCGCCCGGCGAGACGCCGGCGCCCGCGGGTCTGGCGCTGGGGACGAGCGGGCTCGAGCCCGACGAAGCCCCTGAGCCGCCGGCCGGTTCGGGGCCCGACGTGAGCGAGCAAGAGGTGCGCATCCGCGCGATCGTCCGCGAGGAGATCGACCGGGCCATGGGCGATACGGGTGCCTCGGGCGCCGGCGGGGAGCAGCAGCCCGCGACCTGGATGGACATCGCTCGGGGCAGCGCCCGGGCGGTCTCCGTGGCGCTGGGGGGAATCATCCGGCTCGGCTTCCTCGCCTTCCTGATCCCCTTCTACTTCTTCTTCTTCAGCGTCTGGTATCCGGCGGTGGCGAGGTTCGCCCGCAGCCTCGTGCCCGAGTCGAACCGCGCCCGGGCGTTCGAGCTGCTGCGGAAGATGGACCGGGTCATCGCCGGCTTCGTCCGCGGCCGCATCGTCATCAGCCTCATCATGGGCGTGGCCCTGGCGATCGGATGGCGGTTCTGCGGGGTGCCCTACTCGATCACCCTGGGGCTGGTCATCGGCGTCTTCTGCGCCGTGCCCTATCTCGGGGTGATCGGCATTCCGGTGGCGGTCGGGCTGCTCTTCTTCGGGCAGCTCGGCTTGCCGGTCGACGAGCGGACGATCTGGCTTGGGTGGTGGGGCGTCATCCTCTGGCCCACGGCGGTCTTCGCCGCGGTGCAGATCCTGGAGGGGTACGTCCTGACGCCGCTGATCTCGGGCAAGGCGACGGGCCTCGACCCGGTGACGATCCTGGTGGCGGTGCTGGCGGGCGGCTCGATCATGGGCGTCTACGGCATGCTGCTGGCGATCCCCGCCGCCGCCTGCCTGAAGATCGTCTGCACCGACGTCCTGCTCCCGAGCGTGCGTGCGTGGACAAAGGGCCAGGCCGCGGACCCCTTGCCGATCGATCGGGAGTGAAGCTCACCGTCTCTTTTTGCGCGACTTGAACCGGTTCTTGACGCTCACGGTCTTCGTCGAGCCGCGGCTGCCGAAGCTCGGCATGTTCTTGAGGCCGGGGATTATGCTCGAGTCACTCCTGGCGAGCTCGCGCATGGCCTTGGCCTTGCCGCGCGGTCCGAGGTCGGCCATCTGGCGGGTCATCTTCTGGATGAGCTCGAACTGCCGCGTGAGCTTGTTCACCTCCGCCGGCGTGGTGCCCGCGCCCTTGGCGACGCGCTTGATCCGCGACTTGGTGAGGATCTTGATGTTGTCGCGCTCCTGCGGCGTCATCGAGTGGGCGATGCCGTTGATCCGATCGAGCTGCCGCTCGTCGACCTCGACGTCCTTGAGCATTGAGCCCACGCCGGGCAGTAGGCCGAGCAGCTGCTTCATGGAGCCCATCCGCCGGATCGACTGGAGCTGCTTGAGGAAGTCGTCCATGGTCAGCCGGCCCGCGGCCATCTTTTCGGCCATGCGGGCGGCTTCGTCCTCGCTCACCTCCTGCTGGGCCTTCTCGACGAGCGAGACGACGTCGCCCATGCCGAGGATGCGCCCGGCCATCCGCTGGGGGTGGAACTCCTCGAGGGCGTCGAACTTCTCGCCCACCCCGATGAACTTGATGGGCGCCCCGGTCACCTGCTTGACCGAGAGCGCCGCCCCGCCGCGGGTGTCGGAGTCGAACTTCGTGAGGATCACCCCGTCGACGTTGAGGCGCTCGTGAAAGGCCTTGGCGGAGTTGACGGCGTCCTGGCCGGCCATGGCGTCCACGATGAGGAGTATCTGGTGGGGCCGAAGCGTGCGGTCGATCGAGCCCAGCTCGGCCATGAGCTCGTCGTTGATGTGCAGCCGGCCGGCGGTGTCGAGCAGCAGCACGTCGACCTTCTCCTTGCGGGCGGCCCGCAGGGCCCGCTGGCAGACCCCGACCGCCACGCCCGTCGCCTTGCCGTACTCGGCGCACTTGTCGGGCTCGGCGTAGAAGTGGGTGGGCGCCGATCCCTTGCCGTCGCGCTCGACCTCGGCGATGGAGATCTCCAGCTGCTCGACGGCGGCGGGGCGCTGGAGGTCGGCGGCGACAACCATGACGCTCTTGCCCCGCTGCTTGAGATAGGCGGCCAGCTTGGCTGCGGTGGTGGTCTTGCCGGACCCCTGGAGCCCGCAGAGCATCACGATCGTCGGCGGCGGGTCGACGAGCATGAGGCGGCTGTCGGGAGCGCCGGGCGCCGTCGGCGGCCCCATGATCTCCACGAGCCGCTCGTGGACGATCCCGATCATGTCCTGGCCGGGCTTGAGGCTCTGGGTGATCTCGCGGCCGATCGCCTCCCGGACCACCTCGTCGCAGAACCGCTCGACGACCTCGACGTGCACGTCCGCCTCGAGCAGCGCCGTCCGTACTTGGCGCATCGCCTCCTCGACGTTCTGCTCGGTGATCCGCCCCCGCCCGGAAAGCCGGCGGAAAGTCTCGTTGAAGCGGTCGGAGAGGGTTTCGAACATGGGAGTATGGTACCGAAGAAGCGAGTTAGCGACGTAGCCACGGAGGGGCTGGATCTGCCCGTGCCCGCCGCATGACAACCCTACGTCGCTTCGTCGCTTTCCCTGGCCTCAGCGCCTTTTCTTCCTCAGCCACTGTTGCAGCTGTTGCTCTGACCACGTGTTGATGCAGCGCTTCGCGGTGAGCCAGCCGCGGCGGGCGGTGAGGATGCCGTAGCGCAGGTAGTCGAAGTGTTCCGGGCGGTGGGCGTCGGTGTTGATCGACAGCAGCGCGCCGGCCTCGACCGCGGCGCGGACATGGGTGTCGCGCAGGTCGAGGCGGGAAGGGTTGGCGTTGATCTCCAGGGCCGTGTCGTGCTCGCGGGCGGCCTCGATGAGGGCGCCCAGGTCGGGGCGCAGGCCTTCGCGGCGGTTGATCATCCGCCCGGTGGGGTGCCCGAGGATGTGAACGAGCGGGTGCTTGATCGCGGCCACGAGGCGCCGGGTGGCCGTCTCCGGGTCCTGGCGGAGGGCGGCGTGCGGCGAGGCGATGACGATGTCGAGCTCTGCGAGCAGATCGTCGTTGTAGTCGAGCCGGCCGTCGGTGAGGATGTCCACCTCCGCGCCGGCGAGGATGGTGATGCAGCCGGCCGCACGGTCGGCCTCGCGCACGGCCTCGATGTGCTCGCGGAGACGCTCCGGCGAGAGCCCGTTGGCCTGCACGCTGGACTTGGAGTGATCGGTCACCGCGACGGTGTGGAAGCCGCGGGCCCGGGCCTCCTCGGCGAGCCCTTCGATCGTGAACCGCCCGTCGGAGGCGAGGGTGTGGGCGTGCAGCTCGCAGGTGATGTCGGACAGCTCGATCAGGTCGGGCAGGACAGAGTCGAGCTCGCCGCGATCCTCGCGGAGCTCGGGCGGGATCCACGGCAGCCCCAGAGCTCGGAAGACGGACTCCTCAGTGGCCGCGGCCACCGGCTCGACGCCCCGCTTCTGGGGAGCCTCGTCCTCCCGGGGGCCGTCGGGAAAGAGGCCGTACTCGTTGAGCCGCAGCTTTCTCTTGATCGCCCGCTCCCGCAGGAGCACATTGTGCTGCTTGGAGCCGGTGAAGTAGAGCAGGGCCGCCCCGAAGGCCCCTTCATCGACGACCCGCAGATCGACTTGAATGCCCGTCTTCAGCCGCACCGAGCTCTTGGTGTCACCCGCGGCGAGCACTTGCACGACGCCGTTCATGCCCACGAAGGCGCGGCTCAGCGCCGCGGGGTCCGAGGCCGCGGCGAGGATGTCGATGTCGCCGATCGTCTCCCGGCCGCGCCGCAGTGACCCGGCGTACTCCACCCGGCTGGCGCCCCCGACGCCGCGGAGCCGCTCGGCGATCTCGAGGGCCGCGGGCAGGGCCGCCCCCAGCGTGACCCGTTCGGCCGCACGAGCCGCGAAGGCCATCGACGCCTTGATGTTCTCGATGCTCTTGGCCCCGAGGCGGGGCAGCTTCTCCAGTTCCCCCGAGTCGAGGCGGGCCTTGAGGGAGTTCAGGTCGGTCACGCCGCCCTTCTCCCAGAGCAGCCGGACGGTCTTGGGGCCGAGCCCGGGGATGGTCATCACCTCGAGCAGGCCCGGCGGAACCGTCTCGAGCAGCTCGTCGTGCTCGTGCACGCCGCCGGTCCGGACGAACTCGATGATCTTCCTCGCCGAGCCCTTGCCGATCCCCTCGAGGTCGGTGAGCTTCGCCGGGACTTGGGCAAGCTCGGCCACGTCCGCGGTCAGCTCCAGGAGCACGCGGGCCACCCGGGCGTGAGCGTTGATCCGAAAGGGGTTGGCGCCGGTGAGCTCGAGCAGGGTGGCCATCTCCTCGAAGATCCGCGCCAGCCGCTCGTTCGTGGACATGGGTGGAGTGTAGCAGGCCGCGAGAGCATGCTCGTTCAGATGTAGCGTTCTGAGCGCGGCGAAACAAGCGTGGCGCGGAGGGCGAAGCAGGCGTATCGCCGTTACGTCGATGGAGCCCGACAAAGCCACTCAGCAGGTGCAGCCCGCTCAGGACGCTACAGATGGGCTGAGGATGCTCTAAGAAACGGAGTTTCTTCGCGGCCTGCGAGAAGGCGTTCGGAGCGCACACGATCGCCGGGGCGTGTCCGCGGCTGAAGAATAGTGCGCCGCAGTGCAAGTCGCCGTCGGCTGATCCGAATGCGCAATCATCGACCGGCTGCTGCCGCTTAGGAGTCTGCGTGACAGAAGCTCCGCGGGCTCGAATCACCCACACTATTTCCGGGCATCCAGCTAGGAGTCCGTGTCGCTGCTTCTGCGACGCCGGCTCCTACGCCGCCCTGGCGTCCGGGCCGTCGCGCGACGCGCCGTAGCGGCGAAGGGCGGCCAGCTCGTTGGCGGCCGACCAGAGAGGATCGCTGCGGTTGCTCAGATCCACCGGTCGATAGGCGGTCAGCGTGACGTCCCAGACCGGAATGAGCTGCATGGCCACCGGGGCCGGATCTAGATCGGCCGCCTGATGATCGGTGGAGCGGCGAACGGCCTGGACCAGTCGGAGCCAGAAGCTCCCGGAGCCACGGGGGTTACCGGACCAGGCATCGCCGGGGCGGTTGCTTGGGGTTTGACCTGGGTCGCCGTTCATAAGTGAGTCCTGCTCCGCGGGTCGGGGTGATCCGGGACTGACCTCTTCTTCGGAAGAGGACGGGTCGAACTTTCAGCCGAGGCGTCGGTCGCGGGCGATTTTTTTGGGCTCACCGGCCGTGGAGCGGCCCCCGGTCCGCGCCCGCGGGCTCCCCGGGCGACCCATTCATGACCATCTACTGCGTCGCCTTTCGTGACGAGGTTCATGAATGACCCGGTTCAAGAGCCGGATGCCGGTGGCCGATCTCATGCGATACCGGGCGTTGAGGGCCGCGGGAGAGCAACATGAAGAACGACGAACCTCGTAAGCGCCAGGAGGGGCAGCTCGAGCTGGCGTCCCAGCGCCGGCTCTTGGTCCTCGAGGAGGAGCTGGCCGCGGCCAGGCAGGAGCTCGCGGGCCTCAGAACTCAGCTCGTGCAGTCGGACAAGATGGCCTCGATCGGCCAGCTCGCGGCGGGGATCGCTCACGAGATCAACAACCCGATCGGGTTCATCTCGAGCAACCTCAACCGCCTGCACGACTACGTCAGGGATATCAAGCGGGTCCTCGCTGCCTACCAGGGATTGCGGGAAGCATGCGGGGAGGGCGGCGGCGCGGATGTGGCCGCGCGGGCCCAGGAGATCGACCGGATCCGCGAGGAGATCGACCTCGGTTACATCGTGTCCGACCTGAGCAATCTGGTCGCGGAGTCCATCGAGGGATCGGAGCGCGTCCGCCAGATCGTGGCCAACCTGCGGGATTTCTCGCACGTCGACAGTCCTGACGTAACCGAGGAAGATGTCGCCGAGCTGCTCGAGAAGACCATCAGCGTCGCATGGAACGTGCTCAAGTACAAGGTCCAGGTCGTACGGGAGTACGGCCCCACGCCACCTCTTCCCTGCTACGGCGGCAAGCTCGGGCAGGTCTTCCTGAACCTGCTGGTGAACGCCGCCGACGCCATCCATGAGCGCGGCACGATCACTATCCGCACCGGATCGGGGGAGGGCGTCATCTGGATCGAGATCTCGGACACCGGTCGTGGGATCGCTCCGGAGAACCTGAGCCGCATCTTCGAGCCGTTCTTCACCACCAAGGAGGTGGGGGAAGGCACCGGCTTGGGCCTGCACCTGGCCCACAACATCATCGAGGCCCACCAGGGCCAGCTCGCCGTCGAGAGCACCGTCAACCGGGGCACGACGTTCCGAATCGAGCTACCCCTGACCGGACCGCCCGCGGGCAAGGGTGAGGCGAATGAGCTCGCCGCTTAGGGTCGGCAAGCCGGCACCCCGGCCTGCATCGGGCGCGGCGGCGCCCGAGCCGCCTCATCGTCGGCATC
>SMUX01001145.1_pt1 | contig 11284 bp, 10 predicted proteins | sample 2456431 | NCBI WGS metagenome assembly SMUX01 (sample SAMN11095930, study PRJNA526329) | marine sediment metagenome | biome: Marine sediment; feature: Surficial sediment; material: Deep marine sediment; isolation source: Hadal surficial sediment | place: Pacific Ocean | collected 2014-11 | depth... | reverse complement strand
GTCAGACAACGGTCGATATGCGCAACCTGGATCAGGTTCGCGACCAGCTTCGCGGTGATCGCCACCCTGCTGGCTCGCGGGCGGCGGTCCTGCCGCGCATAGCCATAATACGGCATGACCGCGGTAATTCGCCTGGCGGAGGCCCGATGGCAAGCGTCTGCCATCACCAGCAATTCCATCAGGTTGTTGTTTGCCGGCGGGCAAGTCGACTGAATGATAAAAACATCCTGTCCGCGGATGTTCTCCATCAACTCGACCATGACTTCGCCATCGCTGAAACTGCCTACTTGCGCGTCGCCCAGCCGTGTATGCAGACAGCGGGCGATATTCTGTGCCAGTTTTCGGTTAGCGTTCCCGGCAAACAAAACCATATTGGCAGTCGCCTCTGACGCTTCCTGTTTCACCATAGCCCTTGTCCCTGTTCAGATTGGTTGGGGTGGCAGGATTCGAACCTGCGCATGACGGGATCAAAACCCGTTGCCTTACCACTTGGCCACACCCCAGCCGCCATACTCAGTTTGTGTCCGGCCGCTATTTTCCCACCGGTCCGGATCCCAGGTTTTGCAAACTTTCGCTAACCGGCGATGTATCCAGGCCCCGGACCAGCCAGTGGCTCCACTTGTCCGGCACTTCGGCCTGGGCTGCCGCTGCGTCTTGCCGCCGCTCGAATGCGGCAAAAACACAACTACCGGTACCACTCAGCCGGGATCCACCAAAACGGGACAGCCAGGCCAGCGCTTCGTCGACCTCCCCGTAACGCCCGCGAACCGTCGATTCGCAGTCATTTCCGGCACCGTCCTTGAGAAAACTGCGTATTGTGATTGGCGTCGAATTGCGTGTCAATTCAGGCGCTGAAAAGATTTCCCGGGTCGAGATACTGACACCGGGATTCACAACCAGAAACCAGCGCCGAGGCCATTTTACCGGCGTCAGCCTCTCGCCCAGCTCTTCACCCCAGGCCGACTCCGCGAGGACAAAAAGCGGCACATCCGCGCCCAGTTCCAGCCCGATACCGGCCAGCTGCTCCCGTTCCAGGCCGGCCCGCCAAAGATGGTTCAGGGCCAGCAAGGTCGTCGCTGCGTCTGAACTGCCCCCACCCAGGCCGGCGCCGAAGGGTATATTTTTTTGCAGCGTGATCGCCGCGCCGATTCCAGGCTGGCAACGCTCATAAAGCAACCTCGCCGCTTGCATGCACAGGTCCTGGTCGGGGGGGACGGAGTGGAGGCCGCCGCTCAGCGAAAATTGCCCGTCCGGCAACTCGCTGAACTGAACGAAGTCACACAGATCGACGATCTGATAGGCCGTCTGCAAACGATGGAAGCCATCGTCGCGACGACCGGTAATCAGCAGGCACAGGTTCAGCTTGGCGGGCGCCGGCCAGGCCAGGTCCCAGCCATTTGCAGGTTTGCCGTCAGTTCCAGGCACCGAGGATGGCTCCCATCAGCACCGCGAGCCAGTTGATTGCGTCTAAATGCATGATGTCTCCCCTTGTTTCACTGATTTATCTGCCAGCCGTCGACGGCAAGGCGAATTCGCAAATCCGCCTTGGTCATTTCCATCCTGCGCGGCAGTGAATGTCCTTCGAAATTACGATAACTGAGATATCTCACCCGCCAGCCGGTCTGGTCCAGGACTATTGCCCGTCCAAGGTCGTCCACACTGATCTCGTAGTCACCACCGGGATCCGGCACACCGAGGACCCAGAAACGCATGCTGTGCACCGGGATGCTCCACCCGAACTGGTCTTCCAGATCGACTTCCGGGTCGCTGACAAAATACTCATCTCCTTTGCTGGTCCGAATACTCAGCAAAGCCGGGTTTCCGGATATTCTGAAACCACCGATACCCAGCGGCCCGCGAAAACGGAAATCCAGAACGTCTCCGTTTTGCTTCCAGTTCAGTGAACCGCTGTAACCGTCACCGGCTTTTTTCAGGCTGATGCGGCCACGCAAGGACCAGTCATCGGCCCGCGTCAGTGTTTCCCGGCGATTCTCCCACGCGACTTCGTCAGGCGCCAGGCTGACACGCTGCCCTGCGCATGCGGCCAGGAAAGAAAGCGCCGCAATGATGCCGGCCAGGCGGACCGGGGGGTGGATCACTGCCCGAATTTATCCATGGTATCGGTCAGGGCGTCGCTGTCAGGGTTTACGGCCAATGCCTGGAACCAGAGTTTTTGTGCCGCGGTCTGTTCGCCCATCTCCCAAAGAACCTCGCCCAGGTGAGCGGCGATCTCCGGATCGTTATCCAGCGAATAGGCTTCACGCAAGTACTCGAGCGCCAGCTCAAATTCGCCGGTCCGGAAATGCAGCCACCCCTTGGAATCGATAATCGCCGCGTTCGCGGGCGCCAGCCGGACAGCTTCGTTGATGTAACGACTGGCTTCTTTCAACCGGTCGGTATTGGCAACCAGCGTGTAGCCCAATGCGTTCAACGCCAGCGGGTCAGTGCGGCGCTTTCTTAGAAATGATCGCAATAGTTTGATGCTGGATTTGAGGTCGCCCGACGACTCCATCATGAAAGCCATGGAATAGCCTGTGCCTTCGTCCGCCGGGCGCAGTTCCAGGACTTCCCTGTACAAATCCAGCGCCTCCGGGTACTGCCCCATTTCGCCCAGCAATTCCGCGCGCGCCACCATCATATCAACCCGAAAGCCCGGATTCTGAGCGCCAAATTCTACAAGATGTCGCAGAGCTTTTTCACCATCGCCCAGCCGGTTCATCAAATGAGCCAGGCGGGCCTGGGCGGCGATCGCACTAAAACCCACATTGACCCTTGCATACGCGCGCATCGCGCGCGAATAATCTTCCATGCGCTCGGCGATCAGGCCCAGGTAAAAAAAGGCGTCATGGGTGTACTCACCGGTGCCGAGCAGCCGTGAAAATCGCGCGGCGGCATCCCCAAACCTGCCGCCGTCCATTTCCAGGAACCCCAGGGCACGCAAGGCGCCTGCCGAGCCGGTTTCCTCGAGTAACAGCATCAATTCCAACCGTGCGTCATCGTCGCGGCCAACGCTCATCAGCATAAAGGCATAATCCAGGCGCACCCCGTCATCCCGGCTGTCCAGCACCAGGTCGTCGGCATAACGAAGCCCTTGTTCTATCCGGCCCGATGCAATTTGCGCACGCGCCAGCATGGTAGCGACAGCAAGCCACTCGGAATCTTGCTCCACCGCTATCTCGGCCTCCGCGAGCGCCAGCTGGAAACGGCTTGCATTCATGGCCAGCGCCGCCACCGCGTAATGCGCCTGCGCCAACTCCGGGTAAGGCCGGGCAAGGTCTTCCATCACCTTGCTGGCAAGCCAGGGCCCATCGCTGTCCATAAATATTCCGGTCAATTCGAGAAAAAGTTGCCCCCGTTCCTGTTCCTCGCTATCTATGATGGCGTTATATTCGCGGGTCGTTTTTTTCCTGTTTCCCAGTTGCAGATGCAGTTGCGCCACGCTGAGCCGCGCCGCCTTTTCTTCCGGCCGTAGCTCGCGCCAGTAGGTAGCGGCCACCAGCGCCTGGCGGAGAAAACCATGCTGATAGGCGATGCGTGTCGCCTGGGAGGCGCGTTCGGGGTCGTCACTGAAACGTGCAGCCAGAACGTATTCGCGTACGGCTGTACCGTAGGCGCCATCCTGCAAGGCCAGCTCCGCCAGCAACAGATGATGATCGGACTCGGCCGCATCGGAAATCATGGCGGAAACTGGAACAGCGGAGTCCGATGACCCTGGCGCGGCGCAGCCGACCGACCCGCCGGCGAAAAAAACAGCCAGCAGCGGCAAGCAAACAACTGATCGTGACATGACTTCCATAAAACGTCCTCTGTGGTTTTGTTTCGACCGTCGACTCGCCCATCCGTGGCCTGTGCAGACCATTGTGCCGGTTTTGGCAGGTAAACGCGCTACATTGCCCTGGCGGCGAGCCTGCCCGGCCGGACATCACCGGGCGCTTTCATTACAATGCCTCGCATGTCGCTCGCCGTCGTTGGAATAAATCACCGTAGCGCACCTGTAGCGATCCGTGAACAGGTCGCTTACGCGGCCGCAGACCTGCCCGCGGCGCTGCAGGATCTTTGCCGGCACCCGGCGATCAAGGAATCGCTGATCGTCTCCACCTGCAACCGGACCGAGCTCTACTGTTCTATTGATGAGGGCGCGGCGGACCAGGTCGCGAAGTGGGTAATCAAGGACCGCCAACTGGCCGACGAAGCCAGCTCTTGTTTGTATACGCTGGAACAATATGCGGTGGTCCAGCACGTTTTTTCGGTGGCCTCCGGGCTTGATTCCGCGGTTCTTGGCGAACCGCAGATCCTCGGTCAGCTCAAAGACGCGTTTCAGCATGCGGAAAAGGCCGGCACCATCGGGCCCCTGTTGGGCAGGCTTTTCCGGCGGGCCTTTACGGTCGCCAAGCAGGTGCGTACAGGCACCGAGATCGGCTCCAGCCCGATATCGGTCGCCTACGCAGCGGTATCGCTGGCCCGCCAGATTTTCTCCCGTCTGAACGAGCGTACCGCACTGCTGATCGGCGCCGGAGAAACTATCGAACTGGCCGCCCGGCATCTGCACAGCAACGATCTGGGCCGCATGGTGATCGCCAATCGCCGCGTCAGCCGAGCGCGCGAACTCGCCCGGCGCTTTGACGCCTATGCCATTTCGCTGGGCGAGATTCCCGCTCACCTGGCGGAAGCCGATATCATTATCAGTTCCACGTCCAGCCCGGTGCCGCTGTTGTCTGTCGAGGCCGTCGCGGGAGCCCTCGCCAAGCGCCGCCACCAGCCGATGTTTATTGTCGATATCGCCATACCTCGTGATGTAGACCCTGCCGTCGCCGACCTGTTGAATGTTTATCTTTATACCGTGGACGACCTCGGCGAGGTCATCCAGGAAAACCTGCAAAACCGGGAGCAAGCCGCGCAACAAGCCCGCCAGATCATCCAGGCGGAAACGGCCGGTTTCGCAATGGCCATGCGCGAACTCGATGCCGTGCCGACGATTCGCCGCCTGCGTGCGCTTGCCCAGGCCGATGCCGACCGCGTGCTCGATGATGCACGGCGCGATCTTGCGTCCGGCGAAGACCCCGCTACGGTTCTCAATCATCTGGCAAGACAACTGACCAACAAGTTCCTTCATCAGCCCAGTTCCCGCCTGCGCCAGGCAGGTGAAGAAGGCGACATGGAACTGGTCCAGGCAGCAAAAAAACTGTTTGCGCTGGACGATAAGGACGATGGCGACTCATGAAAGAATCCCTGGAAAACAAACTGGTCGGCATGGTGGAGCGTTTCGAGGAAGTGGGACACCTGCTGTCCGATGCCGGCGTGATCGCCGACCAGCCGAAATTCCGCGAACTGTCAAAGGAGTATGCCCGTCTGCAGCCGCTCGCCGAACGGTATCGGGAGTATGAAAGCACGATCCGCGATCTCCAGGCCGCCGAAGAAATGACCGGGGACAGCGACCAGGAAATCAGGCAGCTTGGCCAGGACGAGCGGGAAAAGGCCCAGAACCGGCGAGAGGAACTGGAAGCCTCGCTGGCCCGGCTGCTGATCCCAAGAGACCCGCACGATGGCAGCAATGTGTTCCTCGAGATCCGTGCCGGTACCGGTGGCGACGAAGCGGCAATATTTGCCGGCGACTTGTTTCGTATGTACAGCCGGTTTGCCGAGCAAAAAAAATGGCAGGTGGAGATACTCAGCGAGCACGAAGGCGAACATGGGGGTTACAAGGAAATCATCAGCAGAGTCGTCGGCCGCGATGTGTTTGCAAAACTCAAGTTCGAATCGGGCGCGCATCGCGTTCAGCGGGTGCCGGAAACCGAGTCGCAGGGACGAATTCATACTTCCGCCTGTACCGTCGCCGTACTGCCCGAACTGGATGAAATCGAAGAAATCGAAATCAACAACGCAGATCTGCGGATCGATACCTACCGGGCTTCCGGCGCCGGCGGCCAGCACGTCAACAAGACCGATTCAGCGGTGCGCATTACCCACCAGCCCACCGGCATCGTCGTCGAATGCCAGGACGAACGATCGCAACACAAGAACAAGGCCCGCGCCATGTCATTGCTGCGCTCGCGCTTACTGAGCGACGAGCAGGAGAAACAGCGCAGTGAACAGGCCGACCAGCGCAGGCTGCTGGTGGGTAGCGGCGACCGCTCGGAAAGAATCCGGACTTACAATTTCCCGCAGGGACGGGTGACCGACCACCGCATCAATCTAACGCTGTACAAGCTGGATGAGATCATGAAGGGCGATCTGGCGCCCATCATCGAACCGTTGTTGCAGGAATACCAGGCGGATCAGCTGGCCTCGATGGCAGCAGAATAAGACGCTAGCAAAATGCCTGGTCCAGATCCGCGATCAGGTCATTGATGTCCTCTATGCCAACCGATAAACGAATCAGGCTGTCGCTGATCCCCAGCTCGGCGCGCATATCGGCAGGGACGGAGGCGTGGGTCATGATCGCCGGATGATCGACCAGGCTTTCGACGCCGCCAAGGCTCTCGGCCAGCGCAAACAACTGGCAGCGCTCGAGAAAACTGCGTGAGGCATCGAGACCACCCTTGATGAAAAACGTGACGATACCGCCGAAACCAGTCATCTGTTTTTTCGCCAGTGCGTGCTGCGGATGGCTGGCCAGACCCGGGTAGACGACAGATTCGACCCGGTCGTGTGCTTCCAGGTATTGCGCAATCTGCATCGCATTTTCGCTCGATCGCTCCATGCGGATGGCCAGCGTCTTTAGCCCGCGCAGCGCCAGGAAACTGTCGAACGGCCCCGCGATCGGACCGATGGCGTTCGACAGGAACCAGATTTTCTCTTTCAATTCCTCATCCGCAACCACGATAACCCCGCCGACCATATCCGAATGACCGTTCAGGTACTTGGTTACCGAGTGCACGACGATATCGGCCCCCAGTTCCAGCGGCCGCTGCGCCCAGGGGCTGGCAAAGGTGTTGTCCACGACTACCAGGATGTCCCGATCCGCGACAATCTCGACCATTTGCGCGATATCCACCAGCTTCAGCGTCGGATTGGTCGGGCTTTCTATCCAGATCATCCGCGTATCGTCGCGCAAGGCTTTTTCCAGCTCCCCGGCAGCAGAAAGATCGGTGAAGCTGAACTTCAGGCCGGCCGAACGACTGCGGACCTGGTCGAACATGCGGAAGGTGCCGCCATACATGTCGTCCATGGCGACGACATGATCGCCGCTGTCGAGCAACTCGAGAATCAACCCGCTGGCCGCCATACCCGACGCACAGGCAAAGCCGTTGACGCCGTTTTCCAGCGCCGCGACGCAACGCTCGAAAGCCTGCCGCGTCGGGTTGTGCGAACGGGAATACTCAAACCCCCGATGCACGCCCGGGCTTTCCTGCACATAGGTCGAGGTCGCGTAGATCGGCGGCATGATCGCCCCGGTCGTCGGATCCGGCCGCTGCCCGCCATGGATGGTCAGGCTGTTGAATCCCAGTTTCTTGCGGTCTTTGCTCATTCGTCGTTCCTTGTACGCGTGTCAAGAGTCGTGCCGATCTGTTTTCTCAGGTGGTTCAACACATCGGCCCGGGTAATCAGGCCGAGAAATTTCTCGCCGTCCACAACCGCTGCGTATGGCTGTCCGTGCAGGATGGAAACCAGGCTGTTGACCGCGGTCCCCTTGTCTACCTGGACGAAAGCCGTTTTCATCGCTTTTTCCACCGGGTCCGTCAAGCGCTCCGGCTGGCCGAATGCGTAGGTGATGATGTCGTATTCGGTCAACACGCCGACCAGCTGGCCATCTTCCATGACCGGAAGCTGCGAGAAACCGGCATTACGCAAACGGTTGTGCGCCGTGGTGAGTATATCGACAGGCCCGACCGTGATCGTCGCCCGGTCCTCGTGCAATCTGCCGATCAAATCGCGCAGATCGCCAGTGACCGGACGTTGGATAAAGCCGTTGTCTTCCATCCAGAACTCGTTGTACAGCTTGGACAGGTATTTGTTGCCCGTGTCGGCCGCCAGGGTAACCACGCGTTTGGGTTCGCTCTGCTCACGGCAGTATTTCAGCGCCGCGGCGAGCAGGGTCCCGGTCGATGACCCCGCCAGTATTCCTTCCTTGCGCAGCAGGGTGCGCGCCATATCGAAAGATTCAGCATCGCTGATGCAATAAGCTTTTTTGACCATCGACAGGTCACAGATATCCGGGATGAAATCTTCGCCGATGCCTTCGACCAGCCAGCTGCCCGCCTTGCCAAGCTCACCGGTTCTGACGTAATCGGCCAGCACCGACCCCTGCGGATCGGCCAGCACCATTGCCACCTCCGGCGCGGTGTCCTTGAAAAACTTGCTTAGTCCGGCGATCGTTCCGCTACTGCCGACGCCGACCACCACGGCATCGAGCCGGCCGCCCATCTGCTGCCAGATTTCAGGGCCGGTCGTGGTCTCGTGGGCCAGTGGATTGTCGGGATTGCCGAACTGGTTGATAAAGTAGGCGCCGCGCTCCTTCGCAATGGAACGCCCGAGATCCTGGTAGTACTCCGCATGCCCGCGCGCGACATCGGACCGGGTCAGCACGACCTCTGCCCCCATCGCGCGCAGGTTGAATATTTTCTCCTGGCTCATTTTATCGGGCAAGACCAGCACCAGCTTATAGCCTCTGAGCGCCGCCACCAGCGCCAGTCCGAGACCGGTATTGCCGGCGGTGGCTTCGACAATTGTGTCGCCCGGTTTGATATCGCCGCGTTTTTCGGCCTCTTCGATCATCGACATGCCGATGCGGTCCTTGATCGAGCCGGCCGGGTTCATCATCTCCAGTTTCAAAAATAGCTCGCAGGGGCCCGTGTCGATTTGCGTGATATGCAGCATCGGCGTTTCACCAATCATATCGAGCGCGCTTTCAAAAACCTTCATCAGAAATCCATTTGCCGGGGAACCGCTATTGTATGTCATGCAGTAAGATAGGCGCATGCCGGAGACAGATCCTGTCGAGATATCTTTTGCGGTCGCGCTGGCGGCCGCACGCGGGGAATTGTCGGGACGACCCGGCGCCGGCCGCGAAGCGGAAATCCTGCTGGGCCATGCAGCGGGTGTCAGTCGCAGTCAGTTGCTGGCACACCCGGACCATCTGTTGAGCGCCGATCAATACGCTGTTTTCCGAAGCCTGCTCGGCCGGCGCCGCGGCGGTAAGCCCATCGCGTATCTCACCGGCTGTCGTGAATTCTGGTCCCTGCCGCTCAAGGTTACACCGGCAACCCTGGTTCCCCGCCCGGAGACCGAGTCGCTGGTCGAGCAAGCACTGATTCTGCTGCCGCCTGGCGACGAACTTGAGGTCCTGGACCTGGGAACGGGCTGCGGCGCCATTGCCCTGGCAATCGCCGGCGAACGCAGCCATTGCCGGGTGACCGGCAGCGATGTCTGCGAAGATGCGCTGCGCGTCGCCAGGGAAAACCAGGATCGGCTGGCGGTGGAAAATATCGACTGGGCGCAAGGTAGCTGGTACCAGGCGGTTGCGCAGCGCAAATTCGACCTGATCGTCAGCAATCCACCCTATGTCGCCGATGGCGATCCCCATCTTGAGCAAGGCGATCTTCCGCATGAGCCTGCGCTGGCGCTGGTCGGCGGCAAAGACGGGCTGAACGCGATTCGCGAAATCGTAGACGGTGCGCCTGGTCACCTGAACAAGCCCGGCTGGCTACTGCTGGAACATGGATTCGATCAGCAAAAATCCGTTATGGAATTGCTCATTGCCGCTGGCTTTGCCAAAGTATGCGGCCATCAGGACCTTGCGGGAATACCGCGGGTGGTTTCTGCCAGGCTCAGGACAAACCGGGACACCGACAATGGCTGAAGTGAGCAATACCAATCACGAATCCGGACAGCAATCCGGCATCGGCTTGCTGTTGCAGCAGAATCCCGGCCTCGGCGTTACCCTGATTTACCTGGCGATCTCACTGATCGGCCTTATGTTCAGCTGGTCATTATTTAGCGAATTCAATGTCAATATCTTCAATTTCACCGAGGTCAGCGATTTTCTACTGGCGGCGTTGCGTGAACCGATGACCTTTGTTATGGCAGGGTCAGCTTTGCTGGTCACCTGGCTAATAGACTGGCTAGCCATGCATGAAACCCGTTATTGGAATATCAAATCGCCAAAAAGCATATTTGCCAAAACTTACGTCAAAAGCCAAAAGCTGGGTCGTCACCCGATCGCCCGGGTATTTGTATTCGTGCTCTACAGTTACTTGTTTATTTCGATTTATGGCGATTGGAAAGCAAACGAGATCAAAGCGGGTAAAGGTCAGGTCATTCGTGTGCAATTGACGGAACCCGTTCCGGATAGCGGTGGCGAAAACCAGGCCGGCAATGAAGTCGTCATCCAAGGCATCTTGCTGGGTTCGACCAACAAGTATCTGTTTTTATACGACCCCGAGAGCGGGATCACCAGCGCCATGCCGGAAGAAAATATCGTGCGCGTACTCATTGATCGCAAGAACACCCTCGCCGATGTCGATGATCAGACACGAAGTACCTTACCAGCAGAATCAAATGAACCACAAGGACGAGACTAATGATTGTGTTTTCGACCTCGATGGGCGATATCAAGATCGAAATGCACGCCAGCAAAGCACCGGTGAGCGTGAAAAACTTTTACGACTATGTCGATGCCGGTTTTTTCAACGACACGATTTTCCACCGGGTCATCCCCGGTTTCATGATTCAGGGCGGCGGCTTCGACATCCATATGAATCAGAAACAGACCAAGGCGCCGATCGTCAACGAAGCCGACAACGGCCTGAAAAACGAGCGCGGTACTTTGTCCATGGCGAGGACCCAGGATGTCAACAGCGCGACCTCGCAGTTTTTTCTCAACGTGTCCGACAACGCGTTCCTGGACCACAGCGCTGGAGATTTTGGCTATGCTGTTTTCGCAACGGTGATCGAAGGCATGGACATTGTTGACGCGATCGCGGGCGTCAAGACCGGCAGTGTCGGCATGCATCAGGACGTGCCGGTCGAACCCGTGACCATCGAATCTGCGGTCCGGGTAGAAGTGGAATAGCCGAGCAATGGTTGCAGCCATTGCTCGGCTTGTTCGAGGCTGACGCCCTTTCTGCGCGCATAGTCTGCGACCTGGTCGCGATCGATCTGGCCGACCGCGAAATACCGGCTGCGCGGGTGTGAAAAATAAAACCCGCTGACCGAGGCCGCAGGCCACATCGCCCAGCCCTCGGTCAGACTGATCCCGGTGTGTTCTTCTACACCGCCAAGCCGCCACAGGATTTTTTTTTCCGAATGGTCGGGGCAGGCCGGGTAACCCGGCGCCGGGCGAATG
>SMUX01179590.1_pt1 | contig 11307 bp, 7 predicted proteins | sample 2456431 | NCBI WGS metagenome assembly SMUX01 (sample SAMN11095930, study PRJNA526329) | marine sediment metagenome | biome: Marine sediment; feature: Surficial sediment; material: Deep marine sediment; isolation source: Hadal surficial sediment | place: Pacific Ocean | collected 2014-11 | depth 0-1... | reverse complement strand
TCGTCTCCCATTGCTTTGTAATTGCCTGTGTCAGTGTCGATGAATAGGTGAGAAACGGTAAGGGCAGTAATTGGTTGTAGGTATAGCTCACACTGACGGAGGCTTCCTCAATGCGCTTTCTGTTCCGGTCAATGCTCTTGGCTATCGTATAGATAATGCTGTCGTCTACCTCTGCGCGGGTGATCAGGAGGTTGTCAGATAGATCGATGGTCAGCAGCGGCTCTTGGATACACGGCAGGAACCCTACCGGAATGATATTGCGCGAATAACCCTCCTGCTCCAAGCCTGCCGTCACGTGCTCCTCGAGCCCTATAAACCGAAACCCATGGGCAGCCACGGTCTGCCAGACTCCTTCAGTGGAGGCATGCCCGATGACCACATCCACCTCTCGGCTTCTGATCTCCTCATCGAGTGCCGTCACGCCCACACCCACGTGCCACCATCGGCCCCCCCAGGCTTCGATGTCCGCCAGCGAGTAGTCGTACTGCCGCAAGATCGCGTTCTCATGCTCGTACAACTCATCCGAGCGGAGGCCCAATCGGACCGCACGCTTCTCTCGGCCTATTTGTCCAAGGTCCTTAACGGGGCACCAGGGAGCCAGAGCAAACAACTGCCGATCAATTCTGGGAAACCGCGCTACAGCTCGGAGATTGGTCAACGGCTTTCCCGCCCAGGAACGCTTTCCTTCGTGCGCCCACCTCGCCCGAACCGCCGGGAAGACCCAACCCAAGTCCAGTTCTCCACCGCACACCCAATCCAGGCGGTTGAGGGCGGGAGCGATGATCGCAACGGGAGCAGGACCTTCGACGGCACGCGCAAACGCCTGGGTCATCCTGTACGAACCGGCCCACCCTACGCCGATCTTGACGCCCTGGAAGACGACATTGGATAGTAACTGGTGATCCAAGAGTGGCTCTCTCCTCAGCTTATGAAAACTGATTCAGAATCTCCCTAAAAACTTGTTTCGCTCTCTTCGCACCAACGATGCCCCTGAAGACCAACAATTGTAATGAACGGCAACCGCAGTCGTCAATGCCAAACCCGTAACACGGGCCCTTAGGCCCGTCAAGTACTGTTCGGCGGACCAATAAAAGTCTGATCCCTTCTGATCTGTGGTCGGCTTTTCGCACCGGCCGATAATGGAACGCGGCAACAACGGTTCCGACACTGATCCGTGCCGCAGCCGAAGTGAAAAACGAAATTTGACTGTAAGGGAGAATTCTAGTAAACGCTATACGAGCGGCACACCACTAATACCATTGCATCCCGCGGCCCGAGGCGTCTGGCGCAAGTGCGGTTACCTCACCTAGCCTGGCGACGGAGCCAGATAACCTGTTAAAAACATAGCGAATCAGATTATAGTAAAAGGAGGGATGAAGAAGTTCTTTAACCGAAGTAGCTCCATGTTTTTCACGGCAATTTTAATTTCATTCCTGGTTATCAGCTCGCCTGCCCAATCCCTGGGGCAAAGCGGGGATTGGGAAAAAGAATGGGAGATGACCATTCAGGCAGCCAAAAAAGAGGGGAAGCTTGTTTACCACTCCGGGAATTCCGTTGAACCTTATTTCGTTGAGTTTGGGAGGAAATTTCCGGAGATAAAGACCGTTCGAATGTTGACGCGCGGAGGAAGCGCAGCACATCAACGTTTAATGGCCGAAAGGAGGGCCAGGGTTTACGTGGCGGATATTGTGCATCTAGGAAAGGGGTCGGGTGGCAGGTTGGCCAGAGCAGGGGCCCTTGATCCTATTGAACCATATATGATTCTCCCCGAAGTTTTGGATCAGTCGAAATGGTTTGAAGGGAGATACATCTTCGTCGACACGGACCGGAGGTCCCTTTTCAAGTATGCCTTAAACCCCGGCGTGGACATTTCATACAATACCAATCTCGTGAATCCAGATAAAATAAAGTCTTATTGGGATATTCTCGATGCAAAATGGAAAGGAAAGATTGTGCTTTATCACCCACGCTCCCGCGGCTCACGCCTATTCTCGTACTTTTATTATAATCCAGAGCTAGGACCTCGTTACTTGCGGCGACTCTTTGGTGAAATGGAGATTACTGCCAGCAGCGACCGTCGCCAGATCACCGATTGGTTGGCTAGGGGAAAATTCGCCATAGCGCTTCGGACCGCCCCGGGAGCGTCGACTTTGGATGTCGCAAAGGCCCAAGGACTACCTGTGGATTGGTTTAGTCCCGTACACTTTAAAGAGGCTGTGGGTTTAAGTGCTGGGCCAGCCCACATTGCTGTGGTTAACAGGGCCCCTCATCCCAATGCAGCGAAAGTCTTTATTAACTGGTTCCTGTCTCGCGAGGGCCAGCTGGCAGTGCAAAACATCGCCGCTAAAGGATCAGAAGGTGTTGACTCGCTTAGAATGGATATTCCCAAGGACATGATTCCTACGGATTATCGCCGCTCGGAGAAAACTAAATTTTTCGTCATGGATACCCCCGAACGGTCCAACGAGCGTCCCGTTTTAAAGCTTATCACTGAGGTGTGGAAGAGGAGATAGCCTAGCTTTCTAAGGACACACAACGAGGGAAAGTGAGAAAGAAGATGACGTACTATGAAGTCTTTAACCGAGGTAGCCCCATGTTCCTCTCGGCAACCTTAAGTTGATTCCCCTCTTCAGCTAGGCTGCCCAATTTCAGGGCAAGGCGGGGGTTGGTAAAATGAATGGGAGAAGAAATCTCAATCTACATTTACTTCCCACCTGCCTAACCGGAGTAAGGGTAAAAACAGCAAGGAGGCATGAAATGAGCGAACGCGAGATGACGCGCACCAAAACCCGAGAGCCCGAGCCGATGGAAACAGATTACGACCAAACGGTTCGTGCCAAAGAAATCCGAAACAAGCGAATGGCAGAAGGGAAAGTAATCATCAAGGGTAAGGACTTGCCGTGGGAGCTTAACCGTCAAGGACGGATCAAGTACTTGCTAACAAATCGATCAACCGATGTCGCGGCCCCCGGTTGGATTGTCTTCCAACAGGAGATTCATAAGCACTCGGGCATGCACCGGCATCAAGGCGGAACTTTTATTTTCATCTTGAGCGGCAAGGGATATAGCACGGTAAACGGTGTGCGCCATGATTGGGAGGCTGGCGATTTGGCCATTCTGCCCATGGTACCCGGAGGCGTTGCCCATCAACACTTCAATCTCGATCCGGGAGTTCCTGCCCTGTGGATGAGGGTGGGTTATAACCCCCACAAGGACCTCGTCATTGCCAATTGGCTTGAGCAGCTCGAGGTCAACCCGGAGTGGGCAGAAAAGGAGGGGCTACAGGAACTGAAAGTCGCTCCTCTAGTAAACCACGCAAGAACTACAAACGGAGATTACTCTCCACGGGGCAACACCCTTTTCGATGCATTGTTTCGGCTCCGCGATGAGCAACGGGAGCAGATGAAGCATGCTCGAATGATCATTCAGGGCAAGTCGTTGCCATTGGAGATCAATCCTATGGGTTTATTCCGTTGGTATGTGCATCCGCAGATGACAGATGTTGGATGTCGCGCCCAATTGATGTATGTGCAGGAAATCCCGGGTGGGAGTCGTTCTGGCAAGCAGCTTCATCAAGGCGGCAGGTTTCATTACGTCCTGGAGGGAAAAGGCAGCACAGTGATAGACGGGGTCCGTCATGACTGGGAAGAGAACGAAGTCATTCTGCTCCCGCTTAAGTCGCATGGGGTCATCCATCAGCACTATAATGCGGATCCAAATAAACCCGCCAGGTTACTTGTGTCTGAACCCAATTGGGTGCACGTTTGGGGCGTGGACCTGGGCTCGGGGTTAGAGATGCTGGAGCCAGCCCCGGAGTATAAAGGGTAAAGATCAGATTCCAATAATCCCTCCTAAAGCCAGATGATTTAAAAGCCTCATACCCCAATCGGGGGGCAGAGGTCCAGCCCTGTCCTGGAACTCGGCTGAAGTTGACATAAAATCAGATCATTGGATATTCTCCCTTGCAAGTTGGGGATATGGTTGGAGTATTTCGACTCGGATCTTCAGCACGATGAGCGATCGGCCCGGCCCCCCAATTCCTGCACGGGATAGGCGCGGTGTCTAATGGGAATGCCAGTCAATCAATAGAGGCACGATCCCTCCTATATACTTTTTCCTGTGCAGGTCCGACTAACCGGCCTTGGCCAATTCCTTCTGAGTGCATGTGGGAACCATGTACCCCATTTTGCACCGAACGTTGACCTTAGCGAGAGCAGACTCAAACATCTCGTGAACCTTGGGATCTTCATCTTCGTACTCGATCTGCCCACCGCCCTCTTTGACGCTCTTGTCAATGGGTCTTTCATCCGTAAGGCCTACAAACCGGAAACGCCAATTGTTCCAACGCAACGCTAGATAGCGGGCTGGCTCGGCCCCAGAGTTGAAATGCTGGTGAAACCACCCGGTGGGAGGGACCACAACACTGCCAGGCTTCCAGTCCACCCGACGTGGCTCATCTCCGTCGCGCCAGAGCAACGAATAGCCCTGGCCCTTCAGAATGATGACGTGGGCTCCGGGACCATGACGGTGGGCCTTCTTGTATGTGGCCAATGGGAATTCCGAGATGTGGGCCCCCATCACATTGCCGGCGAGATCAAAGTTAATGTTCTTTCCTCCCGCACCCCGTTCCTTCCACTCGTAGAGTGCGATCTCCTTTGTGTTGGGAACAAAGTTGACCGAAAGCTTCCGTGACCCCCAATACTGTCCCTTGCTGCTAAAGTAATTTTCCTCATCAGGCGAGAAACGGTCTTTGAAGACGAAGTCGTTGTCAAAGATAAAATCCACGCTGTGAAAAAGGTTCATGATGAAAGGGGCATTGGTAACAGCAAAATACTTCGCAGGGGCGTTTCCCTGGCCATTGAAATGCTGGTAGCGAGCATTCAATGGAATCGCAAATAAACTTCCAGGGTGCCACTCAAAGCTGTGCTTTTTGCCGTCCTTATGCCACACAGAAGTGGCCCCATGCCCATCGACGATGTACACCATCTCTTCATAAAGCTGCTTTTGGGGCTTTGTCTGCCCTTTGGGTGGGATCTCTAAAACATAGGCATCGTTACTCCCCCCTGTCCCTTCCAAGTTGATAAACGCCCCCAGGGCCCCTTTGAATTCCCAGGGAGCTACCTCCACATCCTTCACGTCAGAAATATAAAATTCCTTGTTGATGGGAATTTTCTGTGCCACCTGCCACTCATGATAGGTATCGACTCTTTCGTCATCGGTATACTTCATAAACTCTCCCCTTCTGCAGAACTTAAAGTAGCGCCTTTCCTCTCGATGGCTGCCCAAGAAAACTTATAACGGACTCTAACAAATGAGTCTTTTACCAGATCCGTCATGATTTGGAAAGGTTTGACGCTTGCTGCCCTTACGTCGAATGGTCGGGACCTTTGTAACGTCGTCATTATTGATAAAAAGCACGCGCTAACCCCAATAGGCAAAGGTGACACCATGTCCTGTGCCGGCAGGTGAACGATAGCACGGCACATAATCCACCAAGGTCATGGGCGATGTTTCCATGGCCCCTGCCAGGGTAACCCAATTAAGTATTTCCGGCGTGCCCGGCGCTCGATTCAAGCGATCCCTTGGTAGGGAACAAAGTCGCTGGACATCTTTCTCTTGCAAGGCATCGATCACCTGATGGTCCAGTTCCTCGTCAATAATTTGGTGACTGAGTCCACCCGAGGCCATGATCACTACCCTCTTGTCCTCCTTCCAGGACTCGATCGCCCGTCGCAGTGCCTGGCCGAGGGCGTAGCAGCGTCCAGACTTGGCCTGGCTCGGTAGATATCGACTGAGGGTAAACGGAACCATGGGGACAGTCCCGTCCAATTGATACAACTCATAAAACGTACTGAATGCCTCATCCAGCCCATGCTCCGCACGAAACTGGTTGGATGAAGCGATGTCAAACCCCTCGTCGATCAGGCTATCGATCAAGTGATTTGCTAACTTCGGAAATCCCGGGAAATCCTTCCGCTCTCTCCGCGGCCTGGAGGTAGTCATGGGGGGTGGTCCAGTCAAGGCGGCCATCCTGCGCTCAGACCCTCCTCCGGGGCGCTCGGGCGAGCGTCCAGACAATTGGTCACCACAAAAGATGCCAAAGACAGTCTGGGGGTCGTCCGGGAGAATCCCGTGGGGATTACTAACCACAACAGCCACATCCGGCGCCGATCGGGCCACGACCTCAGCTAGCTTTTTAATCCCCACCTGACACTTATCGTAGCGCTCCTGCTTCTTCTGAAGCGTGATTTCTTTGGCGATCGCCGGGTTCGCGTTGCGGAGAAGCTCCTGATAATCGTACCGGGGGTCCTTCTTATCTCTCTCGACGATTCGATCCCATTCCCCGGGCAATGTCTTGATTGTAGGGCCGTGGGAGCTCGCAAATCCCAAGACTACCTTTGCCATTTGAAAACCCTTCCTTTCTCTTTCGCCCGGATGTGATGCATCTCCGGAATCATGACAGATTTGTTATTTGTGCAGGAATTATCCATCGGTCAGCACTGAATCGGTTACCGATAGGGTGAGTTCAAAATCTGCCATGGGACCTCCTCCTGGACTATTTCCTTGACGAAAATAAGTTGCTCATGCTGCTTCTTCATGGCTACGGGAGGAGTCTCTCACCTATTTAGTAGGAAAAAGGGCGACACACTTGCACGAGTTAAAAATATAGCTTTCGGCGTAGGTGAGCACCTTGGCCTTGCGACCTTCCATAGCGCCGGCCAGACAAATCCAGTTTCGCATCTCATGCTGGCCGGAGGCACGAAGCCTCGCAGGATCCAGCTCCCGCCAAAGGTGATGTTGACCCGCCTTGAGCTCCTCGTAACGCTGACGATCGCTATCCACATCTCCCCAGAGGAACCCGTGCATGCTGGTGAGGGAGGCGTGGGACCAGCTGGACGAGCCGATGATGACCGCCCGATACGGACTCTCGTTGATAATCTGACCTACGGCCTTACCCAGATCGTAACAGCGCCACGGGGGAGGAGAGCCCGGAGGCAAACACTCACCGCCTTCAAGGCGCTTCGCCAAATCATCTGGATCCGGCAAACGCCCGATCCATTCATCCGAACCGAGGGAAGGCATCCGCATGTCTTCGCCATAGCAGTTCACATGAAAAGGGATAATAGGATATTCGAACCCCTTCCGTTCCCAGTCCAAATACTCGAAAGTGTAGGTAAAGGCATGGCCCAGCCCGGAGGTGTGGTGCAGCTTCGATGACCAGCCCACTTCGAACCCCCTGTTGACCAGCCCCGTAGCAATCATGGTCCCAATCTTTTTAGACCCCTTAAACTTCGACTGCATGGGCGGGCGCTCCATGGGCAAACCAACATTGGAAATCCCTGTATTCAAGATCCCATTGGGGCCCGGCTCGATTCGTCTCCCAGGGCGGCGCCCCCCCATCTCGAACTCATCATGGGCAAAGATGCAAAAGGGAGGAAAAATGTCCTCTTGAAAGATTTCGTACTGATCGTCCCCAAATATCAGGATGAAGTCCGGTTTGAAGTCATCAATGGCCTCCCTGGCAGCTTTAAAACCGTCAAGGACCGCCTTTCGGTGCCCGGCTGCAGCCGTCACCCCCTCATCCTCTCCCCACTCCTCTCGCATCTTTGCAGGCCAGTTTTGCGGATCCTTCCAGAAGGCCGGGGTTTTCTTGTTCCTGAGATTGATGCGAAAATAATTATTCGCCATGGTCTCATCGGTGAAGCGGAGGTGGGGTCCATGAGGACACCCGATGCCTAATATTTCACCCATGGCTGATTCCTTCTCAAAAGTTCACCCCGTGGAATACCGCCTCGACCGAGAAGCGATCTCCACGACCGGCAGGTCATTGCACGGGGCGGGTCAATCCAAGTAACCGCGTTCTTTCCAGAAGCGTTCCGCTGCGGGGTGTAGCGGGATATCGAGGGGACCCTCCGGCGTATCCTTGCACATACGCTCAAGAGGGAGCGATCCCTCACCCTGCCAGGGGATATGATCCTTTCTTGCCTCCAAGGCCGCGCAAAACGACGAGATGACCTCATCCGAAACGTTCGCATGCGTATAGATAGGCCAGCCACTGAAATCCAGGGCCAATACGTCAGCTGGGAGCTTTGGCCATCTTTCCTTCTTTATGTAGGACCTCCGAAACCCCATGGACTCCAGCTTTGCGACAACGGATTCCTTGAGGGGGAGAATTCTCATCCCTGCATCGAGGGCATGCCCCACCCATGCGTTGACTGCCTCGTCGAAAATGGCGTCCACATCACCCCTCTTGGCGAGGTCTATCCGTGTCAACTCAATATTTTTACCCGAGGTGGAAACGCCGTTGGGCAGCCCAGGATCATAGCGGACCTGACCTCCCCAAGACTCAATGTCCTCGAGAGAGAACCCCATGGTTTCCAGCACGACTTTTTCGAAAAAGTGATTGCTATGGTCTCGTTGCCCCCGCAGAGATACGCGAAGAGGATACTTCTGGTCCCGAATATCCTCCAGGGAAGTCAAACCCGTGCGCTCGCTGACTGCAAAGGCATAGGAATCAAGGGACGGAATAACGGCGATTGCGCGTAAGGGAATAGGTTCCTTGAAGGGTCCAGTCCCTCGTAGGGCAAGGGTAATGGGCTCAGCAGGGTTGATGATCGCCAGTTGGACCTCCCCGCGGGCAACCTGGTCGATGGCCTCATAACTGTCGCTCCCGAACAAAACGACGGGCTTTGCATCACCCCCCTGCGGTCTAAGGGATATGCTGGCCTGCTGCAAGGGCCAGTTGTTGTCGGCGGCTAACTGCCCGGCCATTTCCAAAACGAGTTTGGAACGGGTCACAACGGGGCGGGCATAACGTGGGCGATGCTGCATAGCAATTCTCCTTTCGATGTAATGGATCAACGCTGAGACGGGAATCCTTCCTTAGCATCGAGGGCGACATCCACGAGGGTCGGCCTACCTGATTCAAGTCCTCTCTGGATCGCACCGTGAATTTCATCCGGCCGTTCCACGCGGATCCCTTCGCACTTGAATTCCCTGGCGATATTGGCAAAGTTCAATCCCGGTAAAAAGTTCATCTCTTCACTGAGGGCATACTCCTTCATATGGTTTTTTTCCAGGAGGTAGGCCCCGTTGTTGAAAACGATCACCACAATCGCGATGTTATAACGGGCTGCTACCTCCAATTCGGAGATAATACCGCACATAATCCCACCGTCACCTTCAAAGCAGATCACCTTTTTATCCGGTGCCGCGAGCTTAGCCCCGATGGCCATGGGAAGTCCAGTACCAATGGCGCCGGTTCCTCTGGGGGTAATAAAGGTGGGGCCTGCTTCGACGAAGGTGTGGCTAGTAGCCCACATGAACGGGCTGGATCCGTCCGACACCAGGATCGTATCGGGCCCGATAAACTCGCGCACCTCCCTCATCAATCGTGCCGGATGAATGGGCACCGTGTTGGAGTTTGCCGGCGCCGCGTTGTCCTCACGCCAACTCATTAGCAACTGCCTTATTTCTTCGGTGCGTGATGCCCTGGGCTGAAATGACTGTTTCCTCAATTCTTTGACGAGTGCCTCGAGGGCGAGCCTCGCATCGGCCATCATCCCCACCCGGGTTTGGTAATTTCTCCCGATCTCCTTCTGGTCTATGTCGATATGAATAAGGGTCGCACCTGGATCAGGGACAGACCAACGAGCGGTGGCCATCTCGTTGGTACGGGTTCCCACGAGCAGGACGACATCTGAATCTTTGACAACCCGTTCAGATACCCGTCCCCTGCCCAACCATCCACCGACCACAGCACCTATCGGGCCAGCGCTGAGGGGGTGATTCTCTGGGAAGGCACCCTTCCCCGATATGGTCGTGGCCACGGGAAACTGACCGAGCTCGGCCAGCTCCTTCAGTGAGTCCCAGGCGCGGGAAAGGTTCACGCCGCCGCCAGCGATAATACAAGGCCGTTGGGCCTGGCTCAAAAGTTGGACGGTCTTCTCAACCTGGCGCGGGTCAGGCGGTATCCTCATTGCTGGGAAGTTTGCGTACTCCTCCTCCGCAAAGGGCTCTGCGTCGATGTGATGCTGCGGCGAAAAAGTCGCCCCCATGCCACGAATATTTAGGACCACTGGTCCAGGCCTGCCAGTGGTGGCGATCCGAAAGGCCTTGCGGAGCATCTCGGGTGCCTTTGATATGTCCGTGATATCACCAATCCATTTTGACACCGGCTTGACCATTCCAATCTGGTCCTGCTCGTAGAGCGCGTTCTTGCCAACGCTGGACAGCGCCAGACCTTCCATAAGGACAATGATCGGAACCGAGGAGTTCCAGGCCTCAGTCAGGGCCATGATTACGTTCATGGTCCCCGGCCGGTTCAGCGTGATGACCCCAGGCTTTCCACTGACACGCGCATAGCCATAGGCCATGAGCCCAGCAGAGGTTTCATGATGAATATTGATAGGCCTAATCTTTGACAGGTCCATCTCGGGAAAGATGCGCATCCCAAAGACCTGCGGAATGCCGTATTGGATCAGTATCTCAGTAAAGTGGTTGTACACATGGGCTTTCATTAGTTATCTTCCTTCCACAGGGTCGTCAGAAGCCCGGACGGGAATCAGGATTCGATTGAATTAAAAATTTCAGCCCAGGCTTACGCGGTGGCCGCCATCCCTTGGAGCGCAGGTCGCAGGGGTGAAGAGACCTGGTACTTCATGAGAATTTCCTTGCGCTCGCGACCCGATTCGATCATGGCAATACATGCCTCCAAGGTCGCTCGACCCCAGCGTACATCAGGGAAAGAAGGCTTATCCCCTCCTATGGCATCCACCAGTGCCTGGATCTCCCCAGCCCGCAGCTCGCGCTCCGTCATGAGGACCTCTTCTCTCCCCTTCTCCGTATAAACGTACAGACCGTCCTGGGACTGACGGATATCCCCTCGCTCGCAGCTCACGACCATGAGGCCAAAGAAGTCCTGTTTCCTGGGTCCCCCGGCATTCAACGCCTCAATGGAATACTGAGGGAGGTTATAAAATTCCTCGGCCGCGATGGGTCCTGTACCCCTAACCCTCGGTCCCAACACTGTATTCTCCGACGCAACCCTCCCACCCTCGCCGATCCCCCAGGTGAGCTCGCGTATATCGAAGTTTCCATAGCCGTTGAAGCTCACGGTTGCTGTGGGTCCGTCTTCGAAATCAACGAATGCATGGTAGTCACCCTCAACATCGTAGTGAGGCTGCCATTTCCCCGCAGTTCCGCGCACGCCCCGAACCATGCCGCCCGCCAGATAGCGTACGACGTCCATCTGGTGCGGTCCCTGTCGGAAGACCGAACCACCCCCACGCTTGGGGTCAAGGGTAT
>SMUX01041076.1_pt1 | contig 11308 bp, 10 predicted proteins | sample 2456431 | NCBI WGS metagenome assembly SMUX01 (sample SAMN11095930, study PRJNA526329) | marine sediment metagenome | biome: Marine sediment; feature: Surficial sediment; material: Deep marine sediment; isolation source: Hadal surficial sediment | place: Pacific Ocean | collected 2014-11 | depth... | reverse complement strand
TATGCTCAAAATGTGGTAATGCGTATTCAGTAGGTGGCATTGTATCTAAATGCCCAGTATGTAAAGATACTTTCAGAAATAACATTGATTGGTAATCTCGTATGAGTGAAAAGGAATAATCAATTCTCCAACAAACCAACTCACCGTTATAACGTGGATTAGTCCGGATTTTTTAGGAACAAACGGGGGGTATTCTATTTTTATGCTTTATCGATAAATTCATCTGCAGTTTTTCTAAATCCTTCATAGTACAACTATTCTAATGACAAAAATGGTACACAACCAAACAAGTTTAAGCTTTTATTGTATAGCGTTTTGTTATTGCTTTGTGCAAATTGGAATTTCAGGTATAGGTATTGCAGAAAATGCCATTAAATCAATAAAAAAAGAATTGGAAATTGTCGGCATTAATGCAATTTACCTCAGTTCAAAATCAAAAACTATGAATTTAGATTGTGTGCTTGTTCTTGGTGGAGATAGAGGAGTACGTAATTATTTCCATAGAAATTTAGATACAAAAATTCCAGTATTAGGAATAAGCGAATCTGAATCCAATGGTTTTTTAGCACAAATTGATCTTAAGGAATTTCCATCATACGTTAATAGATTAAAAAATCAAAGATATGAAATTGAGCAAGTCCCTAGGATTGGGGTAAAAATTGATGGAAAAAATGTTTTTCCGGTACTAAATGATGTTGCCGTTTTTACATCAAAAAGTGCTACATTAATGGAATACACTTTACGAGTTAATGGTGAAGAGGTATGGCATGATAGCAGTGATGGGGTAATAGTTTCTACGCCAATTGGCTCATCAGCTTATTCTATGTCTGCTGGGGGTCCAGTAATTTTTCAGGATTCATCTGTTTTTGGAATAATTTCTGTAAATTCATTAAATGTTACACGTAGACCATTGATTGTTTCAAATGAAAGCTTAATTGAGATTGATGATATTTCTGCAAGATTACATTGCGAAGTAGTTTTAGATGGTATTGACCGCTATTCTGTTAATAAAATTGTGGAATGTACAAAGTATTATCCATCAGCTAATATCATTAGAATGAAAAAAGATTCTACTGCAATTTCAGCATTGGCAAAAAAGGTACATCTTGCTGAAGATCTACTCCGCATGCCACCAAGTGCTAAGTTATTGTTAAAAATTCTAGAATATGAAGGTTCAATGACACAAAAAGAATTAGGTAAAAAAACTCTTTTGCCTGATAGAACAGTAAGATTAGCTTTGAGTCATCTTTTACAGAAAGGATATGTTACTAAAAAAGTGTCTATCCGAGATGCACGACAAAAAATCTTTGAAATTTCAAAAATATCTTAACCTATTTTTTAATTTTAATTGGAAGCTGCTTTTAAGAATGCTTCAAATGATTCTTCTGGAATTCCAGGTCTACTACTGAACTCTGGATGGAATTGAACTCCAAAAAAGAATTTGTGTGAGGGAATTTCTAAAATCTCCATCCTCTTCCCAAAATCACTTTCACCTGAAAACACTATTCCATTTTCAATAAAGGTATCTAGAAATTCTTTGTTAAATTCAAATCTATGCCTATGCCTTTTTTTAATAACATTGGAATTATACACGTGAAAGGCAAGCGAATTTTCCTTTACATTGATTTCATTGGCACCTAATCTTAATGATCCACCTTTATTCACTATTGATTTTTGTTCGGGCAATAAATCAATTATTGGGTATTTTGTTTTTGGTTCAATTTCTGCTGAGTTTGCATTATCTAAATTACATACATAACGACCAAATGCAACTGCTGCTAATTGGAATCCAAAACAAATCCCAAGATAAGGAATATTTTTTTCTCTTGCAAAATTAGCAGTTTTTATGATTCCTTCAGACCCTCTAGTGCCAAAACCACCAGGAACTAAAATTCCATCATATTTTGATAAATCATTAATGTTGCCATTGAGAGTCTCAGAATCAATCCAATGAATTCCAACACTCTTTTTTATTTTTGCACTAGCATGTTTTAGTGCTTGATTAACACTAACATAACTATCAGCAAGTGTCACGTATTTGCCTACCATAGCAATGTTAATTTTATTATTTGATTGTTGTAATGATGCTACAGTTGCATTCCACTTGTCCCAGTTTGCTGAAGCATTAACAAGTCCTACTTTAGCAAATTTTTTGAAAATTTCGTCTACTATTCCTTGATCATATAGTAATTGTGGAACCATAAAAATTGATTCTACATCATGACAAGAAATTACATTTTTTAATAAAACATTAGTAAATAATGAAATCTTCTTTTTAGTTTTTTCAAGAAGAGTACTAGTACATCTTACAGCAAGAAAATCAGGCTGAATACCAATTCTTCTTAATTCTTGTACACTGTGTTGTGTTGGTTTAGTTTTTTGTTCTCCAACTACATCAAGTGATGGAGCAAGTGTTACATGGATAAAAATTACATTTTCATCACCTTCTTCTGTTCTGATTTGTCTTAATGCTTCAAGGAAGGGGAGACTTTCAATATCTCCTACTGTTCCACCACATTCTACTACGAGAATATCTAAAGATTCTTCTTTGGCAATTTTTCTTATTTGATTTTTTATTTCATCAGTTACATGAGGAATTATTTGGACGCATGCACCAAGGTATTCTCCACGTCTTTCAGCTCCTATAACATTAGAATAGATTTGAGCTGTAGTTATGTTATGAGATTTTGGAATATTTTGATTGAGAAATCTTTCATAATTCCCAATATCCATGTCGCATTCACCTCCATCTTCTGTCACAAAGACTTCTCCATGTGCGATCGGATTCATAGTTCCAGCATCAAAATTTAGATAGGGATCAATTTTTACGCAAGAAACCTTTTGATTAGAAAGCTGTAATAATTTTGCAATAGAAGATGAAATTACTCCTTTTCCAAGACCAGACATTACTCCGCCTGTAATGAAAATAAACTTCGTCTGCACATATTGGAATGGAAAATCCCATATTTATTCTTCACATTATCTTGTAGTATTTTTTAGGCCTTTAGTAAAAGTAGCAATTTTCGATTCAATTTTGCTAGCAGGAGTTCTCTCAATTAATCGTAAAAATGCGCTTCCTACAATAATGGCATCTATTCCCAACGACAAAAATTTTCTTGCATCATTTGGGGTATTTACTCCAAATCCAATTCCAATGGGGATTCTTTTATTGACAATTTTTTTTGTTTTTTTAATTGCATCAACTGTATATTTTTTAATTTTCGTTTGCATTCCAGTTGTACCAAAAATTGATACTAGATATAAAAAACCCGAAGTATGTTTAAGAATTTTTTTTATTCTTTCTGAAGTTGTGTTTGGTGAAATTAAAAATATTGTATCTAAATGATTTTTCCTAGCTGCTGCCAAATAATCTTTCGATTCTTCTATTGACATGTCTGGCAAAATGAATCCGTCTATTCCAACACTTTTTGCTTTTTTCATGAATTTATCAAATCCCTTTTTGTAAAGTATATTTGTATATGTCATTAAAACTAAAGGAATGTCTGTTTCTTTTCTAATTTTTTTAATAATTTGAAAAAATTTATCGAGTTTAGTTCCATAGTTTAAAGAAACAGTGCTTGCATTTTGAATAACAGGACCATCTGCAATAGGATCTGAAAATGGATATCCAATTTCTATAATATCTGCACCACCTTTGACTAAACCCTTTACTGCAGACATTGTAGTTTTTTCATTGGGAAATCCTGCCATAATATAGGCAATTAATGCTCTTTCTTTTTTCTTTTTTAGTTGTAAGAATTTATTTTTTATTTTTGACATTTTTTTTCAAATATTCCTCAACAACTTCTACGTCTTTGTCTCCTCTTCCTGAAAGTGTCACAACAATGGAATCCGATTTTGGTCTCTTTTTTGCAAGTTTAATTACATCGGCAATAGCATGTGCTGATTCTAAAGCGGGAATAATTCCTTCTGTTCTTGTTAGCAACAAAAACGCATCGATTACCTCCCTATCCGTTGCACTATGATATTTTACTCTACCAGTATCCTTAAGATGAGAATGTTCAGGTCCAACTCCTGGATAATCTAATCCTGCTGAAATACTGTGTGTTTCACGAATCTGTCCTTCATTATTTTGTAAGAGATAAGTCATCATTCCATGCAGAACCCCTTTTGAGCCTGCACTAAGTGTAGCTGAATGTTTACTCGTTTTTAATCCTAGGCCTGCAGCTTCTACACCTATGATTTCAACATTACTATCAAGAAAAGGATAAAATGTTCCAATAGCGTTTGATCCTCCCCCCACACAAGCAACTAATGCATCGGGGGTTTTTTTGTCAAATTCTTTCATTTGTTTTTTTATCTCTTCTCCTATGATTGATTGAAAGTCACGAACCATCACTGGATATGGATGTGGACCAACCGCTGAACCCAATAGATAGTATGTAGTGTCTACATTAGTAATCCAATCACGAAGTGCTTCGTTAATTGCATCTTTGAGAGTTTGAGAACCTGATTTTACAGGATGAACTTTAGCTCCTAAAAGATTCATTCTAAACACATTAAGTTTCTGACGAATGGTATCTTTGTATCCCATATACACTTCAGAATTTATTCCAAGACAAGAACAAGCCATTGCAGTAGCAACTCCGTGTTGACCTGCTCCAGTTTCTGCAATAATTCGTTTCTTTTTCATTTTTTTTGCAAGAAGCGCTTGACCAAGCGTATTGTTAATTTTATGTGCTCCTCCATGAAGCAAATCTTCTCTTTTAAGATAGATTTTTGCTCCTCCTATCTTTTCTGTAAGATTTTTTGCAAAGTAAAGTGGGGTGGGTCTTCCAGCGTAATATTTCAGATAATAGTTCAATTCTTTTTTGAAATTTTTATCATCTTTGAATTTTTTATAATTTTCTTCTAACTCTTCAATTGCTGGAACAAGTGTTTCAGGAATGTATTTTCCGCCAAAATCTCCAAACCTGCCTTGTTTTGGAAATATAATTTTCATATTGCATTCACCAACTGACTGACACGTTCTTGGATATTATCGCTTTTCATAATGCTAGAGCCAACAAGAAATGCGTTTGCGCCACAATCATGAAGGAAATTAACATCCTTTGGAGTCTCAATTCCGCTTTCTGATATGATCATTTTTGAATTTTTGTAGCCCTCTAGGATTCTCTTTGTATTATTGATATCCAATTCTAGCGTATCCAAATTTCTATTGTTTATACCTAAAACATCTGCCTCAGTTTTTAATGAATTTTCAAATTCTGCTCTAGTATGAGATTCAAGCAATATTTTTAGGCCATTTTTATGTCCATAATCAAGTAATTCATCAATTTCCTTTACTAACCCTTGGTCAAACAATGATTGTATCAAAAGAATGTAATCTGCTCCAATTTTTTTTGCAGCATCAATTTGAATTTTATCAATAATAATATCTTTCATCAATAGAGGAACATCTATCTCTTTTCTAATTTTTATAAAAAATTCTGGAGAACCTGAAAATAAATATGGTTGTGTTAATATTGATAATGCTTTTGCTCCACCTTTTATCATAGATTTTGCAATTTGTACTGGATCTGAAATTTTTTTTATTTCACCTAAGGATGGAGATGAAAATTTTATTTCTGTTATGAGTGTCGCATGTTGATTTTCTTTAATAGATTCTATAAGATTGGTATTTGATTTTGACAAGTTTTCTTTAACATCGTATATACCTTCATCAATTGCAATTTGTGAATTTTCAAATAATTTTTTAAGAATTCCTTGCATATTACTCAAATTCCTTTAATTTTGTTATATCTCCATAATCTCGAACAAAGTTTTCAAGTAACTTGAGTGCATCACCGTTCTTAATTGTATTCAGCGCAATTTTTATTCCCTCCTCAAAATTTTTTGCAATATTTGCAACCATTAAACCCCCAGCTGCATTGAGCGCAGTGATTTCTATCATAGCATTGTTGGCGGTATTATTTAGAACTGAAATAAATGCATTAATTGCTTGATCTTTATTTGAAATTTGTATATCCTTAATTTTAGGTTTAGTTAATCCTAATTTTTCTGGATCTATAATCATTGGAGTAATGATTCCATTTTTTAAAAAATATACCTGATTTTTTGACGTTGTGGATAGCTCATCTAATCCATCTTGTGATCTGACTGTCATGATATTTTCAGAACCACGTTTTTTTAATAATAAAACTATTCTTTCAAGAAATTCATCAGAGAAAACTCCTATAAGTTGATTTTTTACTTGCGCTGGATTACTTAAAGGCCCTAATAGATTAAATGCTGTCCTTCCCCCTATCATTTTTCTAGCATTTGCTACGTTTTTCATAGTTGGATGAAATTTTTGAGCAAACATAAACCCAATTCCAAATTTATCAATAATTTCTGCAACCCGATCAGGCGATGAATTTAGATCATAGCCAAAATACTCAAAAATATCTGCGCTTCCTGAAACTCCTGACACCGAACGATTACCGTGTTTAGCAACAATGCCTCCTGCTGCAGCAATTACAAATGACGCAGTAGTAGATATGTTGAATGTCTGTAGGTTATCCCCTCCTGTACCACATACGTCGATGATGGTTCCTTTACTTTTTGGAAAAACTTGTAGAGCAAAAGATTGCATTTTATCTAGCATTCCAAGTAATTCATCATCAGATTCACCTTTATCTCTAAGATATTTCAAAAAGTTACTTGTTTCTTCATCAGAAACTTTTCCGTTTAAAATATTTTCCATAGCTTCACTAATTTCATTATAAGAAAGATTAGTTTGATTTTTTAATTTACTTAACATATTTTCAATCATTTATTTTTCACCATCTTTACAAAATTCTCAAGAATTTTTTTACCTTCTGGGGTCATTATTGATTCAGGATGAAATTGAACCCCTTCGATGAGATATTTTTTATGACTAACCCCCATTATTTCTCCATCGTCTTCAGCAATTGCAGTAATTTTTAGACTTTCTGGAATGATTGTCTTGTCTCCTACCAAGGAGTGATATCTAGTTGCTTGAAATGGATTTTTAACATCATTAAAGATTGTATCATCATAATGTTTTATCGGGCTAGTTTTTCCATGTCGAACATGTCCTGCATTAACAACTTTGCCTCCAAAACATTGTATGATACCTTGATGTCCTAAACAAACTCCAAGTATTGGAGTGGTTGGTCCTAACTGTGTAATGACATCACTGCAAATTCCAAAATATTTTTTTTCTTCTGGGGTTCCGGGACCCGGAGAAATAATTATTGCGTCATAATTTTTTTCTTTAATGCTGTTAATTGAGATTTTATCATTACGAATAACGTCGGAATCAATACCAAGTTCTCCTAAGATCTGAGCTAAGTTATACACAAAAGAGTCATAGTTATCGATAATGAGAAATTTCATTTTGATGCCTCCTTTAATGCCTGAATCATAGCTCCTGCTTTGTGTTCAGTTTCTTTTAGTTCATTTTCTGGAATAGAATCAGACACAATTCCAGCACCAGATTGAACAAATCCTTTATCGCCGTCTAAAAATATACTTCTAATTGCAATTGCAAAATCACAGCATCCATTAAATGAAAAATATCCTACAGCTCCTGCGTAAGCGCCTCTTGAATTAGGTTCTTGCTCATCAATTATTTCCATGGCTCTTACTTTGGGAGCTCCAGAGACAGTGCCTGCTGGAAATACTGCTTTGAAAGCATCAAACATATCAAATTTCTCATCTAGAGTACCTACTACATGAGTAACCATATGCTGAACATGGCTGAATCGCTTGACTTTCATTAACTCTTCTACATGAACTGAACCATATTTGCAAACTTTTCCGATATCGTTTCTGCCTAAATCAACTAACATTGTATGTTCGGCAAGCTCTTTTTCATCATTTAACATCTCTTGTTTTAGCTCTTCATTTTTTGTTTCATCATCAGTAATTTTCCTAGTACCTGCAATTGGAAATGTTTCAATTTTATTTCCAGTTACACGTAATAACATTTCAGGACTTGCCCCAATAATTATTCTATCGTTCATCTTCATATGATAAAGATAAGGTGACGGATTCATCTTACGTAAAATTTTATAAACTTTCAAATGGTCTCCATGTACTTTAAAATTAAACCTTCTGGATAAAACAACTTGAAAAATATCACCATCATGAATGTATTTTTTTGCTTTGTTCACAATTTTTGTAAATTTAGCTTCATCCAAGTTATTTGAAATTTCTGAAACTTGAAAATCACCGAATTTATTTTCTGAAATTTTTATTTCGTTTATTCTATTTTCATTATAGTAAAAATAGAATGATTTTTTTTGTTTATTATCATATAATATTCCATCTTCATATATCCCAAATTCCATTAACGGTGTATCCACTGAATGTGATTGTGGAACTTTTTCCCACAAAGCAACGGAATCATAATTTATGATTCCTACTGCTCCACCAAGGTATCGATATGACTGGTCGGATATCTTTTCAAGTAACTCCTTAAGAGTCGTTATAGGATCATTGGTCTCGGTTGTTTTTTTTGTTCCGTCTTTATAATGTAAAGTTACTTTGTCGGAATATCCTTTTACAATTATTGATGGGTCAAACCCCATGATTGAGGTTTCAGCTAATTCTTCAGGTCCTGTTAACGATTCAAACAAAAATGAATGAGTGTAATTGTGTGCAAATTTACTATAAATTTCAAATTGATTTCCAGATAACTCTAGGGGTAATACTTTAGGAATGCTGCGTCCAAAGACGTTCACCCATGATCGGCATGATAACTATCATCTATATTTAAAATTTTTATCAAAATTCTAGGTAGTAGAATTGTTTGTTCGAGCACTACATACATGATCTTATGTGAATATCTGTGACTTCTATTCTATAGGAACTGAGGGACTTCCCAATGCCCAGTTATGCCCCTCCATTTTGGGAGCACCTCAGTCTCCTTTTATTACCGTATAGTACGGTACCTTTATATCAGATCTGAACTATTGTAAAATATGAGCCAATTATTGGAATCAAAAACTAGGTCGGCTCTTTATCAAGAATTTGTTTTCTCAAAAAATCAACCCAAGCTGAAATCTTTCGCTATTGAAGCTTCTTGTTATGTTTGTGGCAAAGGACTCAATGATGGATTTTCTCTTACAGCAAAAAATTCTGCTGCCAGAACACTACTATTTTGTAATAAGCATTATTCAATGAATTAATCAATTGGTTTTGTAATTGCACCTTCTGCTGCTGAACCTACTAGAGAGGCGTATTTTGCCAATGCTCCTGAAGTATAATTTGGCTTAGGTTTTGTCCATTCCTTTTTCCTTTGTTCTAAATCCTCTTTAGAGACATGAAGTTCAATAGAATTATCTTCAGTATTGATAGCGATTTCATCACCCTCTTTTACTAAAGCAATTGGACCTCCAACAAACGCTTCAGGCGCTACATGTCCTATCATAAATCCACGTGTTCCACCAGAAAATCTTCCATCAGTGACCATTGCTACTTTATCGCCTAGTCCTTGACCAACTAGTGCCGCAGTAGTGGCCAACATTTCTCTCATTCCTGGACCACCTTTTGGGCCTTCATATCTGATTACTAACACATCCCCTTCTTTGATTTCTTTTCTTGAAACTGCATCAAATGCATCTTCTTCTTTATTGAAAACTTTAGCTTTTCCAGTAAATTTTGAAATGTTAATACCTGAAGTTTTTATAACTGCGCCGTCTGGTGCTAAACTTCCTTTCAAAATTTCTGCGGTTCCTATTGTATGGAGTGGAGCATCAACTGATTTGACTATTTTTTGATCAGTTGTAGGAATATTCATAGAGTCAATATTCTCTTTCATAGTCTTGCCAGTTACCGTAAGAGTATTTTCATGAATTAGTCCTTTGTCTATTAATTTCTTTAAAATAAAAGGAATACCTCCAATTTTATCTAGTGAATTCATTACGTAGTTGCCTCCAGGTTTCATGTCCGCAAGATGAGGAGTTTTTTTTCTAATTCTTTCAAAATCATCATATGTTAATTTTAGATTAGCTTCATGTGCCAATGCTAGTAGATGTAATATTCCATTTGTAGAGCCTCCTATCGCATTTAACATTGTAATTGCATTCTCAAATGCCTCAAATGTCAAGATATCAAGAGGTTTAATATCTAATTCCAGTAATTTTGCGCAGGCATTTCCAGTATCATAGACAATTTTTTCACGTCTATCATCTTCTGCAGGAGGACTAGCGCTTCCAGGTAATGCAATTCCAATTGCTTCTGATATTGAGGCCATTGTATTTGCAGTAAACATACCTCCACAAGATCCTGCACCTGGACACGCATAGTTTTCAATATTTTTTAAAGCTTCAAGAGATAATTGGCCAGCATCATATGCGCCTACAGCTTCATAAACATCAACAACTGTTAATTCTTTACCTTCCCAAATTCCTGGCATTATAGTTCCACCATAAACAAAAACAGATGGAAGGTTTAGCCGAGTCATTGCCATCATAGTTCCTGGCAAACTCTTGTCACAACCCGCAATTCCTACTAGCGCATCGTATTGATGAGCTCTTACCATTAATTCAATAGAATCTGCAATTACCTCACGAGAAACTAAAGAAGACTTCATCCCTTCATGACCCATTGCAATTCCATCACTCACTGCAATGGTACTAAATTCTCTTGGGGTAGCTCCTGCATCTTTAACTCCTTCTTTGGCTTTTTGAGCTAATCTTCCTAGGTGAATATTACATGGAGTAGCTTCATTTCCAGTATGGCAAACACCAATGAATGATTTACTTAAATCCTCATCTGTTAATCCCATAGCCTTGTACATTGCTCTATGCGGTGCACGAGCTGTTCCTTCTACTACATTTCTACTTGAGATTTTGGTCATATAACAAACTAAGATCTTCCAAGCCTTACTTTAGGGTTTCTTGAAATAATTTTAAAAAATTTTTTAAAAATTAGACTTTTATCCCAAAATTGATTGAGCATCAAGTTCGCTTAGCTGAGCATCAATTTTCTCTTGGTTTTCATCATCATATGATATCAAAATTCTATCCCCTTCTTTTAGGACGTAATCATTAATTGATTCTTCTGGTTGATGATTTATGAAATATTTTATTGAATACTCATCACTAGTACAAAACTCTCGCCCATCAGGGAAAATATAACAATTCTCATCTATGATAATTCCTAACGTTTCAAAAAGATATCCTAGAGTCACCCCTGATGAATGTCGATGTACAGTTGCACCATCTTGTCCCTCAAAATGAATCCAAGTATTCTTAATTTGATAAGCTGGAGCAGAAAAATCAAATTTATCTCCAAATATTCTAACCAACATTGAAGCATGTTCATGTTCATCACC
>SMUX01353142.1_pt1 | contig 11322 bp, 10 predicted proteins | sample 2456431 | NCBI WGS metagenome assembly SMUX01 (sample SAMN11095930, study PRJNA526329) | marine sediment metagenome | biome: Marine sediment; feature: Surficial sediment; material: Deep marine sediment; isolation source: Hadal surficial sediment | place: Pacific Ocean | collected 2014-11 | depth... | reverse complement strand
GGGGTGGTCGATACCTTCGACGGGGCCGTGGCGCGCCGGACCGGCGCGACGTCGAAATTCGGGGCGTTCTACGACTCGACCCTCGACCGCATCGGCGACGGGGCCACGTTCATCGGTATCGGCCTGTACTTCATGACCGCTCCCGACATCGCCTATCGCAACGTCGCCGTCGTTTTGTGCATGGTGGCGATCGTGACCTCCCTGGTGGTGTCGTACACACGAGCCCGGGCCGAGGGTCTGGGACTGGAATGTAGGGTGGGAATCGCCCAGCGGGCCGAGCGTATCGTGGGCATCGGCGGGGCCGCGCTCATCGTGGGCCCTGGTCCCGGGGGGCTGGTGCTGTCATCGATCGTGGCTGTGTTGTCGCTGCTGTCGGCCATCACCATCGGGCAGCGAATCATCCATATCTATTCAATTACTGAAGGCGCCCGGAGTCGTGAGGGACGTGACGACGTTGCTGAGGCGCTCGATACCATCGCGAAAGGATCTTAGCCGTGTCACCTGAGAACGCTCAGCCAATCGAGCCGGCTCCCGGAAAGCTGGGGATCATGTGTGTCGGCCTTGGCGCCGTCACCACCACGTTCATCGCCGGCGTCGAGTTGATTCGCCGGGGAATGGCCAAGCCGATCGGGTCGCTCACCCAGATGGGGACCATCCGGTTGGGCAAGCGGACCGAATCGCGGGTACCCCTGATCAAGGATTTCGCGCCGCTCGCCACGCTCGACGACCTGGTCATCGGGGCCTGGGATCCGGTACCGGCCGATGCCTATGAGGCGGCGCTGCACTGCGGGGTGCTGAATCGATGGGAGCACCTCAACCCGATCAAGGACGCGCTCGAGGCGATCAAGCCGATGCCCGCGGTGTTCAGCTCGGAGTACGTCAAGAACCTGGAAGGGACCAACGTCAAGCCCGCCGCCACCAAGCGGGAACTTGCCGAAGCCCTGCGGCAAGACATTAGGGACTTCAAGGCCGCCAATGGGTGCGACCGCGTGGTGATGGCGTGGTCCGCCTCCACCGAGATTTTCATCGCCCCCGGCGCGGTGCACCAGACGCTCGAGGCGTTCGAAAAGGGGATGGACGGCAACGACCCGGAAATCTCACCCGCCATGCTGTATGCCTACGCAGCCATCATGGAAGGCGTCCCCTTCGCCAACGGGGCTCCGAACCTGGCGGTCGACGTACCGGCGTTGGCTACCCTCGCTACGAAGCGCGGCGTTCCTATTTGCGGCAAGGACTACAAGACCGGCCAGACCCTGGTCAAGACGGTACTGGCGCCGATGTTCAAGGCCCGCTTGCTGGGCGTGGCCGGCTGGTTCTCGACCAACATCCTGGGCAACCGCGACGGCGAGGTGCTCGACGATCCGGAGTCGTTCAAGACCAAGGAAGAATCCAAGCTGGGCGTGCTGGACTACATCCTCCAGCCCGACAAGTACCCTGACTTGTACCGGGACATGTACCACAAGGTCCGCATCAACTACTACCCTCCGCGCGCCGACAACAAGGAAGGGTGGGACAACATCGACATTTTCGGGTGGCTGGGCTACCCGATGCAGATCAAGGTGGATTTCCTGTGTCGCGATTCCATTCTGGCCGCGCCGCTCATGCTCGACTTGGCGCTGTTCATGGACCTTGCCAAGCGGGCCGGCATGGGGGGCGTTCAGGAGTGGCTGTCGTTCTACTTCAAGAGTCCCCAGACCGTGCCAGGACTCTATCCCGAGCACGATCTCTTCATCCAGCTCACCAAGCTCAAGAACACCCTGCGCTATCTGATGGGCGAGGAGCAGATCACTCACCTCGGAATTGAGTACACGGAAGCGTAGCCAGGCATGAAATACTTCCACCGCACGTCCGTCAGCCCGGACGATGTCATCGAAGCCGCCACCCGGTTCTTCGGAGCCAAGCTGACCCCGGCCGCCGAGGAACCTCGCGGGCGGGAGTTCGCCGGTTCCATCGGCCGGATCGCCGTCCACGTCGAGGCCGAAGGCGGCCACTACACCCGGGTGGATGTCCAGACCGACCAGGTGGGCGAGAGCGAAGCGGACAAAATGGCCAAACGATTCCTGGCCGAAGTGCACACCCTGGCCGAGCCGCGCCACAGCATCCGCGGCAGCTACTGACCTACCGATCCAACCTGTTCGACTGACGTGGCCAAACGATCCGGCATCTTCGAAACGCTGACCCACGTCCTCCGGCACCCGCCGGAGGCGTGGATGCCCGCCCGGATGTTGGCCCTCCGGGCGTTGCGTCCGGTGGAGCAGTTCCTCCACGTCGAGGCCGCCGGCGGCATCACCCTCATCGTTGCTGCCGTCGTGGCCCTGGTGTGGGCCAACTCGCCTTGGCAGCACAGTTACGATGTGCTGTGGCATACCACCTTCTCGATTGGCTTGGGGGATGCGGTCTTTACCAAGGACCTGCACTTCTGGATCAACGAGTTCGCCATGACCTTGTTTTTCCTGGTCATCGGTCTCGAAGTCAAACGGGAAATCACCGAAGGGACGCTCTCGAGCGCCCGCCAAGCCGCTCTGCCGCTGGCGGCGGCCCTGGGGGGGATGGTCGTCCCGGCGGCGATTTACGCGGCGCTCAACCGCGGTGGACCGGCCCTGCATGGCTGGGGTGTCCCCATGGCCACCGACATCGCCTTCGCGGTCGGTGTACTCGTCATCATGGGCAATCGGCTCCCCCCCGGCCTTCGCGTGTTGCTCTTGGCCCTGGCCATCGTCGACGACATCGGCGCCATCCTGATCATTGCCGTGTTCTACTCCTCGGGCCTGTCGGCCGACGGGCTGTGGCTGGTCGGCTTGGGTCTCACCATCATGTGGCTCTATGTTCGCCTCGGATTCCGGCCCGGCGTCAAGTACCTCGTTCCCACGGTTCTGGTGTGGGCCGGGATGTATCAGATCGGGATCCACCCCACGCTTGCGGGGGTCGTGGTGGGCCTCATGGCGCCGGTCAAGCCGTGGTACGGCCGTCTCGGGTTCCTCAGGGTGGCGCGGGAGGCGATCAACGAATTCGAGTATCTGGCCAAGGAAAAGGGCGTGCCCGACGAGGAATTGGTCGGTCCGCTGCGCAAGCTGTCCTTTGCCGCGCGGGAGGCGGTATCTCCGGTCGTTCGCCTGGTCACCAGCATGCACGGCATCGTGTCTTTCGTGATCGTGCCGCTGTTTGCCCTGGCCAATGCGGGCGTGCATTTCAGCGGCGTTGATTTTGCCGAGGACGGCGCGTGGCTCATCTTCCTCGGCGTGTCCGGCGGCCTCCTCGTTGGCAAGCCGCTCGGCGTGCTCGGCTTCTGCTGGCTCGGCGCCAAGCTGAACTTGGTGGACATACCCCGTGACATCGGCTACCGGGGGCTGCTGGTCGTCGGCACCGTCGCAGGGATCGGCTTCACCATGGCCATCTTCATCGCCGAACTGGCCTTCAACACTGCCGGTCACCTGGCCATCGCCAAGACGGCTATCCTGGGAGCTAGTGCGTTGGCCGCCGTCGGCGCGGTGATTCTGGGGCGGGTGTTTTATTCGGGCGATGAGGCGGTAGGGCGGTAGGGGCGGTAAGGTGGTCGATCATGGGGCGTCGCTTTAGCGACAGGGCCGAGTCGCGGCTTCAGCCGCGGACGGGGGGGTAGGCGGTAGGGGCGGTAAGGCTGAAGGGTATCTCAGTTGGTCTGTTGGGCGGCGAACTCGTCCAGCCGGTTGAGAAAATTGTCACGTTCGGGGCGGGTGAGAAAAAACGTGTAGCGGCCTACGGCCCGCTCCACTTCCATCACGTCCACCAGAAAATTGTAGGACGAATTGGCTGCGTCGAGGTCGGCGAGCAGGCTGTTGTTCTGGGCATCGATCAAGTCGGTGATCGAGGCGGACCCCTGGCGGTAGCTGTCGCTCACCAGGTCGAGGTTGATGTGGGCGGCCCTGGCCGAAGCCCGGGCCAACCCGATGTTGGCGTTCGAGGCGCCCATCTGGTGCATGGCCGCGCGCACCCGCTGTTCCACGCGGTCGGCGGCGGCTGCGCGCCGGGTTTGCAGGTCTCGGAGATCTAGTTCGGCTTGCGACTTGGCGGCGCCCCGGGCGAAGCCGGTGAACAATGGATAGGACAGCTGCAGGCCCAGCGCCCACCCCACATCGTTGGGCACTATACCGCTCCCCGGAGGCGGTACCGACCCGGCGCCGCTCTTGGACCAAATGCTCGTTGCGTTGGCCAGCAACGCCAGGTCGGGCACGAAGAAGGCGCGCTTGGTGGCGGTCAGGCCCCGTGACTGCGCCGCGATCGCCGCATCGAACTGCCGCAACTCCGGCGAGCCGAGTAGGGCCTCTTGGGCCATGAAGTCGCGGAACACGCGGAACGCCTCCTGGCTTGCGAGATACGGTTGCAACCGCGGGTGATTGGTGATCACCTGGACGTCTTCGGGCTGCACCTCGTCGGTGAGGAACGGTTCCTCGAGCGGGCGGCGGAGAATCCGGTTGAGCTCGATCTCGACGATGTTGCGGAAACTGTTGGCCGTGATGACCTCCTGCCTGCTTCTGGCGATTTCACTCTGCCAGCGCGCGACCTCCCCGGCGGTCGCGGTGCCGATGGACCGGCGTACTTCGGCTACCTCCAAGTTGGACCGGGTCACCCGCAGGTTGTGCTGGACGATGAGTTCGACCGTCCTGGCCCTGAGCACGGTCAGGTAGGTCGTGGCCGCTCCGAGAATGACGTCCAGCCGGACTTCGTCCCGTCCCTGCACGCGACCTTCCTGGAGATGCTTCTCGATCCCGTAGCCGGCCCAGGCTCGCTCCGAGTAGAGCCGCTGGACCAGCGTCGCCGATCCGGCGATCGACCGCTCCGGCTGGCGCCCGAAGCTGGCCGCCGCGCGATCGGCGTCTATCACCAACGCGTCCACGCCGAAATTGACCTGGGGGAGCAGTGGCGCTCTCGAACCGCGAACCCGTTGCTCTCCCGCGGCCACGGCAAGTGCTTGGGCAGCCAGATCCAGGTTCCGTGCCACCGCTTCACGCACGACGTTCCCGAGGTTGACCCCGCGGCCGGCATCGCGGGGCTCACGCTCGAGGAGCACCGCTTCGGTCAGGATCGCCCAGGGCACGGAAATACCCACCGATCGGGCCGTGGCCATGTTGATGCTGACGCGAGCGTTGCGGGTGAACTGGACCGGCATCCTCGCGGGGTCTTCACCCAGGAGGATTTGCTGTACCTTGAGGGCCGCTAGCCGGGCGATGCGTTGGCCGACCAGATCGGTGGCGGCGGAGGTCAGGAAGCCGCGCCGCACCCATTCCTCTCCCATGACGGTATAACTCGGCAGTCGCCGGCGCTTCAGCGTTTGGATGAGGCGCTCGGTGTCTTGCTCGGAGACCCGTGGCAGGAACCCCACGAACACCGCGTCCACATTGGGCGGCACGGCCCCGAGGGCCAGGTCGATGGACGGACCGACAGCGATGATGGTTCCGTTGATTCCCAGAGCCGCCAACGCCTGTTCCGTACCGCTTCGCATGGATGGGATGGCCCGGAGGTACGCCCGCTCCACCAGGACGGCAAGGCGATCGAACGGCACCACTTCACGGAAGGCTTGGAGGTCGTTCACCGTTGCGGTGGGGTATGCCACGTAAGTGAAGTTTTGAACGCCGCTGGCACCATTCACCATCGGCAGGCCCTGGAGTTCAGCGTCGAGCACAAACGGAGCGACCACGGGTTTGGAGAGCGAGCCGAACTCGGCGGCAACCTGAGACGCGATGGCCCCGAAGGTAAGGATCAGATCGACGTCCGGATCGTCCAGCAGACGCTGCAGGGCGGTTTCGATCGCCGGCCGGGTCCAGTCGGCCACGATTTCTTTCTCGTTGGGAAACCGGGCATCGAACTCGCCGCCCAAAAGATCACGGATATCGTTCTGCAGCAGGGGTCTGAAGGAGGCGTTGTAGAACGAATGCCCGTCGATGACCACACCGAAGGTCACGACACGTTGCGCTACGGCACGGACTGGAACGAGCGAACCGAGTAGCAACACCGCGATGACGCTGAGCGATCGAGCCATGGATCAATCCTGCTGTTTGTTGGAAGAGCTGGCGGTGTCACGTCCGGTGCCCGCAGCCGTTGGTAGTTGGGCACCGCCTCGGCTTATCAACAGCCCGACTACGGCGGCCACGAAGAACTGCCCTACGATGGCCTCCCCCGCGGCCATCGTTCTCGCCATCGGTGCCACCGGAGCGATGTCTCCGTAGCCCAGCGTCGTCAGCGTCACCAAGCTGAAGTAATTGAGTTCGGCGAACAACTGGGCCTGGCTCAGGCCCTGGAGGTTGGTGAATGAACCCGGCGCCAATACCTCCATGAGTTCGTAGATGACGGTGCTGGTGACACCGATCAGGAGATACACCGCCAGCGCTCCCAACAGCGTGTCTCGGGTCACCCAGTTCTCGCTAACGGCCTCGTAGGCAATGACGACTGTGATGATGGTCAACGCGGCCACGCTGGCTAATCCGCCAATCAAGTGTGCGGCCCAACCGGCAGAGATCTGGTCGGCGGGAACCGCCACAGCAGCAACCACGAACAGGATACCGCTGACCCAAACGAGCTTCCGGTGTGGCTGCAGGATTCGGAAGGCACCCACGATCACCAAGAGGGTCAGCACCTTGGTGGTGTATCCCGGGATGGTTCCCTCGGCGACCAAAGGCTGCGCCAGGATGAGCAGGACCAGCGGTGTAAGCAGTGACTGAAAACGGTTGGACATGGCGTGATTCTCGGCGGCGTAGGGGCTGTGAAGGCGGTGAGGAGGCTAAGGTAGCCTCTTGTGGAACACCACGGAATACAAAAGGGTGCCTGAGTCCCTACGGTCACCTTGACTCTCCGTCACCACCGGTCGATCTTTGGTCGCTCCACGCTAAGAGACTATCACTGCAGGACTTGCATGGCCTCACCAAATTCCGTGTCCCCCCCGCCCGCCATCCCCGCCGGCCTGTCCGTCGAGCAACTGCTCGACCTGTACTACTACATGCGGTTGACCCGCTCGCTCGAGGAGCGGCTGGTCGCGCTCTATCGCCAGGCCAAAGTGGTTGGAGGACTGTTCCGCTCCTTGGGGCAGGAGGCCGATGCGGTGGGAAGCGCCTACGCCATCGACCAGGACAAGGGTGACATCCTCTCCCCCCTGATCCGCAACCTCGGATCTATGCTGGTGTGCGGGGCCACGCCGGTGGAGGTGTTGCGCCAATACATGGCAAAAGCCGAAAGCCCCACGCATGGCCGGGATCTCAACATTCATTACGGAACACCGCAACAGGGGTTCATCGGCCAAATCTCCCATCTGGGCGACATGGTACCGGTGATGGGCGGGATCGCCCTGTCGTTCAAGATGCGGGGCGAAGACCGGGTGGCCCTGGTATACGTGGGTGACGGCGCCATGAGTACCGGAACATTTCACGAGGGTATCAACTTTGCGGCGGTGCAACGGCTGCCACTGGTGGTAATCGCCGAGAACAACGGCTACGCTTTTAGTACGCCGACGGCCAAGCAGAGCGCCGTCAAGCACCTGGCCGACAAGGCCGCTGCGTACGGGATCCCCAGTGTCCGCGCCGACGGGAATGATGTGCTCGCCGTGTATGAAGTGACCCGCCGGGCGGTCGACCGTGCCCGGAGCGGGGAAGGGGTGACCCTCATCGAATTGGAAACCTACCGGCGCAAGGGGCATGCGGAACACGACGATCAGTCGTACCAATCCGCGGAGGAAATGGAACGGTGGGAAGCCGACGACCCCATCGACCGCTACATCCGGCAGCTGACCACTTCCGGCTGGAGTACCCCGGCGGCGTTGGCCGACATCGACCGGCGCATTGCCGACGAGTTGGCCGCGGCGGTAGCGTTGGTGGAACCGGAGGCGGGGCCGGACGCCGGCACGGCACTCTCGGGCGTGTGGCTCGATCCACCCGAAGCGGAGAGGGAATGGTATGATCGCGGCTAGTCGGAATAGGGAGGAGGTGCCATGCCCGAGGTGACCTACCTGGAGGCAATACGCCAGGGCATGTGGGAGGAAATGGAGCGCGACGAGAACGTCTTCATTTTGGGCGAAGACGTCGGCGCCTACGGCGGCGCGTTCAAGGTGACTGACGGGTTCCTCGAGCGGTTCGGCGCGCAGCGCGTCATCGACACGCCGATCAGCGAGGCGGCCATCGTCGGCGCGGCCGCCGGCGCAGCCCACATGGGCTTCAGGCCCATCGCGGAGATGCAGTTCATCGATTTCATCTCCTGCGCCTATGACATGTTGACCAACTACGTGGCCACGGCCCGGTACCGCGCCGGTCTGCCGACACCGATGGTCGTCCGCGGCCCCAGCGGTGGGTATGTCCGCGGGGGGCCGTTCCACTCGCAGAATCCCGAGGCCGCGTTCCTGCACACGCCGGGGCTCAAGATCGTGTGCCCCGCCACCGCCCGAGACGCCAAGGGCCTCATCAAGGCCGCCGTGCGCGACGAGGACCCTGTCCTCTACTTCGAGCACAAGTACCTGTACCGCCGCATCAAGGAAGACCTTCCCGCCGACGAAGAGATCCTCACGCCGATCGGCAAGGCCCGCCTGGCCCGCGAAGGCCACGACCTGACCATCGTCACCTGGTCGGCCATGGTGTTCAAGGCGCTCGAGGCCGCGGAACAACTCTCCGCTGAAGACGGCCTCTCGGTCGAGGTCATCGATCTCCGCACCCTGCTGCCGATGGATGACCAGGCCATCATGGCGTCCGTGAGAAAAACCAACCGGGTGTTGATCGCTCACGAAGACACCCGCACCGGTGGCGTGGCGGGAGAAATCACCGCCCGGATCAACAACGACGCCTTCGAGTTCCTCGACGCGCCGGTAAAGCGCGTGGCCGCCCACGACGTGCCGCTGCCCTATGCGCCGGCGCTGGAAGACTTCGTGCTGCCCCAGACCGATGATCTGGTAGCGGCGGCGCGGTGGTTGGCGGCATATTAGTCCTACCGCGGACGGCACAAACTTGAATCAGACCTTGGAGCAGCTGCATGGCCCGTATTGACGTGATAATGCCCCAGATGGGCGAATCCATCGCCGAAGGCACTCTCTCCACCTGGATCAAGCAGCTGGGCGACGAGGTCAAACGCGACGAACCCATCTTCGAGATCTCCACCGACAAGGTCGACGCGGAGATCCCCTCACCCAGCGCGGGCGTACTCGCCGAGATCCTGGTGCAGGAAGGCGAGACGGTCGAGATCAACACCGTGGTGGCCCGCATCGAGACCGACGCGGCCGCGGCGGCGAACGCAGCACCTCCCGCCGAGGCAGCACCGGCCCCCGCCGTAGAAGCGGCCCCTGCTCCCGCTGCAGCGCCTGCTCCTCCCCCTGCCGAAGCGCCCGCGCCTCCCCCGGCTGCAGCTGCTCCGGTCGCTCCCGCGGTGGCGCCCCCGGCCGGTGTCGAGGAATCGGCCGACGAGCGCCTGCGCCGGAAATCGACGCCCCTGGTCCGAAAGATGGCCGCGGAACACGACCTCGACATTTCCGTCATCCCGGGCACCGGCCACGCCGGCCGGGTCACCAAGAGCGACGTGCTGCAGTTCCTGGAAAGCCCCGCAGCGTCGGCCCCCCCTGCTGTCCCCGCCGCTCCCGCTGCCCCCGCTGCCCCCGCCCCCACGGTCCAGCCGTGGGAAGACGACCGGGTCGAGCCATGGTCCCGTATCAGGAAGCTCACGGCCGACCACATGATCATGTCGCTCCGGGTATCGGCCCACGTTCAGAGTTTCTTCGAGGTCGACTTCACCCATATCGCCGACATTCGCCGGCGCAAGAAAGCCGAGTACGCCGATCGCGGCGTCAACCTGACCTACTTGGCGTTCATCACCAAGGGCGTGGCCGAGTGTCTGCGCCGTCATCCCGGCCTCAATGCCGCCGTGTCAGGCGAGAGCACCATATTCAGGCGCGACATCAACGTCGGGCTGGCGGTGGCCCTCGATTGGGGGCTGATCGTCCCGGTCATCAAACATGCCGACGAGTTGTCGCTGATCGGGATCGCCCGTGCCATCAACGACCTGGGCACCAGGGCCAAAGAAAAGAAGTTGCTCCCGGACGAAGTGCAGCTTGGCACCTTCACTATCACCAATCCGGGGGGCTTTGGTTCCTACGCCGGCACCCCGATCATCAACCAGCCACAGGTTGCCATCCTGGGTGTGGGCGCCATCGAAAAGCGCCCCGCGGTCATCACCCACGCGGACGGGACAGATTCGCTAGGCATCCGGACCAAGGGAATGCTGTCGATGTCATACGATCATCGGGTGGTCGACGGGGCGGACGGCGACCGATTCCTGGCGGATCTCAAGTCGGTGCTGGAGAACTACCCGGACGAAGCGATCTGATCATGCCACGAGCACTGACGATGACCCGCACGGAGGTGGGTTCCGACGAGGAGCCGGCGTATCTGGCCGCCCGGCGCGAGGAGGCCGGCCGGTTCAGGGACAGCGGCGACCATCTGTGGCTGTTCCGCCACGAAACCATCAGGGGGGTGTTCCTGGAGTTTCGTGAAAGCGGGGACGCCCGGCGTCTGGCCAGCCTCGACCCGGCAGCAGAACTGTGGGCCGAGGTCGAACTCGGCTAGGCCACGCACCAATTCCTCAACCCGGGATTGCCAGGAACCATGTCACGGACCGTCATCATCGACAACTCGACCTGGAGCGTCGCGCCTGCCGGGCATGTGACGCAGTACTTCAAGGACGAATTCGGCCTGGTGTTCACCCGCGGTACCGGAGACGATCGTCAAGAACGGGTTGTCCGTTATTCCCCACGAGGGTCCCGCCACCGCGAGTTCTCATTGCAGGAACTGAGCGAACGACAACTGGTGAACCTCTTCCATCGATCACAACCGTCGTGGACTTCGCCCGAGACGGAATACCGTCCCTGACCTTGTCGGGCTTCGTCGATCTCCATCTGCACTCCACCGCCTCCGACGGGGAATTGCCTCCCGCCGCCGTCGTTGAACGGGCCGCGGCCGCCGGGCTCGAAGCCATCGCGCTCTCGGACCACGACACCATGCAGGGACTCCCCGAGGCGGTCGAAGCGGGAGCCGGGTTGGGAATTCGGGTCATCCCCGGGTGTGAGTTCTCCGTTGCCGCTCCATGGGGCGAGCTCCACGTTCTCGGCTATTTCCTCCCGCTGCAGTCCCCCGACTTGGAAGCGTTCCTCATCGCCCGCCGGGAGGACCGCCACCGGCGGGCCCAGGTCATGGTGGCCAAACTCGAGCGGCTCGGCGTGCCACTTCAGATGGAGGCCGTATTGTCCGTCGCTCGAGGCGCGGCCCTGGGACGGCCGCACGTCGCCCGGGCACTGGTGGAGCTGGGTGTGGTGCCTGACATCGG
>SMUX01161512.1_pt1 | contig 11326 bp, 9 predicted proteins | sample 2456431 | NCBI WGS metagenome assembly SMUX01 (sample SAMN11095930, study PRJNA526329) | marine sediment metagenome | biome: Marine sediment; feature: Surficial sediment; material: Deep marine sediment; isolation source: Hadal surficial sediment | place: Pacific Ocean | collected 2014-11 | depth 0-1... | reverse complement strand
CTGAACTTCGAGTATCAACAAGGAACCATTATTATCCACTTCAAGTGAATCGTAAATTTTTGGAAGTTCCGCCCCATTGGCAAACGATACATCTACTACCGGGCCGATAATCTGTGCAACTTTTCCTATTACTTTTGACATTGATATAAGTGTTTATTTTTTAGTACTTCCGGAAGCTTAAAAATCTACCTCCAAAATCGGGGCAAAGATAGTTTTTTCTATCACAATTATGCAATGGATTTTAGTAAAATTTTGAGACTATTTTAAAGAGGGTAATCCTGTTCAATTCTTTCGAATGGCACCGATCTATTCAACTGTAACCGACTTGGCTAAATTACGGGGTTGGTCGACATTTTTCTCTAGCATGACAGCTATGTGATAGGAGAGTAACTGAAGGGGAATCGTAGTTACTAACGGACTCAAACTTTCAGGAGTCCTGGGGACTTCTATGATATAATCTGCCAATTCCTTTACCTGGGTATCCCCTTCGGTAACTACTGCAATAATTATCCCTTTTCGGGCTTTGATCTCTTCGATATTGCTAACCACTTTTTCGTAGTGATTGCTATTCACCGCGATTACCACAACAGGCATTTGCTCATCGATCAAAGCGATGGGGCCATGTTTCATTTCGGCTGCCGGATATCCTTCGGCATGTATGTATGAGATCTCTTTAAGTTTTAAAGCGCCTTCGAGCGCAACTGGAAAATTGTATCCCCTTCCGAGGTACAGAAAGTTACCGGCACTTTTAAAAACTTCGGCGATTTCCTTTATTTTAGCTTCCCCTTTTAGGGCTTCAGATACTAATGTTGGTATCATTTCCAGCTCACGTAAGTGCTTCATATAATCACGCTGAGAAATGGTCCCTTTGACATTTGCAATTTTCAAAGCCATCATAGTTAAGACCGTGATTTGGGTTGTAAAGGCTTTCGTAGATGCCACCCCTATTTCAGGGCCGGCATGCGTATAGGTACCGCTGTGGGTTTCCCGAGAAATAGTGGATCCCACAACATTACAAACGCCATAAACGAAGGCCCCATGTTCCTTAGCCAATTTAATGGCAGCGAGGGTATCGGCCGTCTCACCACTCTGTGAAATGGCGATAACCACATCATTTTGTGTGATAATGGGATTCCTATACCTGAATTCACTGGCATATTCAACTTCAACAGGTATGCGAGCAAGGTCTTCAAAAATATATTCGGCTACCAGCCCGGCATGCCATGAAGTTCCACAGGCTACAATGATGATCCTTTCTGCATTCGTAAATTTTTTAATGTGGTCTTCCAAACCACCCAATTTAATAATGCCTTTATCAGCCAATAATCGGCCCCGGTAAGTGTCCCTGATCACGGTTGGTTGCTCATAGATCTCCTTAAGCATAAAATGGTCGTATCCTCCCTTTTCAATTTGCTCCAAATTCAACTGAAGTTCTTGTATGTAAGGTGCAACCAGGCTATCGTCTTTGATCTTGCGAACATTTACCCCTTTTTTAAGGCGGATAATCGCCATCTCTTCGTCTTCGAGATAGATGACATTATTTGTATATTCTATAAACGGAGTTGCATCACTTGCAACAAAAAATTCATCATCACCAATCCCAATTGCCAACGGGCTTCCGAGCTTGGCAACTACAATTTCGTCCGGTTTGTTTTTATCAAAAAGTACAATGGCATAAGCGCCAATTACTTGGTTTAAAGCAATTTGCACCGCTTTCCCTAATTTTACATTCTCTTGTTTTTTAATTTCTTCAATTAGATTTACAAGGACTTCGGTGTCGGTATCGCTATGGAATATATATCCACGATTGATCAATTCTTTCTTGATCGAGACATAATTTTCGATGATCCCATTATGGATAATTACCAAGTCACCACTATTGGAATAATGTGGATGTGAATTGATGTCGTTGGGAATGCCATGTGTTGCCCAGCGTGTATGACCGATACCCAAATTTCCACGAGTTGAAATTTCAGATTTTACACGTGACTCCAGTTCCGCTACTTTTCCCTTGGTTTTTGACAACTGAATATTCGTGCCATCAAACAAAGCGACTCCGGCACTATCATAGCCCCTGTATTCCAGTCGCTTCAATCCGTTTAATATAATGGGATATGCATCTCTCTTTCCTATGTATCCAACAATTCCACACATTGTATCGGGCTATTCAGGTTCTGTATAAAATATTTGAAGTTTTAGTCTCTTGTCGGTATTGCCGGTTCTATTTCCGTAGAGAACCGTGCCTTGATGTGCAACAACACCGGATGCAGGTATTTCCTTAATAATTATCCCCTGCCTTGGTACTAAAGAGTCTTCCAAATCTTGAAAACCAGCTATGGTGACATTTTGAGAAACTATTAATCCGAGAGGTACATTCAAAGAATCCCTGTTGATAATATCACTCAAGTGGGTGGTGATCTTAATTTTATAAAAATCGCCGTTTCCGTCGCTTCCTCTTTCCAGTCTCCCCAAATGTTCTGAAATAGCATCTATGGGTTCTAGATTTGAAGTAAGATCAAGATTATAATCAATCAAGCGCCTACCGTTTTTTGTATCATAGATGATCAATCTCTCTGGTTCGGCCGAACCTCCGTTAATTTCATCTTGATTTACATAAAAGATCAAGTTGGCTTCATTTATAAGCCATCCTTTATCCCTTAGATCTTCCAACTCATCTGCCACTCCATTGTCGTCCAGGTCTTCACCGAAAAGTTCTATTATGGTCAATATACCTTCTCCTCCTCTTATATAAAGATTCTCTTCTCCTTCACTAGTGTTGGCATTTATCAACTTATGTTCAATATGTAATGGAATGCTCTCCTCAAACACATTCACTACAATAGCGTTGAAAAGCAATTCTAAATCCCCATGAAATTCCTCCACATCTTCATCGCCACAAGCTTCTCCCACATTTAACGAACTAAAAGTATAATACAAATTAATGCGGGCATTGTTCAGCGGATCATTATCGGTATCTGAAATATCGAATAGAAATAGGTTGCCATCATCCGTAGTAGAGGCTACCTCAAAAAACAAGCCTCTAAAAAACTCCCTGAAGTTGTTATTATTCAGTAATGCCAGGGATCCTTCGTTGTCAATTATCTTTTCCTGAAAGAACTGGTTCGGCAATTTTACGCGTATTCCGGGAGGCAGCTGTCGTATCACGTCAACTTCTTCTCCTTGTTCATTTGTCTCGGTCTCTAGAATTGTATGTGGCTGGTCACTTGGTGTAAAATCTTCGATGGTATACATTAAACCGTTTACACCGCTGATGATGATATGATCTCTAAATAGTTGTACCTGGTTCGAATAATAATTTTGGAGTTCCTCAAAACCAGAGTTCGGGTCTAGATCCCGTAAAAACAGGTTTGACTCATAAATAGTAATGTTCACTGGATCGTTTCCGTACACCGAATCGAGCACATAGGTTGTTTCTTCTCCATCTACCGTTGCCTCACTAAAGAAAGGTATGTATAACACAACGCTGTCCAATACCGTACAATCTCCAAAATCTGGATCGGTACTTCCTTCACCCAATGTTACTTGCGTCAACAAATGGGCAATGGTTTTTCCATATACCGGATCATTATATATTCCCAATTGATACACCGGTAACCTATTGGATTGAATCGACGTGATTTTTTTACTGTAGGCAATTACAGTTCTGCTATCATCCAGTTCGGTATTGAAATTCTGATCAATAATATCGGTATTAATATTACTGAATTCTTCTTCGCAAGAAGCCAGTGCTATAATTGCTGATAAAATCACCCCTAGCCTGGGTAAAAAATATTTCATCTTCATAGGTACAACCGTGTTTTAGTCTAATACTTGTGATTGGTAAAAGTCTAAATATGCCTGAGAAAATTCTTCTTTATTGTGATATTTTAACACAGGCTTTTCGAGATTTTTAAGATATGTTTCTAAGTTGGGAGAAATTTCTTTCGAACCAACGATTACCGCATCACTATGATCGATAGCAGATTTCATTATATTGAAGTAATCCGGCGTTTTTAAGTGGGCTATATGATCTTCGTCAATACCGTCAAATTTTATCTTATTGATCAGCTCTTTATTTAAGGTATTATCAAAGCCATTCTCGTATAATGAAGTAACAATTTTACTGTTTTCAAATAACGGTTCATTTCTGTAATAGGTCCTGAGATAGAGTGGTAAGAATGAAGCCAACCAACCATGTACATGGATAATATCAGGTGACCAATTGAGTTTTTTTACAGTTTCAATAACTCCTTTGGCAAAGAAAATAGCACGTTCGTCATTATCATCAAAGAAGTTCCCATCTTCATCGGCATAAGTAGCCTTGCGCTTAAAGTAGTCTTCGTTGTCGATAAAATAAACTTGCATTCTTTCCCTGGGGATCGAGGCCACTTTTATAATAAGAGGCATGTCAAGGTCATTGATAACCAAATTCATTCCGGAAAGTCTAATTACTTCGTGGAGTTGGTGACGACGTTCATTTATATTTCCATAACGGGGCATAAAGATTCGTATTTGTCCACCGTTATTATTTACCATTCTGGGAGCTTCAAACGACATTGAAGAAATCTCGGTCTCCGGAAGATAAGGTATCACTTCAGAAGAAACATACAAGATTCTTTTATCTTTCATATTATTTACTTTACAAGCTTATTGTTAAAGGATGCAAAATTACGAAAATTTATGCGGATTGCGTTTAATATCTTAATTTTGCTCGATTTTAATATTGTATGATATATCACCATCACCATATACTAAATAAGGAGATCGCTTCTGTCAAAAGGAAAAACAAGACGATTGGTTTTGTTCCAACCATGGGTTCATTACATCATGGACATTTAACATTAGTTTCCAGAGCACTAGAAGAAAATGATATAGCAGTAGTGAGTATCTTTGTTAATCCCACCCAATTCGATAAGCCGGCAGACCTGAAAAAGTACCCGAGAACTATGGATGCAGACGCCGATCTATTGAAAACCTTGAAAGGTCCCGTATATATCTATGCACCGCTACCTTCAGATCTGTACGGAGATAATGTGGTTTCGAAAAAATACAATTTCGGTGGATTGGAACACCAGATGGAAGGTAGATTTCGACCGGGTCATTTTGACGGGGTAGGAACAGTATTGAATTTGCTTTTCAGAGCCATCAGCCCAGACCATGCTTATTTTGGAGAAAAAGATTTTCAACAGTTGCAGATCGCAAACAAGCTGGTTGAAATTGAAGATCTGCCGACCAAAATCGTAGGCTGTCCTATCGTAAGGGAAGAATCCGGTCTGGCGATGAGTTCTCGCAATAAAAGACTCTCTCCAAAACTCCTTGAAGAAGCCGTTTTGATACACCATATGCTTGTAGAAGTTAAAAAATATTTCGGCCGATATAGTATTGCGAAGCTTTCCATAATTGTAGAAAAGGCATTTCGGGAAAACGAACATCTCGAATTGGAATATTTTGAAATAGCCAACATCAATAATCTCAAAACCGCGGCGAGAAAGCGTGCAGGAATTAAGTACCGTGCTTTTATCGCTGCCTTTGCGGGAGGGGTGAGATTAATAGATAATATAGCTTTAAATTAATATCTTTGCACCATGCAAATTCATGTAGTTAAATCTAAAATCCACAGAGTTAAGGTCACCGGTGCTGATCTTAATTATATAGGCAGTATTACCATTGACGAGGACCTTATGGACGCCGCTAATATCGTTCAAGGTGAAAAGGTCCAAATTGTAAATAACAATAGCGGTGAACGCCTGGAAACGTATGCTATTCCGGGTCCAAGAAAAAGCGGAGAGATCACCTTGAATGGCGCAGCAGCTCGTAAGGTGGCCCTCGGAGACATTTTAATACTTATCACTTATGCCATCATGAGTGTTGAAGAAGCCAAAACATTCAAACCTGCCTTGGTCTTCCCCAACGAACAAAACAACTTACTAACGTAGTTTGAACAAATCGTTATCCAAATTTCTGCAAATAGTCCTGCCCTTAGCCCTAGGGTTGTTCCTGATGTGGTATATCTACTCACAGTACACTCCAGCCCAACGTGATGAGGTCTTTTCGTATTTTGAAAACGCAAATTATTGGATCGTAGCCCTGTCCGTATTGCTAAGTATCATAAGCCATCTGATACGTGCGTATCGTTGGAATTTCATGCTGGAACCTATGGGATATCATCCAAAATTGCTGAATAATTTTATGGCGGTATCCATATCATATTTGATGAACATTTTTATTCCTAAAAGCGGCGAAGTTTCCCGGGCCATGGTCTTGAGAACCTATGAAAATGTTCCGTTTGACAAGGGGTTTGGAACCATTATTTCAGAACGGGTAGTGGACCTTTTAATTCTTTTTCTATTTACTTTTATCGCCCTTGTTATTCAGTTTGACGCATTGTATACCTATTTGATCGAAAAAGTCCCGATCAAAGAGATCGGTTTTGTCTTGCTGGGGTTAGTAGTACTCTTTTTAGCATTCTTATTGTTTTTGAAATATTCAAATAACAAATTCAGCAACAAAATTAAAAGTCTCGTGTCCGGACTCAAAGAAGGCGTTTTTAGCATCGTGAAGATGAAAAAAAAATGGAGTTTTATTTTCCATAGTTTGCTTATTTGGCTATTATATGTCGGCTCTTTCTACACCGCAACTTTCGCACTTCCGGAGACCGCAGGAATCGAATTAGGCATTATCATCATAACCTTTGTTGTAGGCAGCTTCACTTTTGCCTTTACCAATAGTGGTTTTGGATATTATCCTTTGGCCATCGCAGGTATTTTATTGATATTTGGTATTTCTGAAACCGTAGGTACCGCATTTGGATGGATCGTTTGGACTTCTAATATCGCTTATATTCTTATTTCCGGCGGATTGTCATTTATCTTGTTACCTGTTTACAATCGATATAAGTAGTAATAGTTTTCTTCTGAATCTATCAATATTCAAAATTTACTATCTTTCCCTCATTAAAATATCAGAAAATGAAAAAAAACCTACTATCTGTTATTTGCTTACTGCTGTGTATTTCGGTTTTCGCTCAATCCAAAATTATTTATGAAGAGTTCACCTCATTAAAACTAGGCGAACCCAGACGATTGAAGATCCAACTCCCCAGAGATTACGAAGAGAATGTCGATAAGGTTTATCCTATTGTTTTGGTGCTCGATGCCAACTATCTTTTCGAGCCCGTAGCGGGAAATGTTGACTATTTTGGGTATTGGGAAGATATGCCGGAGTGTATTGTAGTAGGTATCATGCAAGGGGATTCACGCTATGACGACTGCTACTATGACGACATAAATTTTATGCCCGCTGAAACGGGTGCTGATTTTTTTGAATTCATAGGCCTTGAGTTGATGCCTTATATTGACAATAATTATCGAACTGCTAAATTCACTATTGCCGTAGGACACGATTTTACTGCTAATTTTATTAACTATTACCTGTTTAAGGATCCCCCTTTATTTAATGGCTACATATGTTTAAGCCCGGATCTGGCTCCTTTGATGGATGAACGGCTACCTACTCGCATCCCGCACATACAATCTAAACTCTTTTACTATTTGGCTACAGGAACCGACGATATTAAGGATCTGATGGAAATTGCGGAAGACCTCAACAAATCCCTTTCCCCGTTAAAAAGCGACCATTTCACTTACTATTACGATAATTTTGAAGGTGCCACTCACTACTCCCTGGTTGCCAGGGCGATCCCATCGGCCATGGAAAAGATATTTTCGGTATATCGTCCTATTTCCAAGCAGGAATACAACGATGTTCTGCTTAAATTAGAAACGCCTATCCATGAATACCTAATGGATAAATACAAAACTATCGAAAACCTTTTTGGACTTACAAATCCTATTCGTGTTAACGATTTTATCGCAACTGCCACTGCCTGTGAGAAAAAGGAACAATGGGAGTCATTGAGGGAAATTGCGACATTGGCCAAAAGACAATATCCGGATACGGTATTGGGTGATTACTACTTAGCCCGTTACTATGAAGAAGTGGGAGAACCTAAAAGAGCTATGCGTACCTACCAGGGAGGATTTGACAAAGAGGAAGTAGATTTTATCACCATAGATCTAATGCTGGATAAAGCAGATAAGATCAAGGAAGACTTTGGGTATTAAAAAGTCATAGCATAGCATTAGAAAAAGTAATTCCAGATTTTTTAATTCCCCGGGATATAAAGTTGTTGCTTAAATATATCTATTTTTGCAGAACGATATGGCCAAAACAAAAACCACTTTTTTTTGTCAAAATTGCGGAAGTCAATTCGCCAAATGGCAAGGGCAATGCACATCTTGTAAAGAGTGGAATACCATAGTCGAAGAAGTCATACAAAAGGCCGTAAAAGTCTCCTGGCAAATGGCAGATGGCCGGGTGATTAAAAAAATGGCGAAGCCTCTAAATGTTTCTGAAATAGCCGCGACTTCTGAAACTCGCTTGCAAACAAAGAACAACGAATTCAACCGCGTACTTGGTGGAGGGTTAGTACCCGGGTCTCTCATACTTTTGGGTGGAGAACCAGGTATAGGGAAAAGTACATTGATGTTACAAGTGGCGCTTCAATTGCCGTATAAAACACTTTACGTTTCCGGAGAAGAAAGTCCGCAACAACTCAAGATGCGGGCAGATCGTATTCATCCGAATGCCAATAATTGCTTTATACTTGCAGAGACCAACACCCAAAATATCTTCAAGAATATAGCTGAAATGGAACCCGATATCGTCATTATCGATTCCATACAAACCTTGCATACAGATGCTATTGAAAGTAGTGCCGGAAGTATCTCCCAAATCCGTGAAACAGCGACAGAACTCATTAGGTTTGCCAAAGAAACGGCTACACCCGTGATATTGATCGGTCATATCACGAAAGACGGAAACATTGCCGGCCCAAAGGTCCTCGAACATATGGTGGATACCGTTCTTCAGTTTGAAGGGGATCGCAACCATATTTACCGAATCCTTCGGGCTAATAAAAACCGTTTTGGGAGCACCAATGAGCTTGGAATTTACGAGATGCAAGACAACGGATTGCGAGAAGTCTCAAATCCTTCAGAAGTACTTATTTCAAAATTTGAAGAAGACCTCAGCGGAACGGCAATTTCGGCAACCTTAGAAGGTATGCGCCCCTTGATGATTGAAATACAAGCCTTGGTTAGTTCCGCTGTTTATGGGACTCCGCAGCGTAGTGCAACGGGTTATAATGCTAAGCGCCTCAATATGATCCTGGCAGTTTTGGAAAAACGAGCCGGTTTTAAACTAGGTGCCAAGGATGTTTTTTTAAACATAACGGGAGGTATCACCGTGGATGACCCGGCCATTGATCTGGCTGTTGTTGCTGCTGTACTTTCTTCGAACATCGATATTGCCATTGACAAAAGAATGTGCTTCGCCGCTGAAATTGGACTGGCGGGTGAGGTCCGCCCTATAACGCGGGTCGACCAACGTATTATGGAAGCAGAAAAACTAGGATTTAGCTCTATTGTTATCTCTAAATATTGTAAGCTTCGAAAACAGAACTATGGCATTGCTGTTATTAAAGTCGCAAAAGTGCACGACCTGGTGCAACACTTATTTGGGTAAATAACCCCTCTGACTTCCAGCCACCTCCCCCTTTTTCAAAAGGAAGGGTACTCACCTTCGGTGGACACTTCCCCTCGATAAAGGGAGGACACATTTAAATCCACTCCTTCACACGGAGGAATATGTCCTATAGGCACGCAAGGCTCACGGGAATTGCAATTCCACCATATGCGGACAATGATCACTATGATGGGCTTCGGGTAGTATAACGGCCCGTTTTAAGTTTTCTTGTAAGGGTTGAGCCACCATATTGTAATCGATGCGCCAGCCCTTATTGTTGGCACGGGAGTTGGCACGGTAACTCCACCAGGTATAATTATGCGGCTCTTTGTTGAAATGACGGAAACTGTCTATAAATCCGCTGTCGATAAAGTTCCCCAACCATTCTCTCTCCACAGGTAAAAATCCCGAAACGTTCTTATTTCGAACCGGATCGTGAATGTCGATGGCTTCGTGACAAATATTGTAATCGCCGCAGATCACGAGATTAGGGATGTCTTTTTTTAAGTTGTTTATGTAATTCTGGAAATCGGCCATATACTTTAATTTATGTTCCAGGCGTGCGATATTGGTTCCGCTAGGCAGGTACAAACTCATTACCGAAACTTCGTCAAAATCCAATCGAATATTTCTCCCCTCAAAGTCCATAAAGTCGATTCCTGTACCGTATTCTACATGCTTTGGTTCATATTTACTGAAAATCGCTACGCCACTATATCCCTTCTTATGGGCGCTATACCAATAGTGATGTGGATAACCGGCGGCCTCTATCTCTTCCACTTCTACCTGATCTACATTGGCTTTGGTTTCTTGGATGCAAATAACATCCGGATCGGCGCGTTTCAGCCATTCAGAAAATCCTTTGCGCATAGCAGCCCGGATGCCGTTAACATTGTATGAGATTATTTTCATGTGAATCGAATTTTCAGTATAAAGGCAAAAATAAATAACAATGTATATTTACCGGTGGCATCAATCGAAAGGTTTTCACAAAACAATCAACAAAATAAAAATTGACACGTTAAGTTGTAGTACTAATGAAGTTGTATCTCTATCTCTGTCTGTTTTTTATGGTGCTCACGAGCTATGGGCAGGACAGGACTTCGAACTTTCGATCTAAGAAAATTGCGGTAAAGGATATCGTTGTTATTGATACCGTAAGTATTAATCCATCCCGGTTTTCGATCCTGGATAAAAACGGTAAGTCCATCGATTCTATGGGCTATCGAGTTGATTTTAGAAAAGCTCTTCTGATCATTTCTGAAAATATTCGAAAAGAAAATGACTCGATCACCATTAACTACCTTCGTTTTCCGTGGTTTTTAACTCGGGATTACTATGAGCTTGATCCAAAAATAATCGTCGAAAACACCGGAAGTCTTGACAAGTTGTATGCCCTTGAGACCAGCACGAACGATGTTGATAATTCTCCATTCGACGGCCTGAACGCCTTGGGAAGTATTACCCGTGGTATTACAATAGGAAACAATCAAAATGCGGTGGTCAATAGTGAATTGGACCTGCAAATTACCGGGAAGCTAAATGAAAAAGTCTCGATAAGAGCGTCGATCCAAGACGCTAATATTCCGACCCAGGCCGGAGGATACTCCCAAAGCCTCGACGAGTTCGATCAAATTTTTATCGAACTTTACGGCGAGGATTGGAACATCAGGGCGGGTGACGTGGATTTACAAAACAACAACTCTTACTTTGGCCGATTTACAAAGAAGGTGCAAGGAAT
>SMUX01142253.1_pt1 | contig 11328 bp, 8 predicted proteins | sample 2456431 | NCBI WGS metagenome assembly SMUX01 (sample SAMN11095930, study PRJNA526329) | marine sediment metagenome | biome: Marine sediment; feature: Surficial sediment; material: Deep marine sediment; isolation source: Hadal surficial sediment | place: Pacific Ocean | collected 2014-11 | depth 0-1... | reverse complement strand
GTGCTTTCTATTTCCAAGCCACCCCTGCCATGCGGAGGGACGGTATCTTTTCCGAACCTCTTGGACGGGATCGAGTTGCGGCCCTCACCCGCGCGGATTACCTCAACACTCAGTGGGACGCCGCACGCTCAGGCATAAGCTCCAATCCGCTATGCGAAGGCTCGATTTCTTGGCTCATTCGGGAGTACGAAAATTCTGACTGGTATTCCGTGCTGAAAGCCCGCACCAAAGAAGAAGTAGACCAGTTCACCGCAATTATCGCCGAATCCCCTCTTGGCAGGGCCCACGTTGCCCAGGTGACACGGCGATGCTGCCGGCAATTCCATAGCAAGTTGCTTGAAGACAGAGGACGGAGCCATGCCAACAAGGCGATCAAGTGGCTCAGGCGGCTGATGGAATTCGCCGTCGACCTCGACCTTAGGGACACCAACCCGGCCTCAAGGATGCAACTGCGCCACGGGAAACCCAGGCGGGTCGTCTGGAAACCGGAGGAAGTGGAAGCCTTCAAAGCCCAAGCGGTCAAAATGGATCGCCGGAACTGGGCCCTTGCGGTGCAGCTCGCCTATGACACCGCCCAAAGGCGGGGAGATATTCTGGGATTAACTTGGCATGATTTCGACGGCGAGGGCTTCACGGTCAAACAAGAAAAGACGGGAGTTGAGATATTTTGTCCCTTGTCACCGGAGAGTCTTCGGATGCTCGCGGAAACCGAGCGGCGCGCCATACAGATCATCGTTGGGGACGTACAGGGCAAGCCCATCGGCCACCGATCATTCTTCGGCAAGATATATCGTGAGATACGGGACGCTGCCGGCCTCCGGCGCGAATTGCAATTCCGTGATCTGAGACGTACCGCCGCCACGGAGGCATCCGCGGCCGGCGCCAACGTCGAACACATCACCGGGCACCGCCCAGGATCGCCGATCATCAAAAACTATGTCGTGCCGAACAAAGACGCCGCCCGCCGCGCCCAGGAAATGCGCTACGGCAAGAAGGATTCATGAACGAAAGTTTGAAAGACTTGCCTTCAAAGTTTGAAAAGTGGCGACCCCAGGGGGATTCGAACCCCCGTTGCCGGCGTGAAAGGCCGGTGTCCTAGGCCTCTAGACGATGGGGTCGCCGGGAACCAGAGAGCTTCGAGCCCAGCGGCTCTGGGCGCATGACTTAAGGCGCTTGGGCCACAAAATCAAGCCGAAACGCCCGCGCCCCGTCAGCGCTCCTTGGCCAGCCCGAAGAGCGGGCGCAGATGAATGCCGGTCCAGGTGCCGGCCAGGGCGGCGGCGAGCCAAACCCAGCCGTGCAGGCTCTGGGAGGCGATGCCGGAAAACAAGGCGCCGATATTGCAGCCATAGGCGAGCCGCGCACCGTAACCCAGCAATAGACCGCCGATCACCGATGCCAGAAGGGCGCCGGGCGCCACCGTGAGACTGGCCCTGAGGCGGCCGGCCAGGGCCGCCGCCAGGCCGGCGCCCAGGATGATGGCGGCGTTCATCACCGAAATGGTGTCGCGCCAGAGCGGTAGAGCGAGCGCCCGGGCCGGAAAACCGTCGGCCCAGAAGGCGCTGGTCTCGGGCGCCCAGCCCAGCGCTTGGGCCCCTTTCGCCGCCCACAGGGTCAGCCCCCAGGTGATCGACCAGGGGTGGCCCGCGACTGCGAGGGTCGCGAAATTGAGCGCCGCCAGGGCCGCCGCCGCCCAAAGCAGCGGCCAGGGCCCCCGCAACAACGCCGCCGCGCGCCCGGCGGTCCCGCCGCTGAGCGGCGTCTGAGGTCCCCGGGCCAACCGGGCCAGCGCCAACCAGAGAACGGCCAGCACCCCAAGCGACAGGGCCAAGGCGCCGCCCCAACCCAATTCTTGGGTCAACGCCACCGTGCCGGCGCCGGGCAACGTGTTCCAGAATGCCAGATCAAAGGTCGCCCAGAAGCCGCCGCCGCAAAACGCCACGAGGGTAAGGACCATACGCAGGGAACCACCACCCAGGGCGAACATGGTGCCCGACGCGCAGCCGCCGGCGATCTGCATGCCGAGGCCGAACAGGAAGGCGCCGACGACGACGCGGCCGTCGGCCGGCGCCAGCGCCCCATTGATGCCGCCGCCGAGCGCCTGGCCCTCCGCCAGCAGCGGCGCGAACAGCACCATGGCCAGGGCGAACATGACGATGTGCGCCCGCACCGCCCCCATGTCGCGCACCATGAAGGCCCGGCGGTAGGCCGCGGTGAAGCCGAACGAGCCATGGTAGAGCGCCAGCCCAAGAAAGCCGCCGATGACGACGAGCACGCCGAGCCGCCAGTCCGCCGCCCCCACCGATAGCGCGCCGGCGGCGATGGCTGCCGCGAACAGGGCGAGTGGCCCGGTCTGGATTGCCGGACCAGCGGGCGCGCGGGTTGGCCGCGGCGGCACGGCCGCGCTCACAAGCCCGCCTCAGGAGGCCGGCGCGGCATCGTCGATGAGGAATTCGACATCGTGGCGGCCCTGCCAGTCATCGATGCGAAGCCTGCCGGCGAGATGCACCGGCGCGCCCCCGGTTTGGAGCAGGGCCGCCCCCAGCGGCCGGTCCGCGGCGCGGAACGCCATCGCCTTGATGCGGCCGCCGTCTTGGCCGCGGACGAACAGGCGCAGGTGATTTTCCCCGACTATTTGGGCCTTGGCCACGGTGACCGCGGGCAGCACGAAGCGGGGCTCCGAATTTCCCGACCCGAAGGGCGCCAGCGCCTTGATGCGCTCCACCAACTCGGTGGTCGCCCCGCCCACCGAAATGGCGCCGTCATGAAACAGCGTCCGTCCCACCTCCTCGCCGCGCGCGACGTGCTGGGCGGCGATTCGCACGCCGAGATATTCCTCGAGCGCCCCCAAGCGGTCGCGCGCCACGGTAAAACCCGCGGCCATGGCGTGGCCGCCGCCATTGATCAAAAGCCCCTCCTGGCGCGCGGCGATCACCGCCGCGCCTAAGTCGATGCCCGCGATCGAGCGGCCCGAGCCCTTGGCCACGTCGCCATCGATTGCGACGACGCAGACCGGCCGGCGCATCCTTTCGCCGATGCGGCTGGCGACGATGCCGATGACACCGGGATGCCATCCAACTCCTGCGACGAACACCAGATCGCCGGCGCCAGCGCCGCCGCTCTCTGCCTGGGCCAGGGCGTCGGCCAGAACCAAAGCCTCGATCTCGCGGCGCTCTACGTTGAAGGCGTCGAGCTCTTGTGCCATGCCCTTGGCCGCGGCCGGATCGTCGCAGGCCAGCAAGCCGGCGCCGAGACCGGGCCGCCCTACCCGTCCGCCGGCGTTGATGCGCGGCCCGAGCATGAATCCGAGATGCCAGGCCTCCGGCCTGGTATCGAGCCCGGCCACGTCGGCGAGCGCCACCAGTCCCGGATTGGTCCGCCGGGCGAGCACCTTCAGCCCCTGGGCCACCAACGCCCTGTTGACGCCGGTCAGCGGCACCTGATCGCAAACCGTTCCCAGGGCCACCAGGTCGAGCCACCCCATGAGGTCGGGCTCGGGCCGGGACGAATAAAAGCCCCGCTTCCTGAGCGCCCGGTTGACCGCCACCACCAGAAGGAAGGCGACCCCTACCGCCGCCAATTGCTTATGCGGGCTGTCGTCGTCCAGGCGGTTGGGGTTGATGACGGCAAGGGCCTCGGGCAACCGCGCCTCGGCCACGTGATGGTCCACCACGACGACGTCGATACCGGCGTCGCTGGCCGCTTTGAGGGGCTCAAACGCGCTCACCCCGCAATCCACGGTGATGATCACCTTGGCGCCACGGGCCCCCAGGGCCAGCATGGCGGCGCGATTGGGCCCATAACCTTCCTTGATGCGATCCGGGATATAGGTTTCGATCTCCGTCCCCAGCGCCCGGCAGAAACGCGCGAGCAACGCCGAGGAAGTTGCCCCGTCGACGTCGTAATCGCCGAAAACGGCGATCCCCTCGCCGGCCTCTATGGCATCGGCGATTCGCCCCGCCCCACGCTCCATGTCCTTGAGATGCCCCGGATCGGGAAGCTGAACCTTGAGCGCGGGATTGAGGAACAGTTCCGCGTCCTTAGGCCCGATCCCCCTGGCCGCCAGCGCGCGGCCCACGATCTCCGGCAGGCCGAGCCGTTGCGCCAGCACCAGGGCCGCGCGGTCGTCATCGAGCCGCGGCCGCCAGTTGAGGCCGCTGAATGAGCGTTCCACGGTCAAGGATTCGGCACCAGCCATGCCGGTGTTCCTAGTCTATTACCCCGCCAAATGGAATCGATTAGGTGTCCATGGGCTCGAATCCGGATTTGATGGCGAAGTTGTGATGGGTCTCGATGTGCCGCACGGTCCCGGTCTTGGAGCGCATGACGATGGAATACGTCACTGCCCGGTCGGCGAAGCGGCGCACCCCATTCATCATGGCGCCGTCGGTGACGCCGGTGGCCGCGAACATCACGTTGCCCGACGCGAGATCCAGGATATCGTATTTCCGGTCCAGGTCCTCGATCTTCCAGCGGGCGGCGCGGCGGCGCTCGTCGTTGTTGCGGAACAACAGCCTTCCTTGGAAGAAACCGCCGATACAGCGCAGCGCGGCGGCCGCCAACACGCCCTCGGGCGCGCCGCCGGAACCGAAATAGATATCGACACCGCTATTGGGCTCCGACGTGGCGATGACGCCGGACACGTCACCATCGGAAATCAGCATGATCCGGGCGCCCGCGGCGCGAACCGCCTTGATCAACTCCTCGTGGCGCGGCCGGTCGAGGATGCAGACCAATAGATCCGAAAGATCTTTCTTGAGTGCCTTGGAAAGCTGCTTGAGGTTGCGGTCCGGGGTTTCGTCGAGATCCACTATGTCATCGGGCAGGCCGCCGCCGACGGCGATCTTGTCCATGTAGACATCGGGCGCGTTGAGGAAGCCCCCCTGTTCGGCCATGGCGATGACGGCGAGCGCGTTGTTGCCGCCCTTGGCGGTGATGGTGGTCCCTTCCAGCGGATCCAGGGCAATGTCGATCTTGGGGCCACCCTTGCCGACCTTTTCGCCGATAAAGAGCATCGGCGCCTCGTCGCGCTCGCCCTCGCCGATAACCACCGTGCCTTCGATGTCCAGGCTGTTGAGCGCGTTGCGCATGGCATCGACCGCCGCCTGGTCCGCCGCCATCTCATCGCCGCGACCCATCAGGCGCGAGGCGCTCAACGCCGCCGCCTCGGTGACCCGAACCGCTTCCAACGCCAGATTTCGATCCATTACGTCATCCATGACATCCCCCCCTTGCCGATACCGGGCTATGGACCCCCTCGATTATAGAGGCTTTTGAATCCCATCGTTAAAGGGTCTCGATCCTGATCATGCGCGGCGGCGCGACCATGGTGTCGAGCCCACTGATAAGCGCCAGCGCCCGGCCCATGGCCGCCTCTTCGGTCTCATGGGTGGTCAGCACCACCGGCACCGGTTCGCCCGGGGCGCGTCCCCGCTGGAGCATGGACTCGAGCGATATCGCTTGGTCCCGGAAAATCGCCGTGATCTCCGCCATGACGCCGGGCTCGTCGCGAACGGTCATGCAGATATAGAACGGCCCGTTATGGCGTTCCATGGAAACCGGCTTGGACGGCGCGAGATCGCCCGCGGGAATGGCGAATGTCGGCACCTGGTCACCCCGGGCGACGGCCATGATGTCGGCGACGACGGCCGAGGCGGTGGGCCTGCCGCCGGCGCCCTTGCCCTGGTAGACGGTGGTTTCCACGTAATCGCCGTCGGCCACCACCGCGTTATAGACGTCTTCGACATGGGCGATGGGCGTGTTGCGCGCCACCAGGCAGGGATGGACCCGCTGTTCGACGCCATGAGCGGTGCGCCGGGCGATCCCCAGCAGCTTGACGCGATAGCCCAACTCCTCGGCGAAGCGGATGTCATCGGCGGTCACGCCGCGAATGCCCTCGATATGGATGGCATCGAAATCGACCTCGGTGCCGAAGGCCAGGGCGGTCAGGATGGCCAGCTTGTGGGCGGTGTCCACGCCGTCGATGTCCAAACCGGGATCGGCTTCGGCATATCCCAACGCCTGGGCCTCGGCCAACACGTCGTCGAATTCACGGCCGCTTTCACGCATGGTAGTGAGGATATAATTAGAGGTCCCGTTGAGAATGCCGTAAATGCGTTCCACCGCGTTGCCGGCCAGGCCTTCGCGCAGGGCCTTGACGATCGGAATGCCGCCGGCCACCGCGGCCTCGTAACCCAGCGATACCCCATTGCCTTCCGCCAGGCGGGCGAGCGCCGTGCCGTGATGGGCGAGCAACGCCTTGTTGGCGGTCACCACATGGCGGCCGGCCGCGAGGGTGCCCTCCACCAGTTCCTTGGCGATGCCATCGGACCCGCCGATCAACTCCACCACCGCGTCGATCCCGGGCCGGCGCGCCAGGGCCAAGGGATCGTCCACCCATTCGATATCCTTGAGCTCAAGACCCCGGTCGCGGCTGCGATCCCTGGCCGAAACCGCCGAAATCATGATATCCCGACCGCACCGCCGAGCGAGCAGCGCGCCGTGATCCTGCAGCAGGCGCACGGTAGCGGCGCCGACCGTGCCAAGCCCGGCGATGGCGATGTTCAAGGGCTGGTTCAAGAGGCGGCGACCTGCTTGTCCCGGTCGTCGGAAACGACTCCGGCGGAGCGGAAGAATTGCTTGATATTGCGGACCGCCTGGCGAATGCGCTGGGTGTTTTCCACCAGCGCGATGCGGACATGGCCGTCGCCGTATTCACCGAAGCCGATGCCGGGCGAAACCGCGACCTTGGCCTCGCGCAGCAGCAGCTTAGCAAATTCCAGGGATCCCAGTTCCGCGAAATGCGCGGGCAGGGGCGCCCAGGCGAACATGGTCGCCGGCGGCAGCGGAATATCCCAACCGGCTTCGGCCAACCCCTTGACCAAAACGTCGCGGCGTTCGCGGTAAAGCGCGCGAATCTCGTCGACACAATCCTGGGGTCCGTTCAGCGCGTGGGCGGCGGCCGCCTGAATCGGCGTGAAGGCGCCATAATCGAGGTAGGATTTGATGCGGGCCAAGGCATGAATGAGCCTCTTGTTGCCCGCCGCGAAGCCGATGCGCCACCCGGGCATGTTGTAGGTCTTGCTGACCGAGGTGAATTCGATGGCGATTTCCTTGGCCCCCGGAATCTGGAGGATCGAGGGCGGCGGATCGTCGAAATAAATCTCAGCGTAGGCCAGGTCGGAAAGCACGTAGATGCCGTGGTGGCGGCAGAAATCGATGACTTGGCCGTAGAAGTCGAGGTCCACCACCTGGGCCGTGGGGTTGGCCGGGAAGTTGAGGATCAACGCCTTGGGCTTTGGCACCGCCTGTTTGACGCCGCGTTCCAGGCCCTCCAGGAAATCAAACCCGGGGCCAATGGGAATGTGATGGACATTGGCACCGGCGATGATGAAGCCATAGGGATGGATCGGATAGCTCGGGTTGGGCGCCAGCACCATGTCGCCGGGCATGGTGATGGCCTGGGCGAGATTGGCCAGGCCTTCCTTGGAACCGAGGGTGACGATGTTCTCCGATTGCGGATCGATATGGACGTTGAATCGCCGTTGGTAATAAGCCGCATGGGCCCGGCGCAGGCCGGGTATGCCGCGCGAATTCGAATACCGGTGGGTGCGCCCGTCGCGCGCCACCTCCACCAGTTTTTCGACGATATGGGCCGGCGGCGGCTGGTCCGGATTGCCCATGCCGAAATCGATGATGTCCTCCCCCGCCGCCCGGGCGCGCGCCTTCATCTCGTTGACTTCGGCGAACACGTAAGGCGGGAGACGCTCTATCCTGAGAAATTCTTCTTCCATCTGAACGATCCGGGCCGGACCCTGCCCCGGGATTGAGGCGGCACCATGGCGGCGATGGTTGACCCCTTCGAAGGTTAATTTTCGAGGTAAATTTCCGCGCGCCGGTTGGCGGCCTCGCCCAAGGGCATGAACTCGTGATAGATCGGCTGGTTGTCGGCCACGCCCGAGACCGCGACGCTGCTCGATGGCGCCCCATGGTGCATCAACTGGTGGGCGACGGCCTTTGCCCGGGCCAGCGAGATCCGGAGGTTGGCGAGCTGATGGCCGAGGGGCTTGATGTCCCGCGTCCGGCTCGAGGCATGACCGATCACCCTGAGCGTCCCGCCCCGTTTCTTCTGCATGGCCGCGATGGCCCGCAAGGTCTTGTTGTATTTACCGGAAATCTTCGCCGATCCATTGGCGAAATAAACCGTGCCGACCGAAACCGAACCCGCCGTTGGGCCGATGGGGCCGGCCACGGGCCGGGGCGGCATCGCCATCTTGAGCTGGCCGCCGCGGGCCGCCGAAGCGCGCGGCGGGATCAAGGCGAGGGTGCCCCGGGGGGGCGGCGGCGTGGCCATGGTATTGCGCCGGATCGGGCCCAGAGAGCGCCGGGTCGCGCCGCCGGCCGCCGCCGACTGCTGGGCGATGGCCCTCTGGAAGGCCTGGTTGCCGGTGGCGGGCGCGACGGCCGCGGTCTTTGGCGCCGCGAGCACGGGCCGGGCGGGCGCACCGGGAACGCTTCGCGGGCTCGGCTTCGGACTATCGCCCGGGCCCAAGGCCGCGTGCCGTGCCCGGCTGCGGTCCGCGACGAGGCCGCTTTCCACCTGTCGGCGGCGCTGGTCCCGGGTGTCGATCCCCTGGGGCCGCGCCGGAACCGTCGACAGGGCCGGGAACGGCTGATCGGCGTTGGGCGGGGCGTTTTCCGGACTCCGGGCCGCCCTTCGCGCGGCGATGGTCTCGTCATCGTCACCGCGGATCCATTCGGCGGTGCCCTTGTACCATTCCACCGGATTGGCCCAGTCGGGGACCGCCGAACACGCGCCCAAGGCGAAGGAGAAAACGATTACGGCGGCGGCACGCCCGAACGGTCCGCTGAGGCCTGAAATCTTGTATTGCATAGGTTTCCTCCGCCGGTCCCGGGTTGCACGCCGGGGTTAGGGGATTTCCTGAAATTGGTCCGTTTCCCACCGATTGGCGGACAAGCACCACCATCTCCGATCCCCATCGCCCCACCAAAGGGGTCGGCAGGCCCGTTGGGATACGGCAATGCCATGGAAATATTAAATTAATTCCGGAATTGGGTAAAGGCGTCTCCGTTCCAAAATTGATCCACCGTCTTGGGAAACCCGAATTCCGACCATCCGGGCCCGCTTGTCGGATGCGAAATTCACCTGCACCGTGCTAGAAGTAAGGCAACAATAATGCCCGAGGGCAAGGAGCACCCATCATGATCCCCGCCCAGTTGTTCTGTTGGCACTTCATGGCCTACCCGCATCTTCCGGCGGATTTCGACGAAAAATACGATTCAGGCTGGGTCACGGTGCCCAACGAACTCTGGGACTCGGAGAAATCAAAGGGCCTTTACCAGGAATACATCGACCAATTGGCGCTGGCCGATCGGCTGGGCTTCGATGGGGTGGTGCTGAACGAGCATCACCAGAACGTCTACGGCCTGGCACCTTCACCCAATCTGATCGCCGCCGCCCTCACCCAGGTCACCAGCCACGGCAAGATCGTGGTGCTGGGCAATCTCCTGCCGCTTCACATGAACCCCCTGCGCGTGGCCGAGGAATACGCCATGCTCGACATGATGTCCGGCGGCCGGATCATCGCCGGTTTCGCGCCGGGAGGGGGGCCTGAAACCTTCAATTACGACGTCCCCTCGGCGCCGTCGCGGGAAAAGTTCTGGGAGGCGCTCGACCTCATCGTGCGGGCCTGGACCGAGGACGGGCCGTTCATCCACGAAGGCCGGCATTACCCCTTGCGCTACGTCAATCCCTGGCCCCAACCCCTGCAGAAGCCCCATCCCCCGATCTGGGTGCCCGGCTCGCGCAGCCCCGGCACGCTGATCGAATGCGCCAAGCGCGGCTATTGCTATTTCCTGTCCTCACGCAGCCACGGCAGCGCCACCGGACAGGCCAAGGATCGATTCGCCAAGGTCCTGGAAGACCACGGCCGCAAGTATCATCCCCTCCGCATGGGCATCTTGCTGTCCGCCTATGTCGGCACCGACGACCGAACGGCGCGCGAAGAATGCCAGGAAGGGGTCTGGTATTTCCTCAAGAACCTGCTCAAGGGCCATCTCAGGACAGAAGGCCGTCAGCTCACCTTCGGGCCCGGCGTGCCCTACATCCCGACCAAGGCCTGGCGCCAATACCTGGAAACCTCGAAGCCCGGGCGCAAGCTTCTGGGCGACGCCGAAAACTGGGAGGAACTGGATCGTTCCAATTCCATCTTGGTCGGCGGCCCGGACACGGTCTTTGAGCGGCTCAAGAATTTGGTCGACAATTCCCAGGTGGGCAACCTTCTGATCCAGTTCCACCTCGGCAACATGCCCAATGACCTCACCTGCGCGTCCATGGAACGGTTCGCCACCCAGGTGGCGCCGCGCCTGCGTGAGTATTCCGCCAAGCTCTTCGCCCAACGTTTCCCCCATATGGAAGACGAACTCGCCCGCGCCGAGGCCGCACAATGACCGGTCGGGTGATCGAAGCCGCGGGCCGCGACGTGGCGCTTTTCGAGGCGGGCGACGGCGCGCCCTTGGTGTATTTGCACGGCTTTGCCGACCTTCACGGGGTTGCGGCCGAACCCTTTCCCTTCCACCAGGCGCTGGCGCGGGACCGCCACTTGTACGCCCCCGCCCATCCCGGTTGCGCCGAGAGCGCGGAATACCGGGATCTCTCCACCGTCGAGGACGCGGTCTACCACTATCTGGAGGTCTTGGACGCCCTTGAGATCGACCGCTTCGACCTGGTCGGCCATTGCATGGGCGGTTGGATCGCCGCCGAACTCGCCGTCCGCCACCCCCGGCGCGTCGCCTCCCTCACCCTGATCGGGGCTTCCGGCCTTTTCGTAACCGGCGCGCCCATCGGCGACGTCTTCATGATGGCCCAGCCCGAGCGCGGGATAGATTACGCCGGGCTCCGCCGGATGCTGTTCCAAGGCGACGATACGCCGCTGGCACGCGCGTTGTTCCCCGACGGCCGCGCAGACCTGGACGACGAGATGCGGCGCTATCAGATGCTGCGGTTCGCCTCCTTCATCGGCTTCAAGCCGCCGTACTTCTATAACCGCAGTTTGGTCAACCGGCTCCACCGGGTGACCTGCCCGGCCTTGGTGATCTGGGGCGCCGAGGACGGCATGGTGCCGCGCGCCCACGGCGTCGCCTATGCCAAGGGGCTCAAGGGATCCAACGGGCTTGAAATCATCGCCGGGGCCGGCCACGCGGCCCACCTGGAAGAGCCCGAGAAGGTGGCCGGGCTGATCGGGGAATTCCTGTCTTAGTACTTGCCCGAAATTTCGATGTAGTGCTCGGTCACATGGTCGAAGGAAG
>SMUX01176495.1_pt1 | contig 11334 bp, 9 predicted proteins | sample 2456431 | NCBI WGS metagenome assembly SMUX01 (sample SAMN11095930, study PRJNA526329) | marine sediment metagenome | biome: Marine sediment; feature: Surficial sediment; material: Deep marine sediment; isolation source: Hadal surficial sediment | place: Pacific Ocean | collected 2014-11 | depth 0-1... | reverse complement strand
GACGATGGCGTCCACCGGACAGGCTTCCTGGCAGAAACCGCAGTAGATGCACTTGGTCATGTCGATGTCGTAGCGCGTCGTGCGCCGGCTGCCGTCCGCGCGCGGCTCGGCCTCGATGGTGATCGCCAGAGCCGGACAGACCGCCTCGCACAGCTTGCAGGCGATGCAGCGCTCCTCGCCGTTCGCGTAGCGGCGAAGCGCGTGCTCGCCGCGGAAACGCGGCCCCAGCGGCCCCTTCTCGTAAGGGTAGTTGATGGTCGCCTTGCGGGTGAAGAAATAGCGCAGCGTCACCGACATGCCCTTTATCAGTTCGACCAGCAGGAGCGTACGCGCGGCGCGATCCAGGAATGACATGGCTATCTCCTCACCGTCATTTCGGCACCCAGTCGAAGGCGACCAGCACACCCGAATAGAATGCGACGGCGCCTAGCGAGAGCGGCAGGAATACCTTCCAGCCAAGGCGCATGAGCTGGTCGTAGCGGTAGCGCGGGAAGGTCGCGCGGACCCACAGATAGATGAACAGGAGCGCCGCGACCTTGCCGGCGAACCAGAACGGCCCAGGGATCCAGTTGAACGGCGCGATGTCGAACGGCGGCAGCCAGCCGCCCAGGAACAGGATCGTCGTCATGCCGCACATCAGGATCATGGCGGCGTATTCGCCCAGGAAGAACAGCGCGAAGGTCATCGCCGAATACTCGACGTTGTAGCCGGCGACCAGCTCGGCCTCGGCCTCGGGCAGGTCGAATGGCGCGCGGCTGGTCTCGGCCAGCGTCGAGATGAAGAAGATGACGAACATCGGGAACAGCGGGATGAAGAACCACAGATCGCGCTGCGCGAGCACGATGTCGGTCAGCCTGAGCGAACCGACGCAGACCAGCACCGTGATGATGACGAAGCCCATCGAGACCTCGTAGGACACCATCTGCGCGGCCGAGCGCATCGCGCCCAGGAAGGCGAAGCGCGAATTGCTCGCCCAGCCCGCCATGATGATGCCGTAGACGCCGAGCGAGGAAATCGCGAAGAGATAGAGCATGCCGACGTTGAGGTCGGCGATCACCCAGCCCTCGGCGACCGGCATGACGGCCCAGGCGACCAGGGCGAGCACGAAGGTCAGCATCGGCGCGATGATGAACAGCACCTTGTTGGCGCCGGACGGGATGATGGTTTCCTTGGTCATCAGCTTCAGCGCGTCGGCGATCGGCTGCAACAGGCCGAACGGGCCGACGACGTTGGGGCCTTTGCGCATCTGCATGGCGGCGATCACCTTGCGCTCGACATAGGTGAGATAGGCGACGCCGAGCATCAGCGGCACGAGCAGCGCGACGATCCCCGCGACGATGACCACGCCCGGCCAGATGAAGCCATTCCACATCTCAACCATCGGTACCAGTCGCCCCCTCGCGCGGCGCGACGAACAGCGCGCTGCACTCGGCCATGGTCGGCGAGGCGCGGCTGATCGCGTCGGTCATGTAGAAGTTCGTCATCGGCATCGTGAACGGCGTTGCGTCCATCGCGCCCGCGGCGCCGAAGGGCCGCCATTCGGCGGGCGTGACTTCGTCGACGTCGGCGAGCTGCGGCGCGATCTCGGCCATACGGGCGCGAACCTGGCGCAGCGTATCGTAGGGCAAGGTCTGGCCCATCGCGGCCGACAAGGCGCGCAGAACCTTCCAATCCTCGCGCGCCGCGCCCGGTGGAAACACGGCGAGCCGCGTCCGCTGCGGCCGGCCCTCGGTGTTGACGTAGGTCGCGTTCTTCTCGGTATAGGCGGCGCCCGGCAGGATGACGTCGGCGCGGTGCGCGCCGCGGTCGCCGTGGTGGCCTTGATAGACGACGAACGCAGCGCCCAGGCGCTCGGTGTCGATCTCGTCGGCGCCCAGCAGATAGACCAGCTCGATGTCGCCGGCTTCCGCGCCGTCGAGAATAGCGCCGGCATCCCTGCCGCCCTCGCCCGGCACCAGGCCGAGATCGAGGCCCGCGACCCGCCCCGCCGCGCTGTGCAGCACGTTGAAGCCGTTCCAATCGTCGCGGACCATGCCATAGGCCTCGGCGATGGCGCGCGCGGTGGCCAGCACGGCGGCCCCGTCGGGCCTCGCCAGCGCGCCCATGCCGACGACGATCATCGGTCGAACGGCGGCCCGTAAAACACCACAAAATAAATGCGTTCCGGCGAGTATCGCATCTAATGTCTCAGGTCCGGCGCCGAGTATATCGGCCTTGTAGGTAAGATCCATGGCCGGCCCGACGACGCCGATGCGGAAGCCACCCATGAGGTAGCGTTTGCGCAACCGGGCATTGACCAGCGGCGCCTCGTAGCGCGGCATCGTGCCGACCAGCAGGCAGGCATCGGCGTCCTCGATCCCGGCGATCGTGGTGTTGAACAGATAGCCCGCGCGTGCCGCTGGATCGAGCTTGGCGCCGTCCTGCCGGCAATCGAGATGGGGCGAACCCAAGGCCGCCATCAGGTCCTTCAACGCGACCATCGCCTCGGCGTCGGCGAGGTCGCCGACGAGCGCCGCGATCCGACCGCCCGCGAGACCCTTGGCGCGTTCGGCCACGGCGCCGAGCGCTTCGTCCCAGCCGGCCGCCTCGAGGCGGCCGTCGCGGCGCACCATCGGCGTATCGAGGCGTTGCAGGCGCAGCCCGTCGTTGGCGAAGCGCGTCTTGTCGGAGATCCACTCCTCGTTGACGTCTTCGTTGAGCCGGGGCAACACGCGCATGACCGTCGCGCCGCGCGCATCGACCAAGATGTTGCTGCCGACGGCGTCGTGCACGTCGATCGTCTCGGTGCGCTGCAGTTCCCACGAGCGGGCCGCGAAGGCGTAAGGTTTCGACGTCAGCGCGCCGACCGGGCAAAGATCGATGATGTTGCCCGACAATTCCGAGCTCAACGCCTTCTCGATATAGGTGTCGATCTCCATGTGCTCGCCGCGATTGACGACGCCGAGTTCGGTGACGCCGGCGATGTCGTCGAGGAAACGGACGCAACGCGTGCAGTGGATGCAGCGCGTCATGTAGGTCTTGACGAGCGGCCCGAGGTCCTTCTCCTTGACCGCGCGTTTGTGCTCGCCGAAGCGTTTGCTGCCGCGGCCGAACGCCATCGCCTGATCCTGCAGATCACATTCGCCGCCCTGATCGCAAATCGGGCAGTCGAGCGGATGGTTGATGAGCAGGAACTCCATCACCCCTTCCCGGGCCTTCTTGACCAGAGCCGTGTCGGTCTTGATCACCATGCCGTCGCCCGCCGGCATGGCGCACGACGCGATCGGCTTGGGAGAACGCTCCATCTCGACCAGGCACATGCGGCAGTTGCCGGCGATGGCGAGCTTTTCGTGGTAGCAAAAGCGCGGCACGTCGATGCCGACGAGTTCGCAGGCCTGCAGCACCGTCATGCCCTGCGCGACTTCGATTTCCCGGCCGTCGATGGTGAGTGTCGGCATGGTCGGTTCCTCAGGCGGCCTGCGGCGACGTCGACGACGTCTTGCGCTCGAGGATGCGATGCTCGAGCACCGGCCGGAAATGCCGGATCAGGCCCTGCACCGGCCACGCCGCGGCGTCGCCAAGCGCGCAGATCGTGTGGCCTTCGACCTGGTACGAGACGTCGAGCAACAGGTCGATCTCCTCGACCTCGGCGTCGCCCTCGGCGATGCGTTCGAGCACGCGCCACATCCACCCGGTGCCTTCACGGCATGGCGTGCACTGGCCGCAGCTCTCGTGCATATAGAAGTGCGCCAGCCGGGCAATCGCCCTGATCACGTCGGTCGACTTGTCCATCACCGTGACCGCGGCCGTGCCGAGGCCCGATTTCACCTCGACCAGCGAATCGAAGTCCATCAGCACGGTGTCGCAGATCGATTTCGGGATCAGCGGCACCGACGAGCCGCCCGGGATGACCGCGAGCAGATTGTCCCAACCGCCGCGCACCCCGCCGGCGTGCTTCTCGATGAGCTCCTTCAGGGGGATGCCCATCTCTTCCTCGACGTTGCACGGGTTGTTGACGTGGCCCGAGATGCAGAACAGCTTGGTGCCGGTGTTGCGCGGCCGGCCGATACCGGCGAACCAGGCCGGACCGCGGCGCAGGATGGTCGGTGCGACGGCGAGCGTCTCGACGTTGTTGACCGTCGTCGGACAGCCCCACAGGCCGGCCGCGGCGGGGAACGGCGGCTTGAGGCGCGGCTGCCCTTTCTTGCCCTCGAGACTCTCGATCAGCGCGGTCTCCTCACCGCAGATATAGGCGCCGGCGCCGCGATGCAGATAGACCTCGAAGTCGTAGCCCGAGCCGCAGGCGTTCTTGCCGATCAGCCCGGCCCCGTATGCCTCGTCGATGGCGGTCTGCAGACAGCGCGCCTCGGCGATGAACTCGCCGCGGATGTAAATATAGGCCGCGCAGGCGCCCATCCCAAAGCCGGCCAAGAGACAGCCCTCGATCAGCTTATGCGGGTCGCCGCGCATGATCTCGCGATCCTTGCAGGTGCCCGGCTCGCTCTCGTCGGCGTTGACCACCAGATAGGCCGGCCGATCGCCCGGCTCCTTGGGCATGAACGACCATTTGAGGCCGGTCGGGAAGCCTGCGCCACCACGTCCGCGCAGCTCGGAATTCTTGATCTGCTCGACGATCCACTCGCGGCCCTTGGTCATGAGCTCCTTGGTGCCGTCCCAGTCGCCGCGCTTCAAGGCGCCCGGTAGACGCCAGTCCTCCAAGCCATAGAGGTTGGTGAAGATGCGGTTCTCGTCGCGCAGCATTACGCCCCCTCCGCCCGCTGTTGGTGCTTCAGCGTGGTCAGCGCGCCGACCGGCTCCGACGAGACGCGCCCGGTCTGCGACCCGGTCTTGGGCTGGCCGCCCTTCTTGAGGGTCTCGAGCACGTTCCGTGTCGCATCGGCATCGAGGTCCTCGTAGAAGTCGTCGTTGATCTGCATCATCGGCGCGTTGCAGCAAGCGCCGAGACATTCGACCTCGATCAGCGTGAACAGCCCGTCCTCGGTCGTTTCGCCAATGCCGATGCCGAGAAAGTCCCGGCAGGCATCCAAAACATCCTCCGAGCCGCGCAGCCAGCACGGCGTCGTGCGGCACAGCTGCACCAAGTGACGACCGACCGGCTTGGTGTTGTACATGGTGTAGAAGGTCGCGACCTCGTAGACGCGGATGCGCGGCATGTCGAGGTAGTCGGCGATGTAATCGAGAACATCCCGCGGCAGCCAGCCGCCGGCCTGGCGCTGCGCCAGATCGAGGAGCGGCATCACGGCGCTCTGTTGCCGGCCTTCGGGATAGCGCGCGATGATCGCCACCGCCTGCTCGATGTTCTCTGGCGAAAACGTGAAACCCATGTCCCCACTCATCGGTCGATCTCGCCGAAGACGATGTCTTGGGTGCCGATGATCGTCACGACGTCGGCGAGCATATGCCCCCGCGACATGAAATCGAGGCCCTGGAGATGGGCGAAACCGGGCGCCCTGATCTTGCAGCGGTAGGGTCGGTTGCTGCCGTCGGCGATGAGATAGACGCCGAATTCGCCCTTCGGCGCCTCGACCGCGGTGTAAGTCTCGCCGGCCGGCACGTGGTAGCCCTCGGTGTAGAGCTTGAAGTGGTGGATCAACGCTTCCATCGAACGCTTCATCTCGGCGCGCGGCGGCGGCGCGATCTTGCGGTCCTCGGTCTTGATCGGCCCTTCGGGCATCTCGGCGAGGCACTGGTCGATGATCCGCATGCTCTGGCGCATCTCGTCCATGCGCACGACATAGCGGTCGTAACAGTCGCCGTTCTTGCCGACCGGGATGTCGAAGTCCATGCGGTCGTAAACGTCGTAGGGCTGCGCCTTGCGCAGGTCCCAGGCGATGCCCGAGCCGCGCAGCATGGCGCCCGAGAAGCCCCAGTCCATCGCCTCCTCGGGCGACACGACGCCGATGTCGACGGTGCGCTGTTTCCAAATGCGGTTGTCGGTCAGGACGTTCTCGATGTCGTCGAGGCGCTTGGCGAAGCCCACGTTGAACTCGGCGATGCGCCCATCGAGCCCGGCCGGCATGTCGGCGTGGACGCCGCCCGGACGGATGTAGGCGGCATGCATGCGCGCGCCCGAGACCGCCTCGTAGAACTCCATCAGCGTCTCGCGGTCCTCGAACATCCACAGGAAAGGCGTCATCGCGCCGACATCGAGCGCATGGGTCGAGAGCCAAAGGAGATGATTCAAGATCCGCGTGATCTCGCAGAACAGCACGCGGATGTATTGCGCCCGCAAGGGTACGTCGCAGCCGATCAGCTTCTCGACGGCGAGACTGTAGCATTGCTCCTGCGCCATCATCGAGACGTAATCGAGACGGTCGAAATAGGGCAGCGCCTGGAGATAGGTCTTGTGCTCGATCAGCTTCTCGGTGCCAGGCTGCAGGAGCCCGATATGGGGATCGGCGCGCTCGATGACCTCACCGTCCATCTCGAGAACCAGGCGCAGCACGCCATGCGCCGCGGGATGCTGCGGTCCGAAGTTGAGCGTGACGTTCTTGATCTGAACTTCAGCCATCTTCGTTGCCCGCCTTCTCGTCGCCCGGCAGGATGTATTCGGCGCTCTCCCACGGGCTCATGAAGTCGAAGCGCCGGAACTCCTGGGTCAACTGCACGGGTTCGTAGATGACACGTTTCTGCGCCTCGTCGTAGCGCATCTCGACGAAACCGGTGAGCGGGAAATCCTTGCGCATCGGATGCCCTTCGAATCCGTAATCGGTCAGGATACGGCGCAGGTCGGGGTGGTCCGAAAAATAGATGCCGAAGAGGTCCCAGGCCTCGCGCTCCCACCAGCCGGCCGAATTGAAGACCCCGGTCACCGACGGCACCGGCGTCTCCTCGTCGGTCGTCAGCTTGATCCGGACGCGCTGGTTATGGCGCAGGCTGAGCAAGTTGTAGACGACCTCGAGGCGCTCGCTGCGGCCCGGGTAGTCGACGCCGCAGACGTCCATCAGACACTTGAAGTGGCAGGCGCTGTCGTCGCGCAGGAACTTCAACACGCGGACGATCGCGTTCCGCTGCACCCGCACCATCAGCTCGCCGTGGACGATCTCGACGTCGATGACGGCTTCGGGCAATTCCGCCGCGATATGCTCGCCAAGCTCCTTGAGCGCTTCCGACACGATGATTCTGGCGGCTGGAGCGGCTAGCGGAGGATAGTGCCGGTGCGCCGGATCTTCTTCTGCAGTTGCAGAATGCCGTAGAGCAGCGCCTCGGCGGTGGGGGGACAGCCGGGAACGTAAATGTCGACCGGCACGATGCGGTCGCATCCGCGCACCACGGAATAGGAATAATGATAGTAGCCACCGCCGTTGGCGCAGCTGCCCATCGAGATGACCCAGCGCGGTTCGGCCATCTGGTCGTAAACCTTGCGCAGCGCCGGCGCCATCTTGTTGCACAGCGTGCCGGCGACGATCATGACGTCGGACTGGCGCGGGCTGCCCCGGAAAATCACGCCGAATCGGTCGAGGTCGTAGCGACTGGCCGCGGTATGCATCATCTCGACGGCACAGCAGGCGAGCCCGAAGGTCATCGGCCAGAGCGATCCGGTGCGCGCCCAGTTGACCAGCTTGTCGACGTTCGCAAGCACGAAGCCCTTGTCGGCTATGGTATCGGTGATCGAACCCAGGAGCGCGTCCTGATCGGCGCCCGGCGCCAGTGGCTGAGCCGGCGCAGCGGTACTTTCTACTCCCATTCCAGCGCCCCCTTCTTCCACTCGTAAATGAATCCGATGGTGAGCACGCCGAGGAAGATCATCATCGACCAGAAGCCAAACAGGCCGATGTCGCCGAGCGCCGTTGCCCAGGGAAACAGGAACGCGACCTCGAGGTCGAAGATGATGAACAGCAGCGTCACGAGGTAGAAACGCACATCGAAACGGCTTCGCGAATCGCCGAACGCCTCGAAACCGCATTCATAGGACGAGAGTTTCTCGCTGTCCGGCCGCTGCGGTGCGATCAGATAGGACATGCCGACCATGGCCATCGCCATGACCGTCGCGATCGCGAAAAAGATCAGGATCGGAAGGTATTCAGTCAGCAGCGATTCCATCGTCACCCCGCTTCATCCGACCACGCCCGGGCGCGGTCCATTTGCGATGCGCCCGCCTCCGCGGGGCCGCTGACCGAGACGTGCGCGTTCACAACCACTCGATCGCCCTGAACACCGCCGCACGCTTGGTTGCTCCAGAATATGGACCAAGCCCGCGGCACCATGCCAGACGGCGGCGTGGCGGGAGTGACCGGACTTGAACCGGCGACCTCCGGCGTGACAGGCCGGCGCTCTAACCAACTGAGCTACACCCCCGGAATTCAACAACGCCGGAAGATCGATCGTGTACTTGACGGCCCATAGCGTGTCAAGCGCTCCAGACCGCCATTTCACCGTCCACCGAACCCTTGGAATGGTGGGCGATGACGGGCTCGAACCGCCGACCTCCTCGGTGTAAACGAGGCGCTCTCCCGGCTGAGCTAATCGCCCATTCGTCGAATCTCATATAGAGCAAACAATAATGCCGGCCAGTGGGCGTCGACCGGCATTATCGCATTACGTGCCGTTGGTGTCAGTGGTTGACGACCCCCTTCAACGCCTTGCCGGCCTTGAATTTAGGTTGCTTCGAAGCCGCGATGTGAATGCGCTCGCCCGTCCGCGGGTTCCGCCCCATCGAGGCCGCCCGATTCGCAACACTGAAGGTTCCGAACCCGACAAGGCGAACCTCACCACCACCGGCGAGGGTGTCCGCGATTGAAGCGAAAACGCTGTCTACGGCCTTGCCCGCATCGGCTTTGCTCAAACCGGCGGAACCCGCCACACTTGCAATGAGCTCGTTTTTGTTCACTGTTATGCCCCCTTTACGGAAGTGATTACGGCCAAATTTTGCGACGCGCAAATAGCCACGGCCAGTTTATGCTTGCGGCGGAGGTGGCGTCAATGGCCGGGGCGCACGATTCTGCGAATTTCAGCCAATTCCGCACCGATGATCCGAAACCGGGTCGGCGGCCGTGAGGCCGCCGACGGGATCGTTCTCTCCGAGGCGGAATCAATGGGTCAAGACATCGCCGTCTTCGACCTCGCCCGGCTTTGCCGTGAGCTGCTCGACCATATCGTCCTCGGGCCATTCGATCGGCTCCGGCTGAACCGTCAATGCGTGGCCCAGCACCTCGTCGATCGTCGAGACGACGATGATCTCGAGGCCGCGCTTCACGTTGTCCGGAATTTCGACCAAATCCTTCTCGTTGTCCGACGGGATCAGTACCGTCTTGATGCCACCGCGCAGCGCCGCCAGAAGCTTCTCCTTGAGGCCGCCGATCGGCAACACGCGGCCGCGCAGCGTAATCTCGCCGGTCATCGCAAGGTTCGAGCGTACCGGAATGCCGGTCAGAGTCGAAACGATCGAGGTGCACATTGCGACACCGGCCGACGGCCCGTCCTTCGGCGTCGCGCCTTCGGGCACGTGGACGTGGATGTCCTTGGATTTGAATATCGTCGGCTTGATGCCGAAAGTCGCCGCCCGTGACCGGACATAGCTGTCCGACGCCTGCACGGACTCCTGCATGACCTCGCCCAGCTTGCCGGTGATGGTGATCTTGCCCTTGCCCGGTAGCGTCACCGCCTCGATGGTCAGCAGCTCGCCCCCCACCTCGGTCCAGGCGAGGCCCGTGGTGACGCCAACCAGGTCTTCGTGCTCGGCCTCGCCATAGCGGTAGCGGCGGACGCCCGCGAACTTGCCGAGGTTACGCGTCGTGACGGCGACCTTCTTGATACCCTTGGTCAGGATTTCCTTGATCGCCTTGCGCGTCAGGTTGGCAAGCTCGCGCTCGAGATTGCGCACGCCGGCCTCGCGCGTGTAGTAGCGGATCAGGTGGCGCAGCGCGCCATCCGAGATCGACCACTCGTTCTTCTTGAGACCATGCGCCTTGACCTGCTTCATGATCAGGTGCTGCTTGGCGATGCCGACCTTCTCGTCCTCGGTGTAGCCCGAGAGGCGAATCACCTCCATGCGGTCGAGCAGCGGCTGCGGGATGCGAAGCGTGTTCGCCGTAGTCACGAACATGACGTCGGACAGGTCGTAGTCGACCTCGAGGTAGTGATCGTTAAAGGCTATGTTCTGTTCAGGGTCGAGCACTTCCAAGAGAGCGGAAGACGGGTCGCCACGCCAGTCGGCGCCCAACTTGTCGACCTCGTCCAAGAGGAATAGCGGGTTCGAAGACTTCGCCTTCTTCATCGACTGGATGATCTTACCGGGCATCGAGCCGATGTAGGTGCGCCGATGGCCGCGGATTTCCGCCTCGTCGCGCACGCCGCCCAGCGACATGCGGATGAAGTTGCGGCCCGTCGCCCGCGCAATCGACTTGCCCAGTGATGTCTTGCCGACGCCCGGCGCGCCGACCAGGCACAGAATGGGTCCCTTCATCTTGCGCTGGCGCTGCTGGACGGCGAGATATTCGAGGATGCGCTCCTTGACCTTCTCGAGGCCGAAATGGTCTTCGTCGAGAATTACCTGGGCCGCATGAATGTCCTTCTTGATGCGCGTCCGCTTCTTCCAAGGAATGCCCAAGAGCCAGTCGAGGTAGTTCCGCACGACCGTCGATTCGGCCGACATCGGGCTCATGGTACGGAGCTTCTTGACCTCGGACGTCGCCTTCTCGGCGGCTTCCTTGGTCAACTTCGTGTTCTTGATGCGCTCCTCGTACTCGCCCGCCTCGTCGCGACCGTCCTCGCCCTCGCCCAGCTCCTTCTGAATCGCCTTGAGCTGTTCGTTGAGGTAGTACTCGCGCTGGGTCTTTTCCATCTGCCGCTTGACGCGCGTGCGGATCTTCTTCTCGACCTGCAGCACGCCGATCTCGCCTTCCATGAACGAGTAGACCCGCTCGAGCCGCTCGGTCACCGAGGCGATTTCGAGAAGTTCCTGCTTCTCCGATACCTTGATGGTCAGGTGCGACGCGACCGTGTCGGCGAGTTTGCTCGGGTCTTCGATCTGGTTCAGCGAGACCAGCACCTCGGGCGGGATCTTCTTGTTGAGCTTCACGTACTGCTCGAACTGGGCGATCACGGAACGGCTCAGCGCCTCGACCTCGCGCGGGTCGCCTTCGTCCTCGTCGACCAACTCGGCGTAGGTCAGGAAAAAGTCCTGATTGTCGGTATAGCTGACGATGCGCGCCCGCGGCCCGCCCTCGACCAGCACCTTGACCGTGCCGTCGGGCAGCTTGAGAAGCTGCAGCACGGTGCCGACCGTACCCACCCGATGAATATCGTCTTCCGTCGGGTCGTCCTGTGCCGGGTCCTTCTGGGCGACAAGCAGATCTTGCTCGACTTCTCGCGGCCGACGAACAGCGGCACGAT
>SMUX01153333.1_pt1 | contig 11339 bp, 10 predicted proteins | sample 2456431 | NCBI WGS metagenome assembly SMUX01 (sample SAMN11095930, study PRJNA526329) | marine sediment metagenome | biome: Marine sediment; feature: Surficial sediment; material: Deep marine sediment; isolation source: Hadal surficial sediment | place: Pacific Ocean | collected 2014-11 | depth... | reverse complement strand
CCTGGAGGCCGCATGGTAGAGCGCGAAGAGGCAGCCGAGCGAGCCGGCGGACCATGCCGTCAAGCGCCCCAGCAGGCGCACGTGGCGCCAGGTCTTGCGGAACATTGCCACCGCTGTCCCCCAGGGCACTTTTCGGTACGGTGAAGGCGGACTTGAGGAGGCTGTTGTGGGTGCGGCGCCGAGTTCCGGCGCGTCAGGTGCGAGAGGCGGCCTTGCTCAGGTGTTCGACCTGCCCGTCGCTGCGCTGGAGCAGGACGTCGTTGTAGTTGTCCTCGCCCCGGTGGTGCAAGAAGTCGGGGGGCCGGAAGTTGAGCAGCACGCTCGCGCGGTAGGGGCCGGGGCCCTCGGGCGGGGGCGCGGCGTGCATGACGTCGCCGTAATGCAGTGACACATCTCCGGCCTCGGCGGCGAGCGCAACGCCCTCTGGTCCAGAGGTGTCGGTCGCTTCAACGAAGCCGTACGAGCCTTTCCACGAGCCCGGCAGCATGCGCAGCTCACCAGCCTGGCGCGAAGCCGCGGCGAGATAGATCGACAGGTTGATCACGGGGCACATCACCGCGTGGCCGCCCATACCGCAGTCACGATGCCAGGGCAGGTCGGAGAGCCCTTCGCTCATGTCGGGGTTCTTGAAGAGGACCGTCACGCCCTCGACCCCATCGGCCTCGCGCGGTGTGAGCTTCTCATCGCAGAGCCGCACCAGGCGGGTCAGGCGCGGATCCTGGTAGAGATCCCGGAATATGGGCCGGGATCCGGCGTTCGTCACCCGACACAGCACCGCATCGCCCCGCGTGTTGCGGCCCCACCACGACTTCTTGTCTCCCTGCCGTGCGCTGTCGCGAAGTCCCTCCCCATGCTCGCGAAAGCTCGCGATCTCCTCGGGCGTAAAGACGTTCTTCACCAGTAGGTAGCCGGCCGTGCGCAGGAAGTGCGCCATCTCTTCGGGCTCGCTGGCGAGCGCGAAGGTCTGATGCACGTCGAGCGACGACCCGTCGCGGGCCTGCAGCTCTACCGTCTCAGGATTGAAGACGGGACGCCCGTTGTACATCGCGCGCAGACGAGGCTCCCAGCGCACGAAGTGCATGGGATCCCCACGCAGACACTTCACCCGCCGCGCGTAGATCAGGCCAGGCGGTGTCTCGAGCTCACGCACGATCCCCTGCCAGGATTCGGAGTCGAGCTCGACCACCGTCTGGGCCTGCTCGTCCCCGGAAACGATATCGATGCGGTCGGCCTGCGGGATGTAGCTGTAGGCGCCACCCCCCGTCAGGCGGAACGCCAGCGAGCCGATCCTCGCGCCGTCGGCCGCCGCCAGCGCGCCATGGCCTGCGGCGAGCCGGCGCGGCAGCTCCTCGCGATGAAATTCGTCGAAATCGAGGGTCTCGAGGCGGGCAGGCACCGGACTTCCTCCGTCGGCATTATTATCGCCCGACCGCTGGGATGTGACCAGCTCGGGTATAATGCTCGAGAATCAGGAGTCTACGATGAATCGTGTGCTGGCGCGCTTGGCTTCCTCAAAACCGGGAACCTGGTTCTTCCTGAACGTGGCCCCGCCCATCGACCGTGTGCTGCTGCGCTGGTCGAAAGGTCGATTCAGCCTTGGGGGAAGCATGCCTATCTGTCTGTTGGAGACGATCGGAGCGAAATCAGGCCAGCCGCGTTCCACCCCGCTCATGTACCTCCGCGATGGAGAGCGGTTCGTGCTGATCGGATCGAGGGGAGGGAATCCGCGCCATCCCGCCTGGGTCCACAATCTCCGCAAGACACCACAGGCAACCGTGCTGGCGAAGGGCCATCGGCATCGGGTGAACACGCACGAGGCGGAGGGCGAGGAACGCTCTCGGCTCTGGGCGCAGGCTCGCGAGGTCTACTTCGGCTACGAGGTGTATCAAGAACGCGCCGGCACCCGGCGCATCCCGGTGGTCGTGCTGACTCCGGTGGGCGACTAGCCTGGATTTCTCACCGGGTTGCCGTAGCGAGGGCGCCAAGTGTGCGTCAGATCGGGCCGCGCGCAGGCCGAGGCACCGGAAACGTATTGGACAATACGTTGAGGAGCCGAGGCCGAGCACGGGCCGAGATGGCGTGCAATTGGCGGCTGCAGTAGGCCACCGGGTGAGATATCCGGGCTACCCCCGCTCCCGATCGTGAATTTGCTCCACGCCGCGTACGTTCCAGCGGGCGATGGCCCCTTCCCGACGATCCTGGCGCTGCACGGCTGGGGTGCCAGCGCTCACGACCTGCTCGGGCTCGCGCCCTTGCTGTACGACGGCCAGGCGCTCGTGCTGTGTCCACAGGGATCCGTCGAGGTGCCGATCACTCCGGGCATGCATGGCTACGGCTGGTTTCCCATCACGGGGGGTGCACCGCCCGACCCGGAGGAGTTTGCGCGAGCCGCGGCCGCCCTGCGCATTTTTCTAGACGCGGCGCTCGAGCGCTATGCGGTAGATCCACGCAAGCTCGTGGTGCTCGGCTTCAGCCAGGGCGGGGTGATGGCCTACGACCTGGCGCTGCGCGACCCGAGTCGCTTCGCGGGGCTGGCCGCGCTCTCGTCCTGGCTAACGGTGTCGCTGGCGTCCGAGCTTCCGAAGCTTCCCGAGCACGCGGGCTTCCCGGTGCTCGTCATGCACGGAACAGAGGATCCGATGATCGACGTCGCCCGCGCGCGCGAGTCGCGCGAGTCGCTCAGGCCCCTGGGCGTTGCGCTCACCTATCGCGAGTACGCCATGGGACACACCATTGGACCCGAGGCCACCCGCGATCTGGTGACCTGGCTGCGTGACAAGGTAATCAGCCCGATCCAGCTCGTCTGAGCGATCAGCTGCTGAGAGCCTCGTAGCGAACTCCGGTCAGAGACTCCGACACCTCCCACAAGCGGGCTGCGACGTCCTGGTCGCGCGAGCGCGCGTTGGACCCGACCTTCCTCGGGTGGCCCCGGTTCTCCGCGAAGCCGTCGGGTCCGATGTAGTCGCCCCCGCGCACCTCGGGGGAGGTGGCAGCGTAGAGTGTGGGGAGGGCGCCCATGGCGGCGCTCTGCGAGAAGAGCCGGTTCGCGAGCTGTGTCATCCTCTCCATTAGCTTCGATCCCTGCATGCGTGGTCCCGTGGCTTGCAGATTCGTGGCGGCGTAGCCGGGATGGCAGGCGGCACTGATCAAGCTCGCCCCCTTTGCATCGAGCTTACGTTGCAGCTCATAAGTAAAGAGCAGATTGGCGAGCTTGCTCTGACCGTAGGCTCCCCACTTGCTGTAACGGCGTTTCCACTGGAGATCGTCGAAGTGTATTTTACCCGTGCGATGCATCGTGCTGCTCACGCTGACGATGCGTGCCCCCGAACTGGCAAGCAGCCGCTCGAGCAGTAGCCCGGTGAGAGCGAAATGGCCCAGGTGGTTGGTGCCGAACTGCATCTCGAAGCCGTCCAGGGTGCGGCGCCCGGGGAGGGCCATCACCCCGGCGTTGTTGCAGAGCACCTCGAGGGTGCCGTGTCTGTCGAGAAAGCTCTTGGCGAAACCGCGCACCGAAGCCAGGCTGGCGAGGTCGAGTTCCATGGCCTCCAGCGAGGCGCCGGGTTTCTGGGCGGTGATCGTATCGATCGCCGCCCGAGCCTTGGCTGTGTTCCGGCAGGCGAGAACCACGTTCGCTCCCTTGCCCGCGAGCTGCAGTGAGGCCTCGTAGCCGAGTCCGCTATTGCCACCGGTAACGATGATGGTCTTGCCCGAGAGGTCGGGCATGTGATCGGCCGTCCAGGGGGTTGGGGGAGGCATGTCGACTCCTTTCGCCGGAGTATACCGCGTCTTGACGAAGGTCTAGCTAGACGAAGCCCGGCCGTATGAAGCGGTTGGCTCGGACTTTCGTGGTAAAATTCTCATCGTCGATTGTTCCTCCCCAGTCGCAGGAGAATCAGTATGGGAACCGTCAACATCGAGAAGATGCGCCCCCACGTGAGCGTCGTTCGCCTGAATCGGCCGGAACGGCTCAATGCCATGTCGATCGAGCTCTGCCTCGAGCTCCGGGACACGCTCGAGCAGATCGGGCGCGACAATGATTGCTGGATCGTCGTGCTCACGGGCAGCGGGCGCGCGTTCTGTGCGGGTCTCGACCTCAAGGACGGCTCGGCCATCCCCAACATCGAGGGACTGCCGATTCCGCGCATCGGACCGCACGCGATGCGGATTTACTCCAAGCTCGTCCCCACCATGCGGCAGGTCCCTCAGCCGATCATCGCGGCCATCAACGGCGTGGCCTACGGGGGCGGCCTGTGCCTGGCGCTGGCCGCCGACCTGCGGGTGGCTTCGGAGTCCGCCCTCTTTAATGCGACCGGGATCGTGAATGGGCTCACGAGCACGGAGCTGGGGGCGAGCTGGCTTCTGCCCCGGCTGATTGGCGCGGCCAACTCCAACGATATCCTGCTGACCGGGCGCAGGATTGATGCCCGCGAGGCCTTGCGCATGGGTCTGGTCTCGCGCGTGGTGCCGGACGCCGAGCTCCTCGAGCTCGCGCTCGAGATCGCCTCGGGTATGTGCGAGTACAGCCCCTACGGAGTGCAGATGACCAAGCAGGTGCTCTGGGCCAATCTTGAGAACCCGAGCCTCATGGCAGCCATCGAGCTCGAAGACCGGAACCAGCTCATGCTGGGGATGACCGACAATCTGCCCGAGGCCATCAGAGCGTTCGACGAGAAGCGCAAGCCCGTCTACACCGATCAGCCCCGCCGCAACATCTACGGCGGCGACTAGGAGTGCGACTCAAGAGTCGCCCGACACACGCGCAGGCGAGTTCAGCTCACCGACAACGCGCTAAGACGGCTAAATCCAACTCCCCTCAGGCGGTGCCCGGGCGTCGGTCTGCGCTTGCCAGGGCGGCGCCGCTGATGCGTGCGGTTCGGATGTCTCCGAAGGGCGTGCCCATGCCGGAGTTAACGACCATGGCGACCGCGAGCTCCCGGCTCGGGTCGGCCCAGGCGCCGGAGCCCCCGTAGCCGAAGTGACCAAAGGCCTGCGGCGGGAACCCGCGGGTCGTGCCGATGCCGTGGTAGCCGAGTCGCCAGCGCAGATCGAAGGGGAGCACCGCCCGCCGCTTCCCGTTGCTCTGGACCTTGGTGGCGCGCATAAGCGTGCCCTGGGAGAGGAGGCGAACGCCGTCGATCTCTCCGCCCCCCGCCAGCGCGGCATACATGCGTGCGAGAGAGCGTGCGGTGAAGAGTCCGTTGCCGGATGGAATTACGACGCGAAGGGTCTCGCGCGAGCCGAAATCGAACGCGCTGATGCCACGCGGGGCGAGGGCATCGACGATGCTCCCGAAATCGAAACCGATCCCGCTCAAACGTATGAACGTTCGAAGGGGACTCAGCAACGTGCCCGCAACAGCGCTGGCCTTTTCCACGGCAGGGCCGATGCGGCGGTCCTGCAGCAAACGCCCGCGCATCGGCCAGATCAGCTCCGCGGCGCGATCGAGTTCTTCCTCGGGAGCTCCGATGTACATCCCGTCCAGCCCCAGCGGCTCGGCCAGTTCCTCTCGAATGAGCTGTGGCAGGTGCTTTCCGGTCACACGTCGAAGGATCTCGCCCACCAAGAAGCCGAAGGTCAGACCGTGGTAGCCCGTTCTTTCTCCGGGAACGTGAAGCGGCTTGGCCCGTTCGAGCGCGCGGATCATGTGGTCCCAGTCCAGCATCCGATCCGCGTGGTCGATCATCTGGCGGATGTGGTATAGCCCGGCCTCGTGCGCGAGCACGTGGCGGACGGTGATCGTCTCCTTGCCGGCTTGAGCGAACTCGGGCCAGTGTTGGGCCACGCGGTCCTCGTAGTCCAGCAAGCCGCGGTCGACCATCATGTGAAGCAGAGTCGAGGCCACGCCTTTGCCCGTGGAGAAGCTCGGGGCCATCGTGTCTCGCGTCCAGGCGCTGCCCGCTCGGTTCTTGGCGCCGCCCCAAAGATCGACGACGCACTGGCCGCGGTGATAGACGCACACCGCCGCTCCTCCCGCGTAACTTCGGAGCTGGCTCTTCAGCGCGCTGGCGACACCGGTGAAGTGCGGATGAAGCTGTCCATCCAGGCTCACGCCTCGCCGGTCGAAGACTCTCGGCAGCTGCAGGTACGTCACTAGCGAGTCCCCCCCCTGACCCCCTGAGTACTGTCCCAACTATACGATAACCGACGGGCTGCGGTCGCCTCTACGGTCTATCCTGCCCGCTGCACGGGCCGTGCGGCGGAGGGAGCTTGGCGATCCGGGATCGCATCGAGGTGGGTTTCGAGCGCTGGGGCCATCTCGTGTTCCGCTATCGCTGGGCGGCGATCGTGCTGATGCTGGCGCTGGCCTCGGCTCTGACCTCGCGCCTGCCTCTGCTCACCCTGGACAACTCCATCGAGTCGTTCCTGCACGAGGACGATCCCGCGGTTCTGCTCTACAACGACTTCCGCGACCAGTTCGGATGGGACGAGTATATCTTCATCCTGCTCGAGCCGCGCGAGGTATTCGACCTGAACTTTCTCGAGGAGCTAAAGGCGCTGCACGAGGAGCTCGAGACCGAGGTTCCCCATCTGGATGACGTGACCAGCCTGCTCAATGCCCGCTCGACTCGCGGCGAGAAAGATGAGCTGATCGTCGAGGACCTGCTCGAGGAGTGGCCCGAGACCCCGGACGCTATGCGGGTGTTCAGGGAGCGCGTGTTCGCGAACCCCCTCTACCTGCATACGCTGATCTCGGAGGATGGCCGCTTCACGACCATAACCCTCAAGCCAGACACGTATTCCACGCTGCAAGAGACCGACGCGCTCGCGGGCTTCGATGACGGCGAAATGGGCGAGGCGCTGGCTGACGTGAAGCGCGAGTTTCTGACCGAGAAGGAGAGCTCGCTCCTGATTAAATCCGTGCGCGAGGTCATGGCCCGCCATGAGGGTCCCCAGCTGAAGCTGTATCTCGTGGGCGGAGCCGTGCTCGGCGACCGTATGAACGAGGAGATGCAATCCGACCTCGGGGTGTTTCTAGGTGTATCGCTCCTGATCATTATGGCCGTGCTCTACCTGGTGTTCCGGCGCGCCTCGGGTGTGATCCTGCCGCTCGTGGTCGTGCTGCTCTCCCTGCTCTGCACGTTGGGAATCATGGTGATGCTCGGCATCCCGCTTTCGCTCACCACCGAGATCCTCCCCTCGTTTCTGCTGGCCGTCGGCGTGTGTGACTCGGTCCATCTGCTGGTGATCTTCTATCAGCAGTGGGCTCGGGGAAGTCGGCGCGAAGATGCGATCGCCTACGCCATGGGTCATGCCGGTCTGGCGATTCTGATGACCAGCCTGACCACCGCCGGAGGGTTGGCCTCCTTCGCGGCCGCCGAGCTGGCACCGGTGGCCCACCTGGGGGTGGTGGCGCCCGTGGGGGTGATGCTCGCCTTCGTGTTCTCGGTGGTCCTGCTGCCGGCGCTGCTTGGCGTCGTGCCTCTGCGTCAGGCGCAGCACGAATCTCGCACCCGCAACGCCTGGGTGGAACGTTTGTTGATTGGCGTTGGCGATTTCTCAATCCAACGGCCCTGGACGATCGTGGCGGTATCGGCCCTGGTCCTTGCGATCGGGGGTCTGGGAGCCTCGCGGGTTCGGTTCTCCCAGAACGAGCTCGAGTGGTTTCCGGAGCAGGAGCCTCTGCGCGAGGCTATGGCTCTCTTCGATCGGGAGCTGAAGGGAGCGCTGACGCTCGAGCTGCTGGTGCAGACCGGTGAGGAGAACGGACTGTACTCGCCGGAACTGCTGCAGCAGATCGAGGCACTCGGTGTCGCAAATCAGTCCTTTTCTCATCGCGGGCTCTTCATTGGGAAGACGATCTCCATCACCGACGTTGTGAAAGAGACGCACCAGGCGCTGAACGAGAATCGGGCCGACTTCTACACCATCCCGGACAACCGTCAGCTCATCGCACAGGAGCTCTTGCTCTTCGAGAACAGCGGGACCGATGATCTCGAAGACCTGACCGACTCGCAGTTCAGCATGGCGCGCGTCAGCATGAAGGTGCCCTGGGCAGATTCGATGCTCTACCCGGAGTTCCTTGCCCGGATGGAGCATCAGATCGAAGCGATTCTCGGGGAGCACGCGCAGCTCAGCCTCACCGGGCTCAGTGCTCTGCTGGGCCGGACCTTCTCGGCGGTGATCACGACCATGGGGCGATCCTATGTGCTCGCGCTCCTGATCATCACACCCATGATGGTCTTTCTGCTCGGGAGCTTCAGGCGCGGCCTGCTCAGCATGATCCCGAACCTGGCTCCGGTGCTCATGACACTCGGGCTCATGGGATGGCTGGGCGTCGCCCTCGACATGTCGAGCCTGCTCATCGGTGGCATCATCCTCGGCCTGGCCGTCGATGATACGATCCACTTCATGTACAAGTTCGGCCGCTACCACCAGGAGAGCGGAGACCCATACCAGGCGGTGCGCGAGACTCTGCAGACGACCGGAATCGCCATGCTCTTCACCAGTCTCGTGCTGTCGGCGGGCTTCCTGGTCTTCGTGCTTGCTTATATGTCCAATATCTCCAGCTTCGGCCTGCTCGCGGCCTTTGCCACGATCACCGCCTTTGTGGCGGACATCACACTTGCTCCCGCGCTCATGATCCTGATCACGCGCGGGCGGCGTCGCCCGGCGCAGCCCATTGCGATGCCCGAGCGCCTGGTTCGAGAAGGAAGGGGATGACCATGCCCATCGAGAGTGTGAACCCGACCAACGGGGCCACCATCCGAACCTACAAAGAGCCGTCTCCCGAGGAGGTCGCGGCCATTCTCGGCCAGGTCGACGAGGCGTTCGGCTCGTGGCGCACGACGAGCTTTGGCGAGCGCGCTCAGCTCATGCGCGCGGCCGCCCAGGTGCTGCGAGCCAAGACCGACGAGTACGCGCGGCTCATGGCGGAGGAGATGGGCAAGCCGATCCGGGAAGGTCGAGCCGAAGTCGAGAAGTGCGCCTGGGTTTGTGAGTACTACGCCGAGAGCGCGGAGGGATTCCTGAGCCGGGAGCTGATCGAGACCGACGCCCGCCAGAGCTTCGTCACCTTCGAGCCGCTGGGCGTGGTGCTCGCAGTCATGCCATGGAACTTTCCCTTCTGGCAGGTCTTCCGCTTCGCGGCTCCGGGGCTCATGGCCGGGAACACCGGCGTCCTGAAGCACGCCAGCAACGTGCCGGGGTGTGCGCTGGCCATCGAAGCTGTGTTCAGAGAGGCGGGCTTTCCGGAGAACGTCTTTCGGACGCTGCTCATCGGCAGCAAGCAGGTCGACCGGGTCATCGAGCACCCCAAGGTGCGGGCGGTCACGCTCACCGGCAGCACCCGGGCGGGCCGGGCGGTGGCGAGGACATCCGGATCGCTCTTGAAGAAGACCGTGCTCGAGCTCGGCGGCAGCGATCCCTACCTGATCCTCGAGGATGCGGACCTGGAGCTAGCGGTGGACGCGTGCGTCAGCGGCCGGCTCATCAACGGCGGTCAGAGCTGCATCGCGGCCAAGCGCTTCATCGTCCCGCGCAAGATCCTGCCGGCGTTCGAAGAGCAGTTTGTTGCGAAGATGATGGCTAAGAAGATGGGGGACCCGCTGGCGGAAGATACCGATCTCGGTCCTCAGGCGCGACACGATCTACGCGACGACCTGCACCGCCAGGTGGAAGCAAGCATCGATGCGGGTGCACAGTGCCTGCTCGGCTGCGAGATCCCTGACGACCCGGGGGCCTTCTACCCCCCCAGCGTGCTGACGGCAGTGGCCAGGGGTATGCCGGCCTACGACGAGGAGCTCTTCGGGCCGGTGGCAGCCATCATTCCCGTGGATGACGAGGAGGAGGGGATCCGGGTGGCCAACGACAGCCCTTTTGGGCTGGGCGCCGCGGTCTTCACGCGTGATCTGGCGAGGGGCGAGGAGGTTGCCGCTCGGCGGCTTGAGGCCGGCTGTTGTTTCGTCAACACCTTTGTGCGATCCGATCCGCGCCTGCCCTTCGGTGGCATCAAGGAGTCGGGCTATGGGCGCGAGCTTGGCCAGTACGGCATCAAGGAGTTCGTCAACATCAAGACCGTGTACGTGGCCTGAGCGCGCAGCCCCTTTTGTCATGCGACCGCGAGCAGGCTCTCGAGCTCGCTCGCGAGTGTGCGCTTGGGCACGACGCCGTTCACCCGCTGCACGACCTTCCCGTCCTGGAAGAAGACGAGAGCGGGTATGGAGCGGATCCCGTATTCCTGGGCCAGACCCGTCTGCTCATCGACGTTCACCTTGCCGACCGTAGCCCGACCTTCGAACTCGGCGGCCAGCTCCTCGATTGCCGGAGCGATCTGGTGACACGGGGCGCACCAGTCCGCCCAAAAATCCACCAGCACCGGCTTGGCGGAGTCGAGCACCTCGCTCCCGAAGTTCTGGTCCGTCAGCTTCACGTACTTGCTGTTCTCTGCCATGGTCTTGTTCTTCCTTCTGTTAGCTGTGGAGTGATTGCGTAGAGCCCTGTGGCTCCGCGTACGACCGCGTCAGGTGCAGGCCGCACTCCTGCTTGAGTCCCCGGAAGCGTGTATCGCGCTCGTGTGCGTCGCCATCGCTCAGCGGCCGACTGGAATGCCAGTCGCCGACCGTTGCGTACCCCTGATAGAAGAGCGGGTGATAGGGCAGGTCGTGGACCTTCAAGTACTCGTGTACGTCCTGGGTCGTCCAGTCAAGGATCGGCAGAATCTTGTAACGATCCCACTGTCGACCCAGGATGGGCAGCCGCTTACGATGGTCAGTCTGCTGGGTACGGAGTCCGGCCAGCCAGGCCGTGGCCCCGAGCTCCCGCAGCGCGCGCTGCATCGGCTCCACCTTGCGAATCTGGTCGTAGAGGTTCAGTGCGTCCGCGTCGCCCTGCTCCCAGAGCCGACCATGAAGCGCCTCCATCTCTGCCGGTGCCAGGGGGGAGCGATAGGCGTGTATGTTCAAGCTCAGCCGCTCGATCAGCTGCTCGGCGAAGCGATGGGTCTCGGGCGGCAGGTAGCCTGTGTCCACCCAGATCACCGGGATTTCGGGCACGACGCGGGTTGCCAGGTGCAGCGTGACCGCAGCCTGGATGCCGAAGCTCGTGCTCATCACCAGGCCTTCGCTGAAGGTCGCATCCGTCCATTCGATGATCTGCGTAGAGTCGGCGGGACCGGCCCGTAGCTCTCCTCCGGGCGTCGGCCCCAGCGTGATGCCGCTCGCGGCTTCCAGCACTTTCTCCACCTCCTGGGGTTGATGTCCGGAGATTAGATGTATATACAAATAGAAGGTTTCAGCGGAGGGCTATGCCCGTCTCGCCCCAGGGACTTAGCGAGTCTGCGAACAGATCCGGTCGGCGATCCGGCGCAGGGAGGAGGCGCCTCGGTCGCCGAGCAGCGCGTG
>SMUX01027993.1_pt1 | contig 11340 bp, 9 predicted proteins | sample 2456431 | NCBI WGS metagenome assembly SMUX01 (sample SAMN11095930, study PRJNA526329) | marine sediment metagenome | biome: Marine sediment; feature: Surficial sediment; material: Deep marine sediment; isolation source: Hadal surficial sediment | place: Pacific Ocean | collected 2014-11 | depth 0-1... | reverse complement strand
GAAATCCGCGGACCGCCTGGCAGCGGCGCAAACCGCCTGGGAACGGGACACCGAGGACCGCCTGGCGGAGACTGCGGACGCGCGGGCGACCGCGGAACGGGACACCGCCGCGCTCGAGTTGACGGCAGCCAAGGCGAGCTGGGCTGCGGAGGCCGAAGAGCGCCTGGATGCGGCCAAGGCGGCCTGGCAGGCGGATGAGCGGCAGCGCCACGCGCAGGCCAAGGCCGACTGGCGTTTTGAGGAAGACACCCGCCTGGTCCAGGCCAAGGAAGCCTGGATGGCGGCGAGCGAGGAACGCCTTCAGGCGATCAAGGCGAATTGGCGGGCGGAAGAAGAGCAGCGCCACGCGGTCGCTGGGTCGACGTGGAAGCTCGAGGAGGAGCAACGACTCACGACCCTTCGGGCGACCTGGGACTCGGAGGAGAGGCAGCGCCTGATCGAGGCCCAGAAGGCTTGGCGGGCGGCGCAGGAGCACAGCCGCGCCGCGGACCGGAAGGCCTCGGCCGCCGAGGAGATGAATCGCTTGGCCGAAGCGGAGGCGGCTTGGAAGGCGACCGAGGAGAAACGCCTCGCCGCCGCCGCCAAGATGTGGCGGAGCGAAGAGGCGCAGCGCCTGGCCAAAGCCCAGGAGGTTTGGGCCGCCGAAGAACAAACGCGCCTCACCAAGGCGGAAGCGGCCTGGAAGAAGGCCGAGGCAAAGCGCCTCGGCACGAACGACGAGTCGCAGGCCGGGGAGCCACCGCGCCTCGCCGAGGCCAAGGCGGCATGGGAGGCCGAGACCGCCGAGCGCTTGGCCGCGGCCGAAGCGGCCTGGAAAAGGAACGAGGAGGCGCGCTTCGCCGCGGCCCGGAAGACCTGGGCCGAGGAAGCCAAAAAACTGGCCGGCGGCGCCTCCGAGGCCGGGCTCGAAGCACAACTGGCGACGGCCCAGGCGGCCTGGGCGGCGGAAGAGCAATCCCATCTTGCCGAGGCCCGGAAGGCCTGGGAAACGGAGGCCAAGCAGCGTCAGCTGAAGGACCGCGAAACCTGGCGGGTCGAGATGGAGAACCACCTGGCCGAGGCGAAAGGCACTTGGGAAGCGGAGTCCAGGCGCAGCCTGGTCGAGGCCATGGCCAAACGCGAGGGCCAGGAGCAGGAACGCCTGGCGGCCGCCCAGGCCCTGTGGAAGGCCGAGGAGGAACAGCGCCAGATCACCGCCAAGGCGACCTGGAAGGCCGAGGAGGAACAGCGCCAGATCACCGCCAAGGCGACCTGGAAGGCCGAGGAAGAGCAGCGCTTCGCTGGCGCCAAGACCGAATGGCAGGGCGCGGAAGAGCAACGCCTGGCGGCCGCGAAATCGAGTTGGCAGGATGACGTGGACACACACCAGGCGACCATCCAGGCGGGTTGGCAGGGCGAGGCGGAAAACCGTCTGGCAGCGGTACGGGCGAGCTGGGAATCGGAACAGCAGCAGAAGTTGCTGAGCGTCCAGGCGGCTTGGCGCGCCGAGGAGCAGGAGCGCATGGCCGCGGCCCAGGACAACTGGCACGCCGAGCTCCAGGGACAGCTCGAGGCGGCCAAGCGCAAATGGGAATCGGAGATCGAGGGTCGTTTGGCGCGCGCCCGGGCCGAGCCGGGCGAGGCCGGAGCCGACCGCCATGCGTCCTCGTACGACGTCGCTTCCAGGGGCGCGTTCGGGCGGGAGGGGGACTCGCAAGCGCCGGACGCCGAGGCCGTCGCGCGCGCCGCCATCGAAGAGGTCAAGCGCGAGGCGGAGGAGGCGAAGCGTTCGCTCGAGGAACGGCGTCATCAGGCCAAGCTGGAGAGCCGGCGCGTCACCGACAAGCGCCACCGCAAGACCACGCTCGGCATGAAGAAGAAGGCGGCCAACTATCAGACCAAGCGCGCGCCGACGAAGCTGATCCTTGCGCTCGCCGCGGTGGTCATGCTCGGTGTCGCGGCCTTCATCGGCACCCAGGATCTGACGCAGCTGGAGCAGGCGGCCACCGGGTTGGGCTCGCTGGTCCCGAAATAATCCCCGCACTCGGCGCAAGGTCGATTTTTCACGCCCGCCGGCCTTCTTTCTCTTGCATAGCCACGCGCGGCCCAGTTAGGTTGCGCCGATGAAGAAAGCACCAATATTTTACAATTGTCAGAAATGTCCCGCCTACTGTTGCTCCTATCCTAGAATCATCGTCAGCGAGGCCGATATCACCCGCCTCGCCAAGCACCATGGGATCGGCATCGAAAAGGCGCGGAAGAAATACACCAAGCCCGGCCACGAGGAGGGCGAGCGGGTGCTCCGCCACAAGGGCGACGAGCACTTCGGTACGGTGTGCCGCTTCCTGAACCGCAAGACCCGTGCTTGCACGATTTACGAGGCCCGGCCCGCGGTCTGCCGCGAGTTTCCCGGCGCCGGCCGCTGCGGCTACTACGATTTCTTGTGCTTCGAGCGCAACGCCCAGGAAGACGAAGACTTCATCTCCACCACCTGGAATACGTGAGCGCGAATTCGCCGGATTGGCCCGGCGGGGACGGGATCACACTGCCGGCGCGGCGGCCAGATGGCCGCGTTTGGCGTAGAGCGTGCAGCCCTTCTTGCCCTTGCCGCCGAGCGACCATTCGGCGCCGTCGGGCAGGCGCAGCCAAGTGCCGGCCCCGTGATCGCCGTCATCGCTGACCAGGACGCCGTCGAGCACGAAGATCTCGGCACCGCCGGGACAGGCCTGATGGGACAGCCGGGCGCCGCCGGAGACGTGCAGCAGATCCATGGTCTCCGGATGGTGCAGGTTGCGATAGAGCGGCAGCACGTCGATGCCCGGCACCGGCCCCGGAGTCCACGTGGCGGTCGTGGTTTCGATCACGACGTGCTCGCGCCGCTCGCCGCCGTACTGGCGCAGTTTGACGAAGATCGTACAGCCCCTGCGCGAGAACGGGGCGTGGCAGAAGCCGGGCGGATTGAGCAGGTAGGTCCCGGCCGGATAGTCGCCGTGCTCGTCCGAGAAGATGCCCTTCAGCACCAGAATCTCCTCGCCCTCGGGATGATCGTGCACGGGAAAGCTGGCCTTGGCGTCGTAGCGCACGACCGAGGTGACCCGGCTGCTCTCGCCGCCTACTAGGTCGAGGCGCTTGCGCCACACCGTCGGACTCGGGCTGGGCTGCCACGTCATGGCGTGGGTATCCAGCACCGCCCTTTTGGTGAGGTCCGCGTTGAGTGACTCCGTCATCGCATCATGGTTTTCGAAGCTGTGGACCGCATCCATACTAGATATCTCGGCGCGTCCTTGTCACCGCTCAATTGCAAGGGGACCCAATCGGAGCGATTGGGTTTTTGTTCTGTCAATGAGATGAAAAGTCGGTCAGGGTCGGCGCCGCGACGAGCCTTCCATTTGGGTGACCTGGCTGATATCGCGAAATACCGTCAAGACCGTACGGCCTTCTTCACTCGGCAGGCGGGTCGAGGCACAGTGGACCGGGAAGCTGCGGCCGTCGAGGCCGATGAAGACCTGCTCCATTTGGGGTTGTTCCCGGCCCCGGTCTAGGGTTTTCTTGAGGCGCAGCTTGGTAACCTTGTGGAAATCCGGATCGATAAGGTCGAACAGATTCCGTCCGACCAGGGCCTCGGATTCGCGAGCGCCCAGGAACCGCACGGCGGCGGGGTTGGCGAACACGATCCTGTCCTGGACGTGGATCAAAATTCCGTCGGGGGAAAGGTCCACCAGCCGCCGGTAGCGCTCTTCGCTGCGGCGCAAGGCCCGCTCGGCTTCGAATTGATCGGTGATGTCGGTGCCCGTGCCACGGTAACCCAGGAAGGTTCCAGAGGAATCGAACCGCGGCGTGCCGCTCAGAGAAAAATAGACCGGCGTTCCGTCGGACCGCATCTGGACCAGACGGAAATCGCGAAACGCCCGTCGGGCCTTTAAGTCCTCGACATGGCCGATCCAGACCTCGTCGCGCGGATCCGGATTTCCAACCTCGTCATAGGCCTTGCCGAGGACGTGTTCGGGCCGGATCCCGTTGACGCGTTCGAAGCGCTCCGATAGGTAGGAAAAGCGCAGATCCGGCCCCATCTCCCATAACCAGTCCGAGGCCGAACGGGCGAAGTCCCGAAACCGCTGCTCGCTCTCGCGTAGCGCCTCGGTGGCCCTTTGGCGCTGGGCGATCTCTTCCCGCAAGCTTCGCGTTCGCTCCTCGACGCGTTGCTCCAGAGAGTCGCGCAAGACGCCAATCTGGCGGATTTCAACCAGGATCAAACCGATCAAAATGGCGCCGCCGGTCAGCACGCCGGCGAAGATCACCATCAGCATGTTGTGCGCCTGCCCCATGCGGTCATAGTGGCCGGTCACCTCCCGACTCTGCTGGTGCAGCGCCATGAGGCTGACCCTGTGGAAGCGCTCGGACAAGCCCTCGAGTCTGGCCTTGATCAGGCCATGAGCGATCGCATCATCGGGTTCCAAGGAGGCCACTGTTTGTTCGATGTCCCGCAACGCGCGCCGCGCCTCCTCGATCAGCGCCTCCACGCCCTCGAAGCGCAGATAGACGCTACCCACGGCGCCGGCGTCGGCGTTGGCGATGCGGCTCCAGAACACGTCGAAGCGATCCGTGATGTCGTTCCTGGTCACGCCCCGGTCGCCCAGATGGTAGGAATCGAGCTTCTGGACAAAAACCGAGAGTTCGCGCTCGAACTGGCTGGCGTACCAGGGCACGTTGTCGCGGTACTCGGCCCGGATCTGCCCGGTATCACGCTCCAACCCGACGACGATGAGATAGAGCACGGTGGTCAACACGATGACGCCGGCGGCCAGCACCGCGATCGGCAGAAAACGCCGACGATTGAGCAAAGCCTTCGCGCCGTTCGATATGCGGTGGAACGGGCTCATCCGCCCGGCTTCCTTGCAGCCACAACGTTCATTTCTTGATCACCAGTTCCTTGACCTGCCAGATCGAGCGGTTGTAGCCGGTTTCGTTGCGCAAGCTCGGCTGATCGCTCCAGGGGTAGATGACCCACAGCGGCCCCTTGGTGCGGGTGTGCAGGACCTCGCCGTTCATCTTCATGGCCAGGATGACCGGGTAGCGCTCGAAATCCTCCATCGGAATGTCGACCGCGTAGTCGTTGATCGCGGTGGCGCGGACGCGGCTGCCGCGGGCGCCGACCCGTTTCATGAGATCGCGCGCCAAAGGTCCTTCGAAGCGCGCGATCCCGTCGGTCCAGGGGGTCATGGTCTCGACGGTCGTGAACGGCATCGCTTCCAGCATGGCGCGGTCGAATTCGGCGACCCCCTTGCCGTTGGTGCGGTCGATCCGTCCAGAGATCGCGAGGATGACCCGCCCCTCGGGAACGCCCAGCTCCTGCGCCCTGGCCGGCCGGCTCGCCGGAGGACCGGCACCCAGCCAAAGGGTGCTCAGCGCCGCCAGGAACAGGCCCCAGACGAGCCGTCGAGACCAGCCAAGGGCCACCGTATAGTGCGGTTCCGAGCTCAGCGCGTTCATACCGGTACCCACATCCACGCCGGTCCTTGCAATGGACCGAAGTTATTAACTTTCAAAGCCTTGTCTTATCAGTTTCGAGCGGCTCTCGGCAAGCGCGCGAGCGGGGACCAGGGTCTCACCGGGAACGTCGTCCGAGCCCGGCCTTGCCAGGAAGCCATGCCCCGTGCATCACTCTGGCTTGGCAGAAAAACGACAACCGGACGATGGGGGAGAACAGGCCCAAATGATCGACCTCTATACCTGGCCGACGCCGAACGGCCACAAGATGCACATCATGCTCGAGGAGACCGGCACGCCCTACAAGGTGATCCCGATCGACATCGGCGCCGGCGACCAGTTCGATCCTGAGTTCCTCAAGATCAGCCCGAACAACAAAATGCCGGCCATGGTCGATCCCGACGGCCCCGGCGGCAAGCCGCTGGCGCTCAGCGAATCGGGCGCGATGCTGATCTATCTGGCCGACAAGACCGGCCAATTTATGCCCGAGGAGCCCCACGCCCGCTACGCCACCCTGCAATGGCTGATGTTCCAGATGGGTCACATCGGGCCGATGCTCGGCCAGGTCCACCACTTCCGCAACTACGCGCCCGAGAAGCTCGACTACGCCATCGACCGCTACGTCAACGAGGCCAAGCGGCTCTACGGCGTGCTCGACAAGCGGCTCGGCGAGAGCCCCTACGTCGTGGGCGCGGACTACACCATCGCCGACATGGCGATCTTTCCCTGGGTGCGCCGGCCCGAAAACCAGGGTGTCGAGGCCGACGACTATCCCAACTACCAGCGCTGGTTCGACGGGATCGCGGCGCGCCCGGCGGTCGAACGCGCCCTCGAGGTGCTGGCGGACCGCCGGCGCGAGGGCCCGATGACCGACAAGGCGCGCGAAATGATGTTCGGCGCCACGCAGTACCAGCGCCGCTGACCGCGGGCGCGAGCGGAGGCGGCATCCATGCGGCTGAGCGGCGCGCAACTGGAACGCTTCGAGCGCGACGGCTTCCTGGTGCTGCCGGAGCTGTTCTCCAAGGACGAGGTCGCGGCGCTGCGCGCGCGCTTGGCCGCGCTGTTCGCGGCGGACGATCCGGCCAACATCGTCGAGAAGAACAGCGGCGAGGTGCGCACCGCCATGGGCCTGCACCTGCGCGATCCGATTTTCGCCAAGCTGGTGCGCCATCCGCGCCTGGTCGAACCCGCGTTGCAGGTCCTGGGCGAGGCGGCCTACATCCAACAGGTCAAGGTCAACGTGAAGCCGGCCTTCGTCGGCGAGGCCTGGCAGTGGCACTACGACTTCGCCACCCACCACAGCGAGGACGGGGTGGCCGAGCCGCGGGCGCTCAACCTGCACGTCTTCCTCGATGACGTGACCGAGCTCAACGGGCCGCTCTACTTGATTCCCGGCTCGCAGCGGCACGGGCCCGCGCCGGCGATGCTGGATACCGCGACCACCAGCTATCCCTTGTGGATCGTGGACCGGGAGCGGGTCACCGCGCTCGCCGCCGAGGGCGGCCTGGCCGCGGCGACCGGGCCGGCGGGCACGGCGCTGATTTTCGGCGACCTGCTGGTGCATGCCTCGCCGGGCAACATCTCGCCCTACGACCGGCGCATCTTTTCGCTGATCCTGAACCCGCTGTCCAACGTTCAGACCACCCGGGCGCGGCCCGACCACAAGCACCACCGCGACCCGACCCCGGTCGTGCCGCTGGCCGACGACTGTCTGCTCGTGCCGGTTCCGGGGTGAGCGGCGCGGCGCCGCGGAGCCCGTAGCCATGCCCCCGGACCTCCTGCATCCCGATTACTTCAGCGCGGGCGTCGCCGAGGCCGATCCCGAGATCGCGGCCGCCATCGGCGACGAGCTCGCGCGCCAGCAGGAGGTGGTCGAGCTGATCGCCTCGGAGAACATCGTCAGCCGCGCCGTGCTCGAAGTCCAGGGTTCGGTGCTGACCAACAAGACCGTCGAAGGCTACCCGGGCGCGCGCTATCACGGCGGCGCGGTCCACGTCGATGTGGTCGAGCGGCTGGCGATCGCGCGCGCGCGCCAACTGTTCGGCTGCCGCTTCGCCAACGTTCAGCCCCATTCCGGCAGCCAGGCCAACCAGGCGGTGTTCCAGGCCCTGCTCCAGCCCGGCGACTCCGTGCTCGCCATGGCGCTCATCGCCGGCGGCCACCTGAGTCACGGCGCGGCCTTCAACATGAGCGGCCGGCACTTCGCCGCCAGCCACTATGGCGTGCGCCGCCAGGACGGGCGCATCGACTACGACGCCCTCGCGCGCCAGGCCCAAGAGACCCGGCCCAAGCTGATCGTCGCCGGCGGCTCGTCCTATCCGCCGGCCATCGATTTTTTCCGCTTTCGCGAGATTGCCGACGACGTCGGTGCGTATCTTCTAGTGGACATGGCGCACTTCGCCGGGCTGGTCGCCGGCGGCGCCCACCCGAGCCCCTTTCCCCACGCCCATGTGGTCACCACCACCACCTACAAGTCGCTGCGTGGGGCGCGCGGCGGGATCATCCTGACCGACCATGAGGACCTGATCCGGCGCCTCGACCGGGCGATCTTCCCGGGCGTCCAGGGCAGCCCGCTGTTGCACGCCATGGCCGCCAAGGCGGTCTGCCTGGGCGAGGCGCTCAAGCCCGAGTTCCGCGCCTACGCCGTCCAGGTGCTGGCCAACGCCCGGGCGCTGGCGGCAACGCTCCTCGATGCCGGCTACGACGTGGTGTCCGGCGGCACCGACACGCCGATCATTCTCGTCGACCTGCGCCGCCAGGGCCTCAAGGGCGACGCCGCCTCGGACAGCCTGGAGCGCGCCGGCATCACCTGCAACAAGAACGCCGTGCCCTTCGACGAGGAGAAGCCGGCGGTGACCTCGGGCCTCAGGTTCGGCGCCTCGGCCGCGACCACGCGCGGCTTCGGCGAAGCCGAGTTCCGGCTCGTCGGTGCGAAGATCGTCCAAGTGCTCGACGGCCTGGCGCGCGCCCCCGCGGGCAACGGTGCGTGCGAGGCGGCGGTCTTTGCGGAAGTCCGCGCACTCACCGCGCGCTTCCCGATCTACCGGGGAGTGTGAGCGTGCCACTGACCGTCGATTTCTACTACGGCCTCGGCAGCCGCTACTCGTACCTGGCCACGACTCAGCTCGCGCGCATCGAGGCCGAAACCGGCTGCCGCTTCGATTGGCAGCCGCTCAAGAGCGGCGCGCTCATGGAATTGCGCGGCGGCCATCCGTTCCACGGGGAGCCGGCCTCGGGGCAGTACGAGTGGCCGTACCGCCGGCTCGACGCGGAAGCCTGGGCCGAATACTACGGCGTGCCCTACCGGGAGCCGGTCCACTTCCTGGTCGATCCCGCGTACCTCGCGCTGGCCGCGACGGCGGCCAAGCAACTGGGCGCGGCCGAGGCCTACAGCCGACGCCTGTTCCGGGCGATCTTCGTCGAGGGCCGGGCGGTCGCCGAGGCCGACCTGGCGGCGCTCGCCACGGAGGCGGGCCTGGACGCCACCGACTTCCGCGCCCAGCTCGACGACCCGGCGACGACCGAGTTGCACGAGGCCGCGCTGCAAGCGGCGCACCGCCGCGGCGCTTTCGGTGTGCCGACCTTCTTCCTCGGCGAGCGAATGTTCTGGGGCAACGACCGCCTGGTGCTGCTCGAACACGCCCTCCGCAGGGCATGTATAGGGAAACCATAATCCGCTCTTTCGCGTTTACAGATTTTGGGAGACAACCTAGGGTAGGCCGTCAATTTTGGAGAGTCGGCGGGATTTGACCTGCCGGCGGCCATAACGGGAGGCCACCCATGCGAAGGGTGCTGATTGCGTTGGCGCTGCTGGTCATGCCATCCGCCTCGGCAAGTGCCGAGGTACTGGCTCTCTGTGCCGAGGGCCAAAAGGCATACAATGCCGGCAGCTACGGATTAGCTATCGCTGAGTTTAGCCGCTGCCTCGAGTCTGACGAACTTTCAAGTGGGAATCGCGCTTTCATTCACTACAAGCGGGGGAGGGCCCATGATTACACAAGCGACACCGATCGAGCGATTGCCGATTTCACGGAAGCGCTGCGTCTCGATCCTGAGTACGTCACTGCCCGTAACTACCGTGGCATAGCCTACCACGAGAAAGGTGATTTCGACAAAGCGATTGCCGATTTCACGGAGGCGCTGCGCCTCGATCCCGAGTATGTCGTCGCCCATAACCGCCGCGGCATGGCCCACCGCAAAAAAGGTGATTTCGACGAAGCGATCGCCGATTACACGGAAGCGCTGCGCCTTGACCCTAAGTATGTTCCTGCCTACAACAACCGCGGCAATATCTATCGGCGCAGGGGCGACTACGACCGGGCGATCGCGGACTATGACCGGGCGCTCCACCTCAATGCAGATTATATTAAGGGCTACCAAAACCGAGGCTTCGCATATCGACTAAAGGGCGATCTCGAACGCGCCATTTCAGACTATGACCGAGTTCTCGAACTCGATCCCGACAATGCAGGAAACTATTACGGCAGAGGCATCGCTTACAATAAAGTAGGTGACTTCGACCGAGCGATTGCTGATTTCACGGATGCGCTGCGCCTCGATCCCATGCATGTCAACGCCCGTAACTACCGTGGCATAGCCTACCACGATAAAGGTGATTTAGAAAAAGCGATTGCCGATTACACGGAAGTGCTACGCCTCGATCCTGCGTATGTCCATGCATACAACAACCGCGGCAATGTCTATCGCGACAGGGGCGAATACGACCGGGCGATCGCGGACTATGACCGAGCGCTCCATCTCAATGCAGATTATGCCAGAGGATACGGAAACCGCGGCTTCGCATATCGACTGAAGGGCGACCTCGAACGCGCCATTTTAGACTATGACCGAGTTCTCGATCTCGATCCCGACGATGCGAAAACCTATTATAGCAGGGGCATCGCTTATCACAAAAACAACGACCTCCAGCGAGCCATCTTAGACTATGATCGCGCAATCGAAATCAATTCAAACTATGTTAAGGCGTACAGCAGGCGAGCCTTGGCCTATTACGATAAGGGCGAACACGACAAGGCGATTGCCGATTACACGGAGGCGCTACGTCTCAAACCCGACTCTGCCTACGCCTACAACAATCGGGGGAGGACCTACAACGAAAAGGGAGATCACGACAAGGCGATTGCCGATTTCACGGAGGCGCTGCGCCTTAAACCGGAATCTGCCTACGCCTACGCCGGACGGGGGAGGGCCTATTACGATAAGGGCGACCGCGACAAGGCGATTGCCGATTTCACGGAGGCGCTGCGCCTCAACCCGGAATCTGCCTACGCCTACAACGGTCGGGGGAGGGCCTATAACGATAAGGGCGAACACGACAAGGCAATTGCCGATTACACGGAGGCGCTGCGCCTCAAACCGGACTCTGCCTACGCCTACGCCGGACGGGGAAAAGCTCACTACGACAAGGGCAACAGCGTGCTAGCTATTTCCAACTATATCCAGGTTCTACTTCTCAAATTTGATAATTTGAAAGCGTATTTCGATCGGCCGCCGCCAATTGAGTAAAGAGCGGCTATGAGCGGACGATCGCGGACAAACAACCAAGCCCGCGCGTCCAGCGTGGAGTATCCCTTAGTTCCGTGGCAAACCATTCCTTGGCAAGCGCCCGCCCTCCGGGGTACCCCTGGGCCATGACCGACGGCGAACCCGACCTCAAGCCCGAGACCCTGACCGCCCACGGCGGGCGGAGGCCCGATGCCGGGGGTGGCGACGTGGCGCCGCCGCTCAGGCCATCGACCAACTACGCCCGCGACGAGAATTACCAGCAGATCGGCGGCCAGGGCGGCTACGCCCGCGACGAGAGCCCGAGCTACCCGGAGGTCGAGGCGCTGCTGGCCCGGCTCGAGGGCGGGG
>SMUX01139557.1_pt1 | contig 11342 bp, 8 predicted proteins | sample 2456431 | NCBI WGS metagenome assembly SMUX01 (sample SAMN11095930, study PRJNA526329) | marine sediment metagenome | biome: Marine sediment; feature: Surficial sediment; material: Deep marine sediment; isolation source: Hadal surficial sediment | place: Pacific Ocean | collected 2014-11 | depth 0-1... | reverse complement strand
CCTTGGCGCTGAGGAGCGGGGCGGCCCTTGTTCCTGTCTATCTCATACGGGGCCAAAACAGTACACTCACACTGATCGTCGAGCCTGAGATTGAGCTCCAGAGATCCGGAGATGTTAGTGCAAACATTAGAGAGAATACTTTACGGATTACTCAATGGCTGGAGAGGGTTGTCAGCTCCTATCCGGACCAGTGGAACTGGATGAACTTCCGCTGGCAGGAGGATTGGCCAGGGGCGGTGACTGGAAAGGAAAATCGTTATGAAAGGGTTGCTTAGGGGTGTCGTCTGGGGACGAGAAAAAGTCCGATGATTCGGTGAAAATCGGCGGGGTAGTCTGCAAGACTTTTTAAGGAACAGGAAGCGAGGAGAATGTTGCAAGCATTTAGATGCGCATCGACTTTTGTGAGGAGGGAAAGTGAAGGTTAAGGGTAGAGAGATTGAACAGCTTAAGAAGAAGGTGGCCTTGGGAAATCAAATGATGTTTCATCAAGGACTGGCCGACTATCATGGACACGTGAGTGCCCGTATCCCGGGGACACGCAAGTTTTTGATCAAACCGGTCCTTGCACCTCTCGGTAATATTACCAGTATGGATATCATCGTGGTGGATATCGATGAGTACAAGCTGCACTGCGAGGAGAACTGGGAGAAGGCGGGCGGTAAGAGAGAGGTCATCAAGAAAAAAATACCGCCACGGGAGACGATGATTCACAGCTCGGTCTACAATGCCCGTCCGGATGTTAATTCCGTCGTTCACACGCACCAACCCATAGCTACGGCCTTTTCCATCAGCGGTGTTCCGATTTTGCCGATCTATAATCAGGCTGCTGCCTTTGCCCCCGAAACGCCTATCTTTCACAGTCCCAGGTTAATCTTTACGGTACGGGACGGCGATGAGATCTGCCAGGCCCTGGGGGATCGTTCGGCCCTTTTGTTACAAGGACATGGGGTGGTGGTAGTGGGCGAAAGTGTGGAGTACTCCACTGTCCACGCCATCTATCTTGAAAGGGCGGCTCATATGCAGTGGATCGCAAGCTCAGTGGGGAAGCCGGTGGTGATGTCGCAGTCGGATATCGACTATATGAAGGAGAATATGATCTATCGCTCCCCCCACGCCTTTGCCTATTTTACCTCTCTGATGCGAGGGAAAAAGAGGGGGTAGGGAAATTAAACCAAAAGTTCCGTAAGGAGGTAGTTCGATGGCAAAGAGAGAGAAACGTTCCGCACAGTCCGCGGCGATGAGTGGCCCGGAAGTCTCCCCGATTCAAGATCTGCGCGAATGGCTTGTACGTGTGGATGAACTCGGCGAGCTAGTCCGCGTGAAGCAGTCGGTGGACTGGGACGAGGAGATGAGTGCCATCTCCTACCTGGTGGCTAAACAAAATCCCTCGCCTGCCATTCTCTTCGAGAGCACGAAAGGCTATGAGAATAGCCCGCTCGGCGCCACGCTGCTCTGGAACATCCTTGGGCCCAGCCTCAAGCGTATCGCGGTTACGTTGGAAGAGTCACCCGACATCCCAACCATGGAGCTGATCCGTCGCGTCAAGGACAAGCTGAAGAATCGCATTCCACCCCGCGAGGTGTCGCCGAGTGAAGCACCTGTTTATGAGAACACCAGGACAGGTGCAGAGGTCGACCTGACTCTGTTGCCGATCCCCAAGCACTGGCCACTGGACGGTGGCCGCTACCCCGGTACCGCGGATGCGGTGATCACGCGTGACCCCGACAATGGCTATCTTAACATCGGAACGTACCGCATGATGCTTCAGGGGAGTAAACAGGTCGGTCTCTATCTCTCACCAGGCAAGGATGCGCGGTTGCACATCACACGTGCCTGGCAGAAGGGGGAGTCCATCCAAATCGCCGCTGCCTGGGGCATTGATCCGTTGTTCATGATCATCGGTTCGCAGACCTTTCCCAAAAATGTGTCCGAGTACGAGTTCGCAGGTGGTGTGAAGGGTCAGCCGATCCCAGTGGTGCGCGGAAAGACCACCGATCTGTTACTACCTGCTAATGCGGAACTGGTGATTGAAGGGGTGATCCGGCCTCAGTCCGTGAAGGCGGAGGGACCGTTTGGCGAGTTTACAGGTTACTACGGGAGACCGGAAGCGGGTTGTCCGCTGGTAGATGTTACGGCGATCCACTATCGTTCAAATCCGATACTGACAAGCGCCTTGATGGCGGACTACCCGTCTAACGAGCAGAGTGGCTTCTTCTCGATCATCCGGTCTGCGCGCATATGGGATGACCTCGACAAGCTTGGCATCCCTGGTATCCATGGGGTTTATGCCCATCCGGCTGCCGCCGGCGGTTTTGGGATGACGGTCATCAGCCTCGAGCAGCGTTACGCGGGTCATGCGGCCCAGACCCTGGCCCTTGCTGCTCAGGTGCCTGGCGGAGCTTACTATACGAAGTGGATCATCGCGGTTGATGAAGACGTGGATCCGACCGATATGGACCAGGTCATCTGGGCGATGAGCAGCCGTTGCAACCCAATCGAGGACATTGACATCCTGCGCAATACCTGGAGTACCTGGCTCGATCCCACCCAGAACCCGCCGGAGGAACGGCCCTACGGCTCGAAGGCGCTCATCAACGCCTGCAAGGAACATCGCTACCTACCTGTTTTCTCGGAGCGAACGGCGCTCCGCAAGGAGGTGTATGACCGGGTCGCCGCTCGGTGGCATAAGCTGGGTCTGCCGGGTCAGGTGCCGACAGTCCGGGCCTTCGAGCAGGAAAAGAAGGTGGTCTACCACGAGGTGGGTGGGTTTGAGCCTGGTCACAAGGAGAGGGAGAAAAAGGATAAGTAAGAGTTAGATTATTGGGTAGCCCCGCGGCTTGCCGCGGGCACAAAACCGATGGGGTATCCAAAGGGGAGAAGCGGTAGCTCTTCCCTTTGGTCGACCACGGGGTTTAAACCCCGTGGTCGATATTAACTTGATTTTTCCTTTAGCGAATAGCCTCTTCTCCCCGTTCGTTAGTCCGAATCCGGATCACCTCTTCCACTGTCGTAACGAAGATCTTTCCGTCTCCGATTTTTCCTGTATGTGCGGATTCGAGGATTGCCTCAATCGCTTTCTGGAGCATCTCATCCGGCACCAGGACCTCTAGTTTAACCTTCGGGAGGAAATCGACCGTGTACTCAGCCCCTCGGTAGAGTTCCGTATGCCCCTTTTGCCTGCCAAAGCCTTTCACCTCGCTGATGGTCATCCCGGAGATACCAATGGCGGTAAGTTTATGCTTCACCTCGTCTAACTTAAAAGGTTTGATCACAGCCTCGATCTTTTTCATTTTATCCTCCTTGAGATACGTCCGGGGTCTTCACCTCTTTTCGACTTTTACTCGATCCTTTCGCGTCGACCCTAAATATCGAAGTAGAGCGCAAACTCGTACGGGTGGGGTCTAAGCCTGATGGGATCTATCTCCTTGGTGCGCTTGTAGTTAATCCATGTCTCGATCACATCCTTGGTGAAGACATCCCCCCTGAGCAGAAAATCGTGGTCCCGCTCCAGGGCATCCAAGGCATGCTCCAAAGAGGAGGGAATCGACTTCACCTTGGCCGACTCCTCAGGCGCCAGCTCATAGAGGTCCTTGTCAATCGGTTTCGGCGGCTCAATCTTGTTCCTGATCCCGTCCAGGCCCGCCATCAATTGGGCTGGGAAGGAATAATAGGGATTACAGCTCGGGTCCGGGGTCCTAAACTCCAACCGCTTGCCCTTCTCACTGGTGTTGTACATCGGGATGCGCACACAGGCGCTTCTGTTCCTCTGCGAGTAAACTAGATTGATTGGGGCCTCATAGCCGGGCACCAGCCTCCGATAAGAGTTGGTGGTGGGTGCTATGAAGCCACACAGGGCGTCGGCATGTTTGAGAATCCCCCCGATATAGTACCTCGCTGTATCACTGATCAGCGCGTACCCCTTCTTGTCATAAAATATGTTCTTCCCCCCTTTCCATAAACTCTGATGGGTGTGCATCCCGGAGCCGTTGTCCTGAAAGATAGGCTTAGGCATCATAGTGGCTGTCTTGCCGTGCTTTCTAGCCACATTCTTAATGACGTACTTGTATTTCAGCACCTGGTCGGCCATCTTTGTGAGGGTTGTATAGCGCATGTCAATTTCAGACTGACCGGCGGTTCCCACTTCGTGATGATGGATTTCAACCACAATTCCGCACTTCTCCAGGGTGCGGAGCATCTCAGAGCGTATGTCCTGCAGGTGGTCCATCGGAGGCACTGGAAAATAACCCTCCTTGTACCTGGGCTTGTAACCCAGGTTCGGTTTGTCCGCATTGCCCGAATTCCAGTAACCCTCCTCGGAGTCGATGTAATAGAATCCATAGTTGTAGCTCTGATCAAAGCGCACATTGTCGAGGATGTAGAACTCAATCTCCGGACCCCAGTAGCTAGTATCGGCTAAACCTGTGGACTTCAGATACATCTCCGCCTTCTGCGCCACATAACGGGGGTCCCGGCTGTAGGGCTGTCCGGTCAAGGGGTCCTTCACGTTGCAGATAAGGCTCAGGGTGGGAAGTTCGGTGAAGGGGTCGAGGAAGACCGAGTTGGGATCGGGTATCAAAAGCATGTCGGACTCATCAATGGTCTGAAACCCCCTGATACTGGATCCGTCAAAGCCGATCCCTCCTTCGAAAAGATCCTCATTGAACTCACTGGTAGAGATGGAAAAGTGCTGCCAGAGCCCTGGGAGGTCGCAGAACTTCAGATCTACAATCTCCACCTTGTTCTTCTTGGCAAACTCCAATACCTCTTTCGCTTTCATGGTTTCATCCCTTTCTTTTACTAAAATTTACGAGCGGTTTTGTTACCATATTTTTCGCATGAAGGGTAGTCTCTAAACCGTTCCTCTATAAAACATAGCCCCCTTCGATTTACAACGACAGAGCTGCCCCGGTATCGTAATTCTGTGGGTAAGAACAGCAATTACCATGCCAAAGGGCAAAGATTGCTTTTTGTTGATTTCGTCGAGATTTCTCTTTTATCTTGCCGCAGAAAATGCTCATAGATCAGGCGCCTGCCTAAATCTTTAGCAGGTCAATGCGCTCTACAGCCCTGAGTTGGCTGGGGCATACTTTAATAATGGACAAAATGAGAAGTGACGTCATGTTAAAACGTGTAAATGATTTGCAGAGCAAGGGTTGTCTGGTTCCTATCTGCCCCAGCGTTGCCTTCAAAGAAAACTTTTCTGTTGGACCAGTCCTGGCGTACTTCCAGTCGTTCTAACAGCTGGGCGGTAGAGTTGTACGCACCAGTGAGCGTCAGCTCGCCTACGCTAACATCCGCGTGAGTCCCTGCAATATCGTCTCCTATTCGCGCACCATCGCTATCTCGGAAAACTCTCCCCTGAAGGCTGTACTGAACCGGTCCGTCCAGCTGTAAGAGGCTATTCCTGCCACCCCTTGCCATGAGTCATCACGTAAACTGGGTGTTACCTCCTCCTTGTGATCAAATAGTCAAGACCGCCTAGAATGAGTACGAGATACTCATACCCCCATAGATGTCAGTGATCTGGTCTGGGAGCACATCGGTGTCAACGCTATTCGTGTATTTGAGAAACGCTCCTAGGGACAGACTATCTGTAACCGAGTACGAACCCGTCAAAGATAAATTATAGTCAAAAAAGCCGCCCTCCGTGCCACCCGCCGATACTGCAAAGTCTTTGTCCGCTGCCCCGAGAGCTGCACCGACCTCAAATGAAAGCTTTTCATCAACCGGAATGGAGTACGCGATACTGGCGTTTCCATAGACTCCCTTAACCTCATCTACGTCAAAGTACACCGATATGCCGGTAGAAAGCCCTTTTAAAAGCTCTTTTCCCACGCTGAAGTAGACCTCTCCCGTGTTTAGTGCTCCCGCGTTAGGGAACAAGTAATCAATATACCCCACGGAGAGATCAAACAATTCTATGGGCACGTTGTAGTAGACGGTCAGGTCGACCTCGGAGAATTCTGCGCCTTCGACCGCGCCGTCGAAATCACCGAGATCGAAGTTTCCCCATACATTTACGCCAAGTCCAATGGCGTGGGAGACGTCGAGAGATGGTTGGATAACCCCTTCATCGTTAAATGTGATTCCGCGCCAAACATAGGCATTTGAGATGTCTGCACCGAGTGAAACATCAACATTGGCCGGATAAGCCGCGTTCAGGGTCAAAAAAGATGCCGCAAAGAAACACATTAATCCAAAAATTCCTCTTTTCACTGTTCTTCCTCCCTTGCTAATTAAGTTAACGATAAATGTAAAATAGTTCCTTAAAAACAATTTCGTTATGATCTATATGAAAGACCCTCAAACTGATATCATCATCGCCACCAAAACCTGGGCGGTTGGAACTTCATGGTTAGCTGGTATCGAGAAAGCCACTAATGCTTATCCCTAAAGGCCTTTTCTATGGTCGATTTCCCTTCCTGGACCTTTTTATCCAAGAGCCCAACGCTACCGTCCAGACTCAGCCATCCCGGGCCAAGTCTCTCCTTCTCCTGGGCATGGAGAGGTATGTTAAAGATAAGAAGAGCAGCCAGGAGTAAAATTGATCCGATGATTTTGGGCAACATCTTATTTGTTATCTCCTTGTCAAGACTTCTCGTTCTCAGCTGCTAGGCGACCATGGGCTAAGGCCCCACTGGCATAGCTGATGCGCTCGCCAGGAAGGCTTTCAACAGGTGACTGAAACTCCGGGTAGGCCGTGATCCCATGCTCACCTATGTCCAGCCCTGCCCGTTCCTCATCAGGAGGAACACGAATGCCCATAGTTGCCTTAAGCAACCCCCAACCGATGAGCGAGGCAGAGAATATAAAAGCTCCTACAGCGGCAACTCCAACCAGTTGGGCAAAGAAGAGTTTGAGCCCACCGCCAAAAAAAAGACCGTTACCTGTCGTACCGGGCATAAACTGATCCTGGGCAAAGAGTCCCAAAGCAAGTGTCCCCCAAATGCCGCAGATTAAATGGGCAGAGATGGCTCCAACTGGGTCGTCGACACGGATGCGATCAAAAAAGAGGACGGAGAGGACCACGAGAACTCCTGCTACCAGGCCAATAAATATAGAGCTCCCGACGCTCACAAATGCGCACGGTGCGGTTATCCCCACCAGACCAGCGATGCCCCCGTTCAGGGCCATGGTGAGGTCCGGCTTACCAAGGACGACCCATGCGAAAAAAGTAGCGGCCACTACCCCAGCCGCCGCAGCTGTATTGGTGGTGACTGCGATGTGACCAATGGACCCCCAATCGGCGGCCATGGTGCTGCCTGGATTAAAACCAAACCAGCCAAACCAGAGCACAAAGACTCCGATTGTGGCCGAGGTGATGCTGTGGCCTGGAATTGGGTTGATCCTACCCTCCTTCGTGTATTTTCCAAGACGAGGCCCGAGCATTATAGCCCCGGCCAGTGCTGCCCAGCCCCCAACGGAATGGACAACTGTGGAGCCTGCAAAATCCCACATGCCCAAATTTGCCAGCCAGCCTCCACCCCAAATCCAATGCCCGGTGATCGGATACAGGACAGCACCCATGAGGATGGAGAAAAGTATAAAGGCGCCAAATTTTATCCTCTCCGCCACGGCTCCGGAGATGATGGTGGCGGCAGTAGCGGTAAAGACCACCTGGAAAAGGAACTTGGCCTCCAGGGGGATGCCTGTCCAGGAGATCGCGCTATAAACACCTTTGTACGCCTCCCCAGTAGCAGGGCTATTATCTGCCCCGCCCAACAACCACAGGCCTTGCGTTCCCATAAATGTGTTTCCATCACCAAACATAAGCCCCCATCCCAACATCAGGAATGAAAGAGAAGTAAGCGCAAAGACAATGAAGTTCTTGGAGAGGATGTTCACGGCGTTCTTGGCCCGGCAGAAACCTGACTCCAACATGGCAAATCCCAGACCCATGAACATGACCAGAAAGGCGGCAATCAGGGTCCAGGCTGTATCCAAATTGACCTTGGCGCTGTTGAACTGATCCAGAAGATTCTGGGTGAAAGGCACAAGGGCAACCCCTGTTTCCACATTAAGGGCGGTCTGTGGTGATCCCTCTTGTGCTAGAATTGACTTTGCGAGCAAAACTCCTGCAAGAAGCAGAACCAGAAATGCAAAAACCTTCAGTTGCCTCCAGCGATCCATTTGGTCCTCCTCATTTATAGTTGATCTTTTTGTTAATTACCTTGGAGTTGGAAATTGGATTTTTATAGGGCAAGGGCCGTGCCACGAACTAGCAAGCGGCCTATTGCACTAGAATCCTTAAGTTATTTGAAGGTGACAGGGAGAGGAGGAGGCGTCCCCGTCTTGATTTTGCCTAATTTTTAATCTTTGATTGGCTAAAATTTAGGCAAGGAGAAGAGACTGGAAATGAGGCACACCCTGAGGGCAACTGTTTTTTTATTGGAACTCGGCGGGAAGGGCGAAATGAACATTCTCTTCCACAAAACCTATGCTGGTGACCTCAGCTCCGCGTTGTTTAAAATAGTCTACCGTCTCCTGGACCAACCGCTCGGGTGCGGATGCCCCCGATGTGATACCCACTCGCTCTATACCTTCCAGCCACGCGGGGTCGATCTCATGGAAGTCATTGACCAGGTAGGCCGATGTCCCTAAGGAACGAGCTACCCGGCAGAGCTGATAGGAGTTTTCGCTGTTGTGAGAGCCGATGACTAAGACCAAGTCCACCTCGCGAGCTAGTTCTTTAACGGCGTCCTGACGATTCTGGGTCGCGTAGCAAATATCCTCTTTGGATGGCGTGATCATCTTGGGGAATCTTTGGCGCAGGGCTTCGATGATCTCCCTTGTGTCATCGAGGCTGAGGGTGGTTTGGGTCAGCACAACGACCCTTTCCGAATCAGCCGCGCTAACCTGTTGAGCTTCCTCTGTGTTGGCGACGATCTGGATGTGCTCGGAGGCCTCGCCGCTAGTGCCCACGATCTCGTCATGGTCTCGGTGTCCGATTAGGAAGATCGAGTACCCTTCGGCGGCAAACCTGCGTACCTCGCGGTGAACCTTCTCCACCAGAGGACAGGTGGCGTCAATGATAATCTGGAGCTGTCTCTTTTTCGCCTGTTCCCGGACTGATGGGGAAATCCCGTGGGCGCTGAAGATCAGTTTTGCCCCCTTTGGGACGTCGTCCACGGATTGGACAAACCTTACCCCCTGCCGGTTCAGATCATCCACAACGGTTCGATTGTGCACAATCTCGTGGAAGACATAGAGCGGAGGGCCGTATTTTCTAAGGGCCCGTTCGACTGTCACGACAGCCATCTCCACTCCGGCGCAAAAGCCTCGAGGTTGAGCCAGCACGATTTTTTTGATGGTCACAGTAGAGCCTCAGTTTTTTAAGTCTGGAGGATCAAATGGGTTGTGTCAAGCTGAGGGAGGGTGTCTCTTGGCGGGGATAGCGATTTGGAATTCAGCGCGTTTTCGCAGTATGGTGGAGAGCCGTGAGTACTCCAATCTGGACACCGTCGCCCTCTCGCATAGGACAGGCCAACATGACCCGTTTCCTGGACTATGTGAAAAAGAACTACGAGCCGGGAGCCATTGATTATCCTTCGTTATATGGCTGGTCGATCAGGCATCCAGAGTCCTTCTGGCCAGCCGTCTGGGAGTTTTGTGGGATCAGGGCGTCCCGGCTTTGGGATTCGGTCTTGGAAGACGGTGACAAAATGCCAGGCACTCGGTGGTTTACTGGAAGCATGCTGAATTTTGCAGAGAATTTGTTGCGCCGACGTGATGACAAACAGGCCTTGGTGTTCTGGGGAGAAGATAAGAAAAAGACCACGCTGTCCTACGCCGAGCTCTGGGACCGGGTCGCCGGGCTCGCTTACGCAATGAGGGATTCAGGTGTGACCATTGGCGACCGGGTAGCAGCATTCATGCCCAACATGCCCGAGACCGTGATCGCAATGCTGGCCACCACCAGCATTGGTGCCATCTGGTCGTCCTGTTCCCCCGATTTCGGCATCAATGGGGTATTGGACCGATTCGGGCAGATAAAGCCGAAAATTCTCTTCACTGCGGACGGCTATTTCTACAAAGGTAAGGCCATAGATTCACTCAGGCGACTAGAAGGCATCCTGGGCGAGTTGCCGGACTTGCAGAGGGTCATTGTGGTGCCTTACGTGGAGAGGAATCCCGATATTTCAGCAATTGAAAAGAGTGTTTTGTATGCCGATTTTGCCAGGCGAGACAACCTTCTTGAAATCGACTTTGAACAATGCCCTTTCGACCATCCCATCTACATCCTGTATTCCTCGGGAACGACCGGAAAGCCCAAGTGCATTGTTCATGGAGCCGGGGGCACGCTGATACAGCATCTCAAGGAGCTGGTTTTGCACACTGACCTGAAGCCCGACGACCGGGTCTTTTACTTCACCACTTGCGGCTGGATGATGTGGAATTGGCTTGTGAGCAGCCTGGCGGTCGGTGCGACGGTACTCCTCTACGACGGCTCACCCTTTGATCCCTCCCCGGCCGTGTTGTTGGATTTCGCGGAGCAGGAAAGGATAACTGTATTCGGTACGAGTGCGAAGTATCTATCGACCATCGAAAAGGCGCAGATCAAGCCACGCAAGACCCATGCCCTTGCAAACTTGAGGGCTATACTCTCAACTGGGTCGCCGCTCTCGCCAGAATCTTATGATTATGTGTACAGAGATATTAAAGCGGATATCCAACTCTCTTCTATCTCCGGTGGGACTGACCTCATTTCCTGCTTTGCACTTGGCAACCCGATTCTTCCCGTGTTCAGGGGCGAGCTGCAGTGCCGCGGGCTGGGAATGGCGGTGGAGGTGTTCGACGAACGGGGTAAGCCGGTCCGGGGGGTAAAGGGGGAACTGGTGTGTACCGCACCGTTCCCATCCATGCCGGTATTTTTCTGGGAAGATCCTGAAGGCAAGAAATACCGAGCAGCCTATTTTGAGACTCATCCTGATGTCTGGGTCCATGGTGATTATGCTGAGCTCACGGAACACGAGGGCATGATCATCTACGGGCGCTCGGACACCGTCCTTAATCCAGGAGGTGTACGTATTGGCACAGCGGAAATTTACAGGCAGGTGGAGAAACTCCCAGAGGTATTGGAAAGCATCGCTGTAGATCAGGAGTGGAAGAACGACAAAAGGATCATTCTGTTTGTTAAACTCAGGGAGAACATTATCCTGGGTGATGAGCTGATCACTAAAATCAAGTCAACGATCCGAGAGAACACCACGCCGCGCCACGTGCCGGCCAAGGTGATTCAAGTTTATGATATCCCCTGTACCCTCAACAGCAAAATCGTGGAGATCGCCGTTCGTAATGTGATTCACGGCCGGCACATAGACAATGTCGAGGCCCTGTCTAAT
>SMUX01248680.1_pt1 | contig 11343 bp, 9 predicted proteins | sample 2456431 | NCBI WGS metagenome assembly SMUX01 (sample SAMN11095930, study PRJNA526329) | marine sediment metagenome | biome: Marine sediment; feature: Surficial sediment; material: Deep marine sediment; isolation source: Hadal surficial sediment | place: Pacific Ocean | collected 2014-11 | depth 0-1... | reverse complement strand
GTGGTCTTGGCGTTGGTCGGAGTTTTGGCGATGCAGGCGGCGCCTGGCTTTGTTGTTTGGCGGCAGCAGCAGCAGTTGGAGGGGGCCATACGGCACCTGGCGCTCGAGATGGCCCGCGTCTGTGCGCGCGCGGTGGCCTCCGGGCGCACCCACGCCCTGCGCTTCGACGCGTCTGGCGAGGAGCTTCGCTGGGTGGCCGCGGTGGATGGCGACGGCGATGGAGTCTCGGTCGCCGACCTCGATGCGGGCGTCGACGCCACACTCGGCGCGGAGGCGAGTCTGGGGCGCAGCTTCCCAGGTGTCCTGCCCGGTCGGCCGCCGGCGGTGCCGACGGTGGCGGGTGGGGCCGCCGATCGAAACGGCCTGGCGTTCGGGAGCAGGCCGGTAGTGAGTTGTTCGGCCGCCGGAGGAGCACGCTCCGGTACTCTCTATTTGCGCTCCGTGGCAGGTAACGCAGCGGCGTTGCGCGTCTACGGTCCGACGGCGCGCCTCAGCCTGTGGTGGTGGGAGGGCGACAAATCCGCGTGGCATCGCCTCCGTTGACCCGTTGAGCTAGCCCGGTCCGGGGGCTCGCCGGCGCCGTCAAGCGGCGCGGCGGCGGGGTTGAATCACTACGGCTCTATGCTAAGTTGGTGGTCGGGTTTTCCGCCGTTATCGTGGGCTTCTCGAGCCCTCTTTCACCCTCTTTCGGAGCACAATGTCGAAGCTCAAGCGTACGTCCCTGCACTCGTGGCATCGGGAGCACGGCGCCAGGATGGTGGATTTCGGCGGCTGGGATCTGCCCATCCAATTCGACGGCATTCTCGCCGAGCACGAGGCGGTGCGCCAGCGTGCCGGTCTCTTCGACGTCAGCCACATGGGCGAGGTCCGCGTACAGGGCGACGATGCCCTGGTGTTCATCCAGCACCTGATCACCAACGATGCCGGCCTGCTCGAGATCGGCCAGGCGCAGTACACGGTGATGGCCAACCACCAGGGTGGTGTGATCGACGACCTGCTGGTCTACCGCCTCGGCGACATCGACTACCTGTTGGTCATCAATGCGGCGACCACGCCTAAGGACGTCGCCTGGATCGAGGCGCAGGCGGCCACCTTCGACGGATCGTTCGAGGTTCGCAACGAGAGCGACGACTGGGCACAGCTCGCCCTGCAGGGGCCGCGCGCCGAAGAGGTGCTGGCTCGCGTCGTAGCGCTTGACCTTGCCTCCATCCGCTACTACCGCTCGGCGTTTACGGAGTTCGCCGGTGCGTCCGCCTTGGTGTCCCGTACCGGGTACACGGGGGAAGACGGCTTCGAGGTGTACCTGCCGTCCGCCCTGGCGCCGGCCCTGGCCGACGCCATCCTCGAGGCCGGATCGGACGAGGGGGTTGTGCCTGTGGGGTTGGGGGCGCGCGACACGCTGCGCCTGGAAGCCGGCATGCTGCTGTACGGCAATGACATGGACGACTCACGCAGCCCCGTAGAAGCCGGCCTGCGCTGGCTCATCAAGCCGGACAAGGGCGAGTTCGTCGGCAAACAGGCAATCACGGCACAGCTCGCAAGCGGTACCGCAGAGCGATTGGTAGGGTTCGAGCTGCTCGAACGCGGTGTACCGCGACACGGCTATTCTCTTTGTTCGCCAGACGGGGAGACCATCGGCGAGGTGACCAGTGGCAGCTTCAGCCCGACATTGCGGAAAGGCATCGGTCTGGGGTACGTGCCACGGGGGAACGCCGACGCCGATGCGGTGCTGAAAGTCGACGTCCGAGGACGCAAATTAGAGGCAAGAGTGGTCAAAACGCCGTTTTACCGGCGTTCTGATCCCATCTAACGAGGAGCAACGATGGCGGAATATCCGGACGAGTACAGCTACACCAAGGAGCACGAGTGGATCTCGGTCGAGGGCGACATCGCCACCGTTGGCATCACCGACCACGCGCAGGCGGAGCTCGGAGATATCGTTTATGTAGAGCTGCCGGCCGTCGGAGACAAGCTCGAGGCGGGGCAGCCTTTCGGCACCATCGAGTCGGTGAAGGCGGTCTCCGAGCTGTACGCGCCGGTTTCGGGTGAGGTCACCGAGGTGCACGAAGACCTCGTTGACCGTCCCGAGATGGTCAACGAAGATCCGCACGGCGCGGCGTGGATGGCGAAGATGAAGCTCGCCGACCCCAGCGACGTAGACGGGCTGATGTCGGCGTCGGACTATCGGAGTTTTCTCGAAGCGGACGACGGCGAGCACTGATCCGTAGGGGTCGAGCAAACCTCGTACAGCAGGACCACCCCCTCCCACTCGAAGACCACCATGACCACGACCAACGATCCACACGGCCCCGGTAGATACCAGCCTCTCGGTCCCGACGACCGCCGCGAGATGCTGGAGGTCGTCGGCGTCGGAAGCCTCGACGAGCTGTTCTCGTCGATTCCCGCCGGGCTCCAGTTTCGCGGCGACCTGCCGGTGGAGGAGGCGCTGTCCGAGCCCGAGCTGATCCGGCACCTCGGGGAGCTCGCCGCCACCAACGGCCCGGCCGCGGGGATGCTGAGCTTCCTCGGCGCCGGATGTTACCCGCACTTCGTGCCGACGCACGTCGACGCACTGATTCAGCGACAGGAGTTCATGACCTCGTACACGCCGTACCAGGCGGAGATCAGCCAGGGAACGCTGCAGGCGATCTTCGAGTTCCAAACCCTGGTGGCCATGCTTACCGGCATGGAGGTGTGCAACGCGTCGATGTACGACGGCTCCAGCGCCGTCGCCGAAGCGGTGCTGATGGCGCGGCGTCTGCTGCGTCGGGGCGGCCGTGTGCTGTGGTCCGAAGGGCTGCACCCGGCCTACAGGGAGGTGGCCGAGACCTACGCCCAACACCTCGACGTCGAGTTCGAGCTCATGCCGGTGGACACCGACGGCCGCACCACGATCCCGGCAATCGACGACGATGTCATCGCCGTGATCGTGCAGCAGCCCAACTTCTTCGGCGTGCTCGAGGATCTGCGTGCCGCCGGGGCGGCGTTGCATGAGGTCGGAGCCAAGTTCATCGTCGCCATTACCGAGCCGGTTGCCTGGGCGCTCACCGTTCCGGCGGGTGAACTCGGTGCCGACATCGTCGCCGGCGAGCTGCAGAGTTTCGGTAACGGACAAAACTACGGCGGTCCTTTGGTCGGCTTCATGGCGACCCGCATGGAATACGTGCGCAACCTGCCGGGGCGTCTGGCCGGGCAGACCGTCGACGCCGACGGTCGACGCGGCTTCGTGTTGACGCTGGCGACGCGGGAGCAGCACATCCGCCGCGCCAAGGCGACGTCGAACATCTGCACGAACACGGCGTTGTGCGCGCTGGCCACATGCATCCACCTGAGCTCGCTGGGACGCACCGGGGTGCGCCAACTGGCGTTGCAAAACCTTGCCAAAGCCACCTATGCACGCCAGGAGCTGGCTGCCATCGACGGTATCGAGGCGGCCTTCGATGGACCTTTCTTCAACGAGTTCGTGTTGTGTCTGCCGATGGCGGCCGGCGAAGCGGTCGATGCGTGCGCCGCCAACGGAGTGATTCCCGGCGTGCCGCTGGGGCGTTTCGATGCGCAGCGAGAGCACCAGTTGCTGGTTTGTGTCACCGAGGTGCACACGCGGGCAGATATCGACAAGCTGGTGCAGACGCTGGCGGGGGTGTGCTCATGAGCGGCGCGGAAGGAAATACGACAATGCGCGACGATCAGGCCCAGCTCAAACAGGAGTCCCTGATTTTCGAGCGCGGCAGCGCCGGGCGCGTCGGGTACACGCTTCCCAAGCTCGACGTTCCCGCCATCGACCCGGAAGACGTTTGGGGCGCGGACTGTGTGCGTGCACCGATCGAAGGCTTCCCGGAAGTCTCCGAGGTCGATGTAGTCCGACATTTCACCCGCATCTCGCAGCACAACTTCGGCCTCGAGTCCGGTCTCTTCCCGCTCGGTTCGTGCACCATGAAGTACAACCCGAAGGTGCACGAAATAGTCGTGAGAAACTCGGGTTTCGCCGCCGCCCACCCCTATATGCCGGCCAGCATCGTGCAGGGCGCCCTGGAGTTGATGCGCCGGCTCGAGGTCGCCCTCGCGGCGGTGTCGGGGATGGATCGCGTGACACTGCAACCCGCGGCGGGTGCCCAAGGCGAGCTCACCGGGATCATGATGATCGCCGCGTACCATGCCTCGCGGGGCGATACGCGGCGCCGCACGGTGCTGATCCCCGACTCCGCCCACGGGACCAACCCGGCGACGGCGAGCTTCTGCGGCTTCGACCCGGTGGAGATCCCTTCGAATAGCCGGGGTACCATCGACATCGAGGCACTCCGCGCCGCCACCGACGACACCACCGCGGCGCTGATGCTCACCAACCCCAACACCCTCGGTCTGTTTGAAGATCAGATGGAGGAGATCGCCGCGATCATGCATGGGTGCGGCGCGCAGATCTACTGCGATGGTGCCAACCTCAACGCCATCCTCGGCAAGGCGCGTCCCGGCGACTTCGGCATCGACGCCTTTCACATCAACCTGCACAAGACCTTCACAACGCCGCACGGCGGCGGCGGACCGGGAGGCGGCCCGGTGGGCGTGCGCCAGCATTTGGTTCCCTTCCTGCCGCGCCCCACGGTGGAGACCGATGCGGATTCGGGAGCGTCGTACCTCGATTGGGACCGCCCCGACAGCATCGGCAAGGTGCACGCCTTCTACGGCAACTTCGGTATCATGGTGCGCGCCTACACCTACATCCGCGCCCTCGGCGCCGTTGGCTTGCGGCAGGTTGCGGAAGACGCGGTGCTGAACGCCAACTACATCCAGGCGCGCCTGAAGGACTGCTACCACCTGCCGCAGGATCGCCTGTGCATGCACGAAGTCGTTTTTTCGGATCGGCGTCAGAAGAGGCATGATGTGAGCGCCATGGACATCTGCAAGCGGCTTATGGACTACGGCTACCATCCGCCGACGGTCTACTTTCCGCTGGTGGTGTCGGGCGCCTTGATGATCGAGCCCACCGAGACCGTCAGCCGCGAGGACCTCGATGACTTCGTCGATGCCATGGTCGCCATCGCGCGAGAGGCGGAATCCGATCCCGAGCGGGTACGGTCGGCGCCGCACAGTACCTTCCTGTCGCGACTGGACGAGGCGCGCGCGGCTCGCAAGCCGGTTTTGCGCTGGGATCCCGAGTTGGCCGAGGAAACCCCGGCTATCGAAGCCCGGTAATAGTCGGTGAAGACGATCGGCGTGCTCGGCGGCATGGGCCCGGCCGCGGCGGCGGATTTCTGCGCCCGTATCGCCGCCGGACACGGCGCCCTGCGCGACCAAGACCATCCACCGTGCATCCTTTACAGTGCCACGCAGGTGCCCGACCGCACGGCTTTCCTGCTCGGCCACGGGCCTGACCCGACGCCGGAACTGGTGGCTGCCGCGCGCCTCATCGAGGCCGCCGGTGCCGATTTCATCGTCATGCCCTGCAACTCCGCGCACGCCTTCCTGGCGCCGATGCGCGCGGCAGTGGCGATCCCCATCGTTGACATGATCTCCCTGACCGCGGCCGCCGTTGCGCGCCTGGTGCCCCAATCTGTGCGTATCGGCGTGCTGGCCGCGAGCGGTACGGTAGAGGTGGGCCTGTACAGCCAGCCGCTGCGCGACCATGGGCGCCAGCCGTTGTATCCGAAGGCGGTCGTCCAGGATGAGGTCATGGCGGCGATCAATGCGGTAAAAGCCGGCGGCTCGGCGGCCGGCCACGCACCCCTACCGGGAGCCTCCGACCCGCGGCTCATCGCAGCCGCGGTGCACCTGGCCAAACGGGGGGCTGAGTGCATCATCATGGGCTGTACCGAGGTGCCGTTGGCGTTGGCTGCCGAGGACAGTCCCGTGGTATCCATCGATGGCAACCAGGTGCTCGTTGACACTACGTTGGCGTTGGCCATCGGCCGGCTCGAGTTCGAGGAGATCGATCATGCAGTTCGTTGAGGTCGCCGTGCCCGGTGGAGCGCCGCGTGAGTACGAGGTGGTGATTGGCATCGGTTTGCCCGATGGCGTCGCCGACGACCTGGTGCGCTGGCAGCAGGTGCCGCGCTGGGTTGTGGTCACCGACACCAACGTCGCGCCATTGTATGGCGAGCCGCTGGCGGGTGCGTTGCGTGCCCTCGGGGCGCAGGCGGATTGCGTCGTGTTCCCCGCCGGAGAGGAAGCCAAAACCCGCGACACCGTTACCGACCTTCAAGACCGCCTCATCGACCTGGGTCACGGACGGGACTCCTGGCTGATCGCGGTCGGCGGGGGTGTCGTCGGTGATGTCGGGGGATTCGTGGCGGCGACGCTGTTTCGCGGCATTTCCTACGTGCAGGTGCCGACCACCTTGCTGGCCATGGTCGACAGCAGCGTCGGGGGCAAGACCGGCGTCGACACGCCGGCGGGGAAGAACCTGGTGGGAGCGTTCCTGCAGCCGCGACGCGTGCTCGCCGACCTGGGGGCGTTGGCATCGTTGCCGCGCCGGGAGTTGGCGGCGGGATTGGCCGAGGTCATCAAGTACGGTGTCATCCTCGACGCGGTGTTTTTCGAGTTGCTCGAGAAGGAGTTGCTCGACGGTGCTCTGGGCGGCGATGAGGCGGCCCTGGCGCACATCGTGTCGCGATGCTGCGAGCTCAAGGCCGCGGTTGTCGCTGCCGACGAGACCGAGGCTGGTTACCGGCAGGTGCTGAATTTCGGGCACACCGTGGGCCATGCCCTCGAGGCGGTGACGGGATACGGACTACGACACGGCGAGGCGATCGCCATCGGCATGGTGGTCGAGGCCCGTCTGGCGAGCCGCAAACTGGGTACGGCAGCGGGCCTGGCGGGCCGCGTCGCCGCGCTGTGCGTCCGCGCCGGGTTGCCCACCGAGGTGCCCGCCGACTGCGACATCGAGGCGCTGGTCGCGGTCGCCTTTCGCGACAAGAAAGTGCGCCGGGGGACCATCCGCTGCGCCTTGCCCGCCAAGCTCGGCGTCATGGAGAACCACCACGGGGAGTACGGGATTTCGGTGGAGGTTGAGGAGTTGGTGGCTGTGCTTTCGGGCTAATCTTCGCTGCTCAGCTGTTCCTTGAACCACGCGATGGTGGGTACGAGTCCCTCCCGTAGGTTCACCGTTGGTTCCCAGCCTAGAACCTGCCGCGCCCGTGTGATGTCCGGACAGCGCACCTTCGGGTCGTCCACCGGCAGGGGTTCCTCGACCAGCTTGCTGTCGCTGCCGGTGAGCTCGAGAACGGCTTCGGCCATGGTGCGGATGGTGACCTCTTCGGGGTTGCCGAGGTTCACCGGTTGGTTCTCGTCCGAATCCAGCAGCGCCAGGATTCCGCGCACCAGATCGTCGACGAAGGTAAACGAGCGGGTCTGTACGCCATCGCCGTAGATGGTGATGGGCTCGCCGCACAGCGCCTGGGTGATGAAGTTGGGAATGGCGCGGCCGTCGCGCAGCCGCATGCGTGGACCGTAGGTGTTGAAGATCCGCACGATGCGCGTGGAGAGCCCGTGCGAGCGGTTGTAGGCCATGGTCATGGCCTCGGCGAAGCGCTTGGCTTCGTCGTACACGCCACGCGGTCCGATGGGGTTGACATGGCCCCAGTAGGCTTCGTTCTGGGGGTTAATCTGGGGGTCTCCGTACACCTCCGAGGTGGACGCGAGCAGGAACCGCGCGCCGTGATGCAGGGCCAGGCCGAGCGCATTGTGGGTGCCCAATGCACCGACCTTGAGCGTGTGGATCGGATGCTGCAGGTAGTCGAGCGGGGAGGCAGGTGAGGCGAAGTGCAGAATGCAATCAATGGGCTCGTCCACCGCGATGTACTGGGTGACGTCGTGCTTGACGAAAAGGAAGTCTCGACCCACGTAGCGACTGACGTTGCGGATATCCCCAGTCAGCAAGTTATCCATGACAACGACGCGTTCGCCGGCCTCCAACAGGTTTTCGGTGAGGTGCGATCCCAGGAAGCCGGCGCCACCGGTGATCAGGATGGTTCTCTTGTCGCTCATGTCGTGCCGTGTCTCAATAGGCGTGTTCGTGGCCGAGCCCGTTGGTAACGGTCAACCAGAGGATCTTGAAGTCGAGCGTCAGTGACCAGTTTTCGATGTAGTAGAGATCGTACTGTATGCGACGCTCGAGCCCCGTGTTGCCGCGCCAGCCATTGACCTGAGCCCACCCGGTCATTCCGGCCCGCACCCTGTGCCGGAGCATGTAACGTGGAATATGTTGGCGAAATTCCTGCACGAAATACGGCCGCTCGGGCCGCGGGCCGACCATGCTCATGTCGCCACGCAACACGTTGAAGAACTGCGGCAGCTCGTCGAGGCTGAACTTGCGAGTGAAGCGTCCGACGGCGGTGATGCGAGGATCCCTCTCCTCGGTCCAAACGGGCCCGGTGCCTTGCTCGGCGTCAACCACCATCGAGCGAAACTTGAGCAGCTCGAAGCTGCGTCCGTCGAGCCCCATGCGCTCTTGGCGGTAGAAGATCGGCCCTGGTGAGGTGAGCCGGATGGCGATCGCGATGAGCGGAATCACCGGCGCGAACAGCACGATGCAGCCCAGAGCGGCGCCGATGTCCAGGCCCCGCTTGACGGCGCCTGCGAAGCCGCGCATCGGTGTGGCCGAGAGGTTGATGATCGGCACGCCCTCGAGGTCCTCCACCGCAGCGCGCAAGGTGATGTGTTGCAACAGATCGGGAACCACCTTGATCTCGACCATCTCGTTGCCGACGTCGTTGAGCAGCTTGAGAATGTCCTCATAGGCCGACAACGGCAGCGCGATGTAGATCTGGTCGACGCTAAAGCTGCGGATGAACTGGCAGGCGTCGCTGATGGCGCCCACCACGGGGACGCCACGGTATGAGGTATCGACTTCGTCTCCCAGCATTCCGGTGATCCGGAAACCGAACTCCTGGTGCAATTGCATCTTGTCGATGACGGCGTGTGCCAGATCGCCGGTTCCGGCGATCAGCACGCGCTTGAGATTGCGTCCCGAGCGGCGCACACGATCGATGGCGGAGTGGATGAGGGCGCGCCCGGTGACCACCAGCACCACGTTCATGAGATAGAACATGCCGAACATCAGGCGGGAAAAATCGGTGGGCCGGGTGAGGAACGCACCGGCGGCGAACAGGGCCATGGCGAGCGTGGCGGCGATGGTGACCTGGACGTACTCCTCGGCGCGCGCCGCTGTGCGGCGTAGGCGATAGAGACCGAACGCGGCAAACACCAGAGCCCACAACGGCAGGATCACGGCGAGCAGCAGCAGATAATCCCCTAGCTGAAGAATGTCCCCCGGCTCCACAGTGCGAACCTCGTAGGCGAAGCGGAGCCAGTAGGCGGCCAGGAACGCCACCACCGTCATGAGCAGGTCGGAGCACAACACCGCTATGGTCTGGTATGCGCGAATTCGCTGTATCAACGCGGCTGCTCCCGTTCTAGCGCGGGTGAAACGTCGGTTTTTCCCAAGGGTGCGCCCGGCGCGACGTTGCTCAAGGAGTCGACGATGAACGCCGACAGGCGGCCCAAGAAGCGATCCGGAGCATACCGCAGGGCCGAGTCTCGAATCTCTGAGGTATTGAAGGAGGTTGTTTCGGCTGTGTCAACGGCGTCGGCCACGGCCTCCGCCGTCTGTTCCCGGATAAGGATTCCGGTGCTGCCGTCGCGGACCGCCTCGCCGGCGCCGCCGCGCGCCAGCACCAACGCCGGGCGGCCGCAAGCCATCGCCTCGAGTGGCACGATGCCGGCGTCCTCGACGGCGGCGAGGACCAGGCCACGGCAGCGCTGATAAAGCGCTCGAAGCTCGTCGGCGTCGACCCAGCCGCGCATCTCGACAGTGGGGCCGGCGAGGCCCTCGAGGTGCCGCGCGTCGGGGCCGGTGCCGACGACCACCAAGCGTTGCTGCATGCGATTGAACGCGTCGATGACCACCTCGTTGCGCTTGTAGGGAGACAGCGCCGAAACGACGAGATAGAAGTCCTCGACGTGGGCGTCGGGATCAGGACGAAAGAACTCCGTGTCGACCGGCGGCGGTACGACGGTGGCGGTGCGCCCGTAGTAGCGCGAGATACGCCCGGCGACCCAGGCAGAGTTGGCGGCGAAGGCATCGACCCGGCAGGCGGTGGCGCGGTCCCAGCGGCGCAACCAGGCGATGGTGCCGCGGATCGCCGGGTAGGCCAGGCGACCGTTACGCTGCGGGCTGAAGTAGGCGTCGAACTGGTCCCAGGCGTAGCGCATCGGTGTGTGGCAATAGCACAGGTGTGGCGTCCCGGGGTCGGTAAGCACCGCCTTGGCGGCGCAATGACTGCTCGATATCACCAGGTCGTATCCGCTCAGCGAGAGCTGCTCTATGGCCCATGGAAACAGCGGTAAGTACCACCGATACCTGTCGGCGGCACGCGGCAGTCTCTGTACCACAGACGTATGAATGGGGCGCGCCTCGATGCGCTCGCTTACCGAGCCGGGGACGTGCAGCAGCGCGTGAATCTCGGCTTGCGGGAAGAGGTCGAGCAGTCCCTCTAGCACGCGCTCGCCTCCGCGCATGCCGGTGAGCCAATCGTGTACCAGGGCCACCCTCATGGGCTCGCCACGGAGCGATACACCTCGAGCACGCGGCGCGCCGTTTCGTCCCAGTCGAATGTGCGTGCGCGGCGTCGCCCCTGAACGCCGAGAGCTTTCCGGAAGGCCTCGTTTTCCAGCAGGCTGCGGATGGCCTCGGCAATGGAATCTACGCGGAAGGGGTTCACCAGCAGGCCGGCACGGCCGATGACCTCGGGGATAGCCGAGCTGCGCGAGGCAACCACCGGTGTGCCGCACGCCATGGCCTCGAGCGGCGGCAGTCCGAAGCCCTCGTACAGCGACGGGAACACGAAGATCCGTGCCAGGTTGTAGAGGCCACGGAGCTCGCGTTTGGGCATGAAACCGAGCGCCCGGACACGCCGCTCGATGTTGCAACTGCGGCACACGGCCTCGAGCTCCGCATGAGTTTCCAGCTTACCGCCGGCAATGATGAGCTCGAGGTCGGGGTAGTCGCTGCTGAGCAGCCCGAAGGCCTGCAACAGGCGCTTGAGGTTCTTGTGTGGCTTGATGTTGCCAACGCTGAGCAGGAAGGGGCGGTCGAGGCTGTACTTGCTGCGAATTTCGGCGAGCTCCTGCGGCTCGACGCGCTCGAGAAAGAACGGGTCGCAGCCGTGTGGAATGACGTCGATCTTGGAGGCATCGGCGCTGACCAGTTCGATGAGGTCGGCGCGCGTTGCCTGAGAGACGGCAATGACACGGTCGGCGACACGTACGGCTCGGCGCAGCATGAAACGCGCGTACAGGCTGGCTGCCGGGTTGGGGAGCTGGCGTGGGAAGCGCAGGTGAATGCAGTCG
>SMUX01367308.1_pt1 | contig 11345 bp, 14 predicted proteins | sample 2456431 | NCBI WGS metagenome assembly SMUX01 (sample SAMN11095930, study PRJNA526329) | marine sediment metagenome | biome: Marine sediment; feature: Surficial sediment; material: Deep marine sediment; isolation source: Hadal surficial sediment | place: Pacific Ocean | collected 2014-11 | depth... | reverse complement strand
GGGCACTCGGCTGGCAGCCATGGATGCGACGCGGCGCGCCGACGGAGCACAGAGAGCAGACATCCCCTGAGCCTGGAACGAGGCGGCGGACTTGAGGAAACCCGACAAGAGCGCCGAGCAGTCCGAGGTGAACGTCCTGCGTCGCACCGAGACCGGTGCTGCGCCCGATTGGCAAGGCGCGACGAGGGAGCATCCCGGCAGTATTCGATCGAGGAGCAACGCCGCCAGACGGGATGCAGCGGGACTTCTACCACAGGCTGCGAGAGCCTGCCGCCCATAGCCTGAAGTCTGTGCACAAGCTGTCGTGCTGCTGCAGCCTGCATACGAGGACGACCCATGACGACCCCACAGGACGTACGTGCGGAGATCAGGAAGCTCTACCATGCGACCACGCGGGCCACCGTGGAACGCGACCTGCGTCGCGCCATCGATTTGCTGAAGCGCCTCGACGGCGAGGCCGAGCGCGCGCGGGTCGCGGTCTACATGGACGGCCTGTCGCAGATGCGCTCGGAGTGGATCCTGGCTCGACGTCGGGCTGGCACGCAGAGGAGCGCACAGACGCCAGCTGCCCCGAAAACACGCAAGTCGTAGTGTCCGGACTCGAGACCTGCGGCGACACACGTGCTCTCTCGTGTCGGCGTCGGCCCGAGGTGCGAACTGAATACGGCGAAGCCCTCCGACTGCTCCTGCCGCCTGCCTCCCTGAGCGCATGATCGCGTTAGCGTCTTCGCGCCTGCCCTGTCGCCACGAACTTGCGAGCCGCCGCCCGGACCCCATCCGACACGTTCCGATCGCGAACGACCAGCTTGAGATCCCGCTCGTTGAGCCGCGTCACGAGCGGCATAGCGATCGCGAGCGGGGTCTTCGCGTTGGCCACCAGCGCCGCCACGATCGGGTAGTGCTTGATCCAGTGACGGTTGGTGCCGATGATGCGCAGCACCTCCTCCTGCACGCTGGTCATTCTGGCGTAGACCTCGACTTCCGACGCATTCAGCTTGGGGCTACCCAGCACCGCGACCGCGACAACCTTGTTCGGATCCCGTATGAGCACGGTCCGCTGTTCGCGCGTGCCTCTGAGCGCCATCTTGATCCGGTCGATGACCGGCAACGACGCCAGTACCTGTGGTCGCGACTCCTCGGGCTCGCTCGGAGGCTCCAGCTCAGTGGCGGAGACGGGGTCGGGGACAGGGTCGGGGACGGGCTCGGGGACGAGTGGAGGAGCATCATCCGACGCCGGGACCGGACCCGGCTCGACACCGCGAGCCGCGAAGACCGCGCGCAGCTCCGGTGTCACCTCCGGACGCGCGAGATACGCCTCCAGGACGGCACGCGGGATCGCGTCAAGCGTGTCCTGCGCCAGGGTGCCGACTCCGGGGTCCGGGTCGTCGAGCAGGAACAGCAACAACCCGAGCTGATCTGCGGCGTCCCAGGTCAGCCCACCCCTCGCCGCGAGCTCCCGCACTCCCAGGGGAATGTCGGCACGACCAAACAGGGTCAGAAGCGGAGAAGACAAACGGCTGCCCCCAGAGAACCCTCGGCCCGCGTCACGGCACGATGTAGCTGCGGTAGTTCTGATGAGTGATGCGCGCGGTGACCACCTCGCCCGCCGCGCCGAGCGACCGGCCGGCCTGCTGGTTGATCGCGAACGCGAACGCGCCGGCGTCACCGATGTTCAGGATGATCTCTTCTTCTGCCTGATAGGATTCGCGCTCTCCCGCGCGGATGACGCGCGAGAACACAGACTCGCCATCGATCGTCAACGAGACCCAGCAATCTTCGCGTGGACGCAGCACGATCGTCAACGATCCCTGCGACACCGTCTCGGCTGGGACCCGTAGGTCGGGGCGGACGCGCGGCTCTTCCCGCGCCGCCGGCGTGACCTCGGCCGCCGGCGGCGTGGCCGGTTCGGTCCCCATCGGCGCAGTCCGTAGGCCAAGATACAGCAGTATCACGGCGACCGGCACACCAACCACCACGAGCTTGAGCACCGTGCCGGCCATCCGCTGCTGGCTCTGAAAGATGTCGTGCTCACGCGAATGGGTGTCGTGCGGCTTGTCCTCCTCGGTCCCTTCCTCCGGCAGCTGCGCCATGAAGTCACGCATCGTCTGTTCGGGGTCCAACTCCACCTCCGCGGCGTAAGACCGGACGAACCCGCGTGTGAAGATTCCCCCCGGCAGCTGCGCGACATCGTTCGCCTCGAGCGCTTCGAGCGCGCTGATCGCGATCTTGGTCGTCGCCGCGATCTCGCGCAGCGAGATCTGCTTCGCCTCTCGCGCCGCTCGCAGCCGTGCCCCCACGTCGGTGGGCGTCCCGGGCTGCGCGTTATCCTCGCTGGACATCACTCTCCGTGTATGATCGCCGAAGCCCGCCCACGATGCGCGGGACGCCCTCGAATCGACCCGACGGGCCGGGCTCGGCGAACAAACCGATTGCCGCCACACCAGCCGCCCCGGCGCGAAACACCTCTACGCTGTTATCGACCGTCACGCCACCTATCGCCAGGACGGGCAGATCCACTGCGCGCGCGACCGCCCCGAGCACCCTGACCCCGCACGGCGACACGCCCGGCTTGGAGTGCGACGAGAACACCGTCCCGAGCACAAGATAATCCAGGCCGCCGCCCTCGACGACCCGTACCGCCTCCGCGACGTCGTGCACGGACCGGCCCAGAAGGAACCCCGCCGGTACGTGGCGACGGGCGACCGGCGCCGGCACCGAGTGCGCCCGTAGATGCGTGCCACCGGCGCCAGCGACCAGGGCGATGTCTAGCCGATCGTTGACGAGGATGACGGTCTTGGACCCACGCGCCAGATCGACACACCGGGTCACAATCGCCAGGAGCACCTGGTCCGACAGGTCCGGTTCGCGGACCTGGATGAGGTCCACGCCAGCGGCCACGGCCGCCCTCACTTGCTCGAAGAGCGTCGCGACAACATCCTGTCGGGTGGCGTCCAGCCGTCCCCGGGCGGTCACCAGCGACAGTACAGGACGGCCGGTCAGGGGCCATCGGGCCACGGGCTGGTGTCCTCCCGGCGCCTCCCGGCGCCGGTCGTCTCGACAGATGCCGTCCCCCGGTCGAGCTCCGGCGGCCGCGGGACGCTCGCTCCCACTGGTCGCACCAGTGCGAGCAGCGAGACCGCCAACTCCCACAACCCCGCGCACAGATTGACCACACCGACGCCGGAAACCGCCCCACGCACGGCCGCAAGCCGTATGACCCCGCCCAACAGCGGCGAGGTCTCGACCAGCCAGTTCCGCTCCCAGAACGTCGACCACGGCGCCACCAGCAGCACCAATCCGGTCTCGAGAAGGTACACGATCAGCAGGACACGGCCTAGACGCTGAATCTCATCCTCCCAACAGCGTTCCGAATTGACGGGCGTCCGGTTCCCAACATCCCGGGAATCCCCCGTCGTGGCCTCGATTTCGAGAGTCACGGCCGCCGTGCGGCTCCGCACCTGCAGCCCCTCGAGCGTGATACCCAGATAACTTCACATGGCTGGCCGCCGATCCATCCCGACTGGCGGCAGGACTCGTCGGTCGAAGACTGCCTAGATGGTCTCTCCTCGCGCCTTGCCAATCGGGCGCCTCGACGCCCATGAGAATGCGAACGTCTTCTCGACCGGACCCTTACTCGATGGTATCAAGCAAGGATGAGGGCCGAAACGAACGCCGGTGCGCAGGGGAATACCCGTGCTGCACCATGGCGGCCACATGGTCCGCCGTCGCGTAGCCCTTGTGCCGGTCGAAGCCGTAGCGAGGGTCGGTCTCGTGCAGGCGGATCATCCGACGGTCTCGGGTCACCTTGGCGATGATCGACGCGGCCGCGATGCCGGCGCACCGCCGGTCGCCGCCGACGACACCGCGCTGCGGAATGAACAGCCTGGGGATGCGGAACGCATCGACGAGGACGAAGTCTGGCAACGGCGTCAGCTTGCCGACCGCGTCCCGCATCGCCTCGAGCGAGGCGTGATGGATATTGAGCCGGTCGATCTCCTCCGGCTCGCGCATCCCGATCGCCCACGCGACACAGCAGGCAACGATCTCGTCGTACAGCCGCTCGCGCTCGACGCTGGTCAGCAGCTTCGAGTCCCGCAGCCCGGTCAGCCCGTCTCCCGGACCGAGCACGACCGCCGCCGCCACCACCGGCCCGGCCAGACACCCGCGACCTACCTCGTCGACGCCGGCGATCCGGGCGAAACCGAACCGCCGCAGCTCGTTCTCGACGGTTCGCCGCGCCCCCGGCCTCGCTCGACCGCGTGACCGGGTGCGTCTCATGGCGGACACACTGTCGTCGTCCCTGGCGTCCGGCCTCCGTGGGTCGGGGCGCTGCGACGCCCTGTCGCACAGGCTACTTTGCGATGGGACGGCGCTTCTCGCGGAGACGCGCCGCGCGCCCGCGCAGATTCCGCAGGAAGTAGAGCTTGGCTCGCCGCACCCGCGCCGCGCGTCCAATCTCGATCTTGTCGATGTTAGGTGAGTGCAACGGGAACACGCGCTCCACGCCCTGCCCGAACGAGATCTTTCGCACCGTGAACGTGCTCCGCGATCCTCCGCGTCGGATAGCGATGACGACGCCTTCGAAGACCTGGATCCGCTCCTTCTCCCCTTCGCGGATCTTGACGTGGACACGCACCGTCAGTCCCGGCCGAAGATCCGGCCGCTCCTGCAACTGTGTCTGTTCTATCGCATCAATCGTATTCATGCAACGGCTCCCACATCACTGGCACTTCCCTTCGTCCTTCAACTCCTGCACAATCGCACGCTCCTCGTCGTCCAGCACCGCACGTTCCAGCAGATCCGGCCGGCGTTCCAGCGTGCGTCTGACCGCCTCACGCTTCCGCCAGCGACGTATCTCGGCATGATGCCCGGACAGCAACACGTCCGGCACGGCATGGGCATCGACCTCAGCCGGCCGGGTGTAGTGCGGATGATCCAGCATGCCGCGCACGAACGAGTCTTCGTCGACCGACTGCGCGTCCCTCACGACCCCTGGCACAAGTCGGGCCACGGCGTCAATCACGACGGCAGCCGGTATCTCGCCGCCGCTCAACACATAATCGCCGATCGACAGCTCGTCGGTCGCCACCTGCTCCCGCACCCGCTCATCGACACCCTCGTAGCGCCCGCAGAGCAGCACCACGTGACGCAACCGACTTAGCCGTGCCGCCTCCGCGTGACGAAACACCCGGCCCTGGGGAGACAGCAGCACGACCGCGTCCGGATCCCCGTGCCGGCGACGGATCGCGGCGACCACTCTGAAGAACGGCTCCGGTTTCAGCACCATCCCCGGGCCGCCCCCATACGGGACGTCATCGATGGTGCGACGCCGGTCAGCGCTGTAGTCACGCAGGTCGTGCAGGCCGACCCGTATTACCTCTCGCGCGACCGCGCGACCGAGCACACCCTCCCGCAGCACCGCCTCGAGCATGGCCGGGAAAATCGTGACGATATCAAACCTCAGCCTCGCCTCCCGGTCCCGCGGACCCAGCAGCCCGCCCAAAGCGCGCGCGTCGGCCGGCCCCTCCCCGACGCCGCGGGGGCGGATTGAGCTCCAGCAACCCCTCGGGTGGCTCAATCGTGATCGTCGCCGCGGCCAGATCGATCCGCACGCAGATCGCATCGACCAGCGGCACGAGGATCTCGGCCGAACCGCCCTCGACGACCAGCCGATTGACGCCCCCGTCACCCTCGACCCCGCTCACCGTACCGACCATCGCGCCCTCGACCGTCTCCACCCGGCACCCGATCAGCTCGTGGTGATAGAACACCCCGGCCGGCAGACGCTCGAGCGTCTCCATCGGCACACGCAACTCGGCGGACGCCAACTGCTCCGCCTCGGTCATCGTCACGACCTCGTCGAACGCCACGATCGGACGATGCTGATGAAACCGCACGTCCCGGATCGACAATCGATCGATCCGATCGCCGTGGCGAACGTAGACCACGTTCCCGGGGCGAAAGCGGTCCTCCACGAAATCGCTATCCGGGTTGACGATGACCCGCCCGCGGTTGCCGTGGGCCCGCGCGACGCGCCCGACCGAGACCATCGCGTCCCACTCCAGGGTCACACCGCGTCCCCCAGCAGCTCGTTGTGACAGTGCCGCTGCGCCATCGACTGGCGCTGCATCCCGCACAGGCGCCGGCGCTGGGCCATTCCTTACGAGGGGGTGTCGACGAAATCGACCATCACCCGCCGGCCCTCCGGCTCGGCAACCAACTCGGCCAGCGTCCGGATGGCTGACGCCGTGCGTCCCTGACGCCCGATCATCCGACCCAGATCGTGACCGGTGGTCGAGAGCTCGATGTGGGTGACCTCGCCCCCCGTCCGCTCGGTGACCGACACATCGTCGGCCCGATCCGCCAGGCTCCGCGCGACCACCTCGACGACGTCCCGCGCGTGACTCACGTGGTCCCCTGTGTCTCGTTGCCGGCCGTGTCCGCCAGCGTGTCGGCCGCCGCCACCGGCGGCGTCACGACTGGACTCACCGTCTCCGAGGCCGCTGCCTCCGGTGGCGACGCCGGGTGCCGCGCGAGCAGCGAGCGCACGGTGTCGGACAGACGCGCCCCCTTGCTCGTCCAGTAGCTCACACGGTCGTAGTCGACCTTCAGGACCTCCGGGTCCACGCGTGGGTGGTAGTACCCCAGCAGCTCCACGAACCGACCGTCACGCGGGGCGCGTGAATCAATCACCACGACCCGATAGCATGGCCGTTTCTTTGTTCCGACCCGACTCAAGCGAATGGCCAACATACGTGTGTCTTCTCCTCGTTCTCTCGCACGGCCGCTCCGGTGGCCGGCTCGCTGCTGCGGCCTCTGTACGGTGTATCAGTCCCGGTCACCGGACGGACCGTCCCGCCTGGATGGCGTTGCTCCTCGGTCCAAGACTGCCGCTATGCTCCCTCATCGCGCCGTACACTGGCCGAGCGTGCCATGCGTACGACGCCCACAACAATGCGAACGTATTCTCGACTGGACCGTGACGACACGGCGCCCTACGCCACGGGCATGCCAGGACGCGTTGGGATGCCCCGGCGCCGACGACCTTTCTTCTTCCGTGACCGGGACGCCGCCCCGACCGTCTTCAGCATGCGGCGCATCTCCACGAACTGCTTCACCAGCCGATTGACGTCCTGCACCGTCGTACCGCTCCCGCGGGCGATGCGGCGACGACGGCTGCCGTCGATGACCTGGTAGCGCACGCGCTCGCGTCTTGTCATCGAGTCGATGATCGCCATCGTCCGCACCAACGCGTGGGGGTCCACCTCGCCGGACATCCGCGATGCCATCTGGCCCATCCCCGGGATCAGCTCGGCCAGCCGATCGAGTGGGCCCATCCGCTTCACTGTCTCCAACTGGTCGCGCATGTCCTGCAGCGTGAAGTCGTTGCCACGGATCTTCCGCTCGAGCCGTGTCGCGTCCTCGCGGCTGACCACCTGCTCCGCCTTCTCGACGAGCGAGAGCACGTCGCCCATGCCGAGCATGCGCGAGACCAACCGGTCCGGGTGAAAGGGCTGCAGATCGTCGAGCCGTTCCCCGTCGCCCACAAACGAAATCGGCACCCCGACGACCGACGCGACCGACAACGCCGCGCCGCCGCGCGCGTCGCCGTCCATCTTGGTCAGCACGACACCGCTAATGCCGAGCCGACGGTTGAACTCCCCCGCACTCTTGATCGCGTCCTGCCCGGTCATCGCGTCGGCAACGTAGAGCAGGTCCGACGGCTGGACGGCGGTCTTCAGCGCCTCGAGCTCGCCCATCAGATCGTCATCGATGTGCAGCCGACCCGCCGTGTCGATGAGCACGACGTCGAACCCCATGGACCGCGCCAGTTCGACCGCGCCCTCGGCCCGTGCGACGACCGCGGTGTCACGCGCTGGGTCATGCACGCGGATGCCCGCCTCATGCGCCAGCGCATTCAGTTGCTCGATCGCCGCGGGTCGCCGCATGTCGGTGGACACGACGAGCGGGTGACGGCCCTGGCCAGTGAGCCAGCGTGCCAGTTTGACGGTGGTCGTGGTCTTTCCAGCGCCCTGCAACCCCAACAGCAGCACCACCTGTGGGCGCTGACGACTTGCCGTCAACCCGGCGGGACCATCACCGAGCAACGTGCGCAGCTCGTCCCGGACGATGGCGACGACCTGCTGGGCTGGCGTCAGGCTCTCGAGCACCGCGCGGTTCACGGCGCGATCGCGGACCCGATCGATGAACGCCTTGACAACTTTGAAGTTGACGTCCGCCTCGAGCAGCGCCAGCCGGATCTCACGCAACGCGGTTTCGACCGCCTCCGGCGTCAGCCGCGTCTCGCGACGCACCACGGCGAACGCCGTCTGCAACCGTTCACTGAGCGAGGCGAACATAGATGGGTGCTCCTAGGACCCGGTCAAGCATAACTTCACATCTCTTCTCTGGCCGCCGAGGCCCCCGGTCTGGCGGCGTTCCTGGTCGATCGAATACTGTCGGGATGCTCCCTCTTCGCACTGGCCGATCGCGGCATGAGTACGACGCCCGACAAATGCGGGCCGGTTATTGATCGAACCGCTAAGCGGTTCAAACAAAACCGTTTATCGTAACGCGTAGGTAACGCCACTGTCAACGCGGCGGGTGTCTGTGGCTAGCCGTGCTGCGGGCCCGGCCACGAGTGTAGCCCCCGCTAGCGGACCTCTGAGAAACACTCGGCCAGCGTGCGCGAGGCAACGCCTCGCACGCGCTACACGGATTTCAGCGTGTGCCCGAGCTTGGCCTTCTTGGTGCGGAGATACGAGCGTGCCGGCCCGGTGGTCGCCACCTCGAGCGCCAATGACGCCGTCACCGAAAGGCCGTAGCCTTCGAGCCCCACGAACTTGCGCGGGTTGTTGGTCAGCAATCGCATGCTCCGCACACCGAGCTCGTTCAGGATCTGGGCCCCGATCCCGTAGTCCCGCTGGTCCGGCTTGAACCCGAGCCGCTCGTTGGCCTCAACGGTGTCATAGCCCTGGTCCTGGAGCTCGTAGGCCCGGATCTTGTTCGTCAGGCCGATGCCACGGCCTTCCTGGTTCAGATACAGCAGGATACCCCGACCCTCCGCCACGATCCGCTCCATGGCCGTCGCCAGCTGGGCACCACAGTCGCACCGGAGCGAATGGAACACCTCGCCGGTCAGACAGCACGAATGGACCCGCACCAACACGTCCTCGCCGTCGCCAATATCGCCCCGCACCAGCGCCAGGTGGGTCTCGCCGTTGATGAGGCTCTCGAACGCCACGAGATCGAAGTCGCCATACTGGGTCGGGAGCTTGGCAGCCGCCGCCCGCCGTACGAGCCGCTCATTGCGCATGCGGTACTTGATCAGATCGGCGATTGTGATCATGACCAGCTTGTGCTTGCGCGCGAAGCGCCGCAGCTCCGGCACGCGCGCCATCGTGCCGTCCTCGTTCATGATCTCGCAGATCACACCGGCCGGGTGCAGCCCGGCGATCCGCGCAAGGTCGACCCCTGCTTCTGTCTGGCCGGCCCGCACCATGACACCCCCGTCGCGCGCACGCAGCGGAAACATGTGGCCGGGACGCGCCAGGTCATGTGGCTTGGTCGTCGGGTCGGCCGCCACACGGGCCGTCGCTGCCCGGTCGGCGGCGGAGATCCCTGTGCTCGTCGCGTCCTTGGCCTCGATCGACACACAGAACGCCGTGTCGAACTGCGAGGTGTTCCTCTCCACCATGAGCGGGATATCCAGCCGGTCGAGGCAATCGCCGGTCATCGGTAGACAGATCAGCCCGCGGCCGTACTTCGCCATGAAGTTGATGATCTCGGGTGTCGCCTTCTCGGCCGCGACAGTCAGGTCGCCTTCGTTCTCCCGGTCCTCGTCGTCGACCACGATGACCATCTGCCCATGACGGATCGCATCCACCGCGTCCTCGACCGGCGCAAATACGTTCCGGCGACGGGACGGCGAGGCGAGCGCCAACCCCGGCTGCTTCCTGCGAGACCGCTTGCCCGTGGTCTTCTCAGCCATCGTGGTCCTCGGTGCGACCGCTACGCGGTCGGGCCGACCCATATGCCCCGACCTCCATCGCGCGGACGACGTATTTCCCGATGATATCGCACTCGAGGTTGACGACCGAACCGGTGGCCGCCCTGCTCAGGTTCGTGTGCTCCCACGTGAACGGCACAATCTGCACCTCGAACCGCGTGTCGCTCAGCCCGGCCACCGTCAGGCTGATCCCATCGACCGCGACCGCCCCCTTGCGCACCAAGAACGGCGCCAGGGACGACGGGAAGGTCACCGTGACCCGATGGAACTCCGCCGCGTGCCAAATCTCCTCGATACGACCGGTGGCGTCGACGTGTCCCTGGACGAAGTGGCCACCCACGCGCGCATCCGCCCGCATCGACCGCTCCAGGTTGACCACCCAACCTCGCTCCAGCGCCCCGAGACCGGTGACCCGTACTGTCTCTGGCGAGATCTCGGCATGAAACGTGTCCCCATCAATGTGACTGACGGTCAGACAGACGCCGTTGACGGCGATGCTCTCGCCTAGGTCGAGCTCGGCCGCCAGCGGCGTCGCGACACGAATCCGGAAGCCGGACGGCATCGCCTTCAGCTCGGCCACCTCACCCAGCGTCTCAATCAAACCGTTGAACATCGGCCTCCAGCAACACATCTTGGCCCAGACACTGCGTCCGGCAGTCGGCGAGCGCGGCGAAGGAAAACCGCCCGTGCCGCATCCACGGGACCCCCGTCCTGCCAAGTACGACCGGCACCACATACAGACGCACCCGGTCGATGACTCCCGCGGTCCATGCTGCCTGCTGAAGCACGGCGCCGCCCTCGAGAAGCACGTCGCTGACCTCGTAGGCTACGAGACGGGACATCGCCGCGGCCGGATCACGCGCCGGCAGTGCCTCGATCACGGCACCCGCCCGCTCGAGGGCCGCCGCGCGCATCGGCCAGGCATCGACTGCGGCCTCGGTCGTGATGACGACGACCGGACCCTCTTCACACGTCGTCAGGACGCGTGCCGAGGGCGGTGTCCGCATCCGGGTATCGAACAGTACGCGGACGAGCGGGCGGCGCCGGGCCACGCCGCGCGCCGTCAAGAGCGGATCGTCCACCAGCACGGTTTCCGACCCGACCGCGATCGCGTCGACCTCGGCCCGAACCGCGTGCGCGTGGCCGAGCGCCGCCGCGCCGCTCATCGAGGTTCGCCGACCTGGGGCCGCGGCAATCCGCCCATCGAGGCTGACCGCCGCTTTCATCGTCACGAACGGTCGCGCGCGGCGTTTCACGGTGAAGAACGCCTCGTTGAGACGCGTCGCCGCCCGTCGGCGCACGCCGACCGTCACCGTGATCCCCTGGTCATGGAGAT
>SMUX01226528.1_pt1 | contig 11351 bp, 10 predicted proteins | sample 2456431 | NCBI WGS metagenome assembly SMUX01 (sample SAMN11095930, study PRJNA526329) | marine sediment metagenome | biome: Marine sediment; feature: Surficial sediment; material: Deep marine sediment; isolation source: Hadal surficial sediment | place: Pacific Ocean | collected 2014-11 | depth... | reverse complement strand
CCCCGCTGAGGGTGCGGTGCGGATGCGGCCCGTGCGGCTGGTGTCGCCCCCCTGCGAGAAGCGGTAGTAGTACTACGTGGCCGCACTGAGGCCGCTGACGTCCGTCTTGACCACGTTGTCCGCAGCCCCGTCCGGCACCAGCGGCTCGCTGTGCACGATGTTGCTGAAGTCGGGATCCGTAGCCACTTCGAGGGTGACGTCGGCTGGACCGTCCGTTCGGGTCCAGGCGATGAACGCGGCGTCCGTGGCATCGCCCGCCGCGACGCCGTACGAGAAGGGAGCGGCGTAGGGCAGCGGGTAAGAGGTGTCCACGCTCATTTGCCCCGAGGCGGCCGCCGCCGCAAAGATGCAGCGGGCCATGCGCGTATTCAGCGCAAGCAGGTTGTTGTTGGTGTTCCCGTCGCGCTCGAAGGCGGTGACCGGGTAGGCGTCGCAGGGGAAACCGAAGGCGACGGCCTCGTTCGGATCCGAGAGCAGCGCGTCTCCACACTTGGAGAGGAGCTTGGCGACCAGCTTCGCGCGCGCCTTCTCGAGCTTAGCGTCGGTCTTCGCATCGGGGCAGGTATCGACCTTGCCCTTCAGCAGCTGCTTGACGCAGCTCCGGCGCTGGCCCATGAGGGCGCTGGCATACTTGGCCGCCTCTTTGGAGAGCGTCTTCTGGCACTTCTGGGCGTCCTTGTTGCTGAGCGGGATCGCCGCGTTGGGCTCGTTGAAGACGGTCTCGATCAGCTCAGCGGCCAGCTCTCCGTGCGCGTCATCGATGATGCAGCTCACCAGAGCGCCGATCGAGGCCGCGGCGTCGCAGGGGGCGCCGAGGGACAGGCTGCCAATGTCCGCGCCCGAACACTTGCTCGAAAGCCCGCTGTTGACCTTGTCCGCGGCCTTGGTGAGCGCAGCATCGGTCGTCGCATCGGTCACGGCGCCGTCGGCCGGTCGACAGTTCACTGAAGGGAGCAGTGATCCCTTCGTCTTGCTCTCCTCACATTTGGAGATGGCCTTGTAGGCCGACTTAAAGTATTTGCTGCCCTGCAGGGCGAACGCGTTCTGGCAGCCCTCCTCGGGCGTTTTTCCGAAGGCCAGCAGTGGGCTCGCCAGCAGCACCACCCCCGCAAGCACGGCACAAATCCAGCCGCTCCAGGGATCGTTCGATCGTTGGGCGTTCTCCAACCAAAGGACTCTCGACGGACTCATCGCAGGCACTCCTCGCCTAGGGATTCGGGTCCAGCGCCGGCACTCCTCCACCGGCGGGACCGAACTACTACACCAGAGTCATAGCTTCCCGGTCAAGCCAGATCTCAGATATAGGTGATGCGGATGCCGGCGCCCTCGGGACACTTGTAGCGGGCGTTCAGACCGATCAAGAGCGCCGTGAGCTGCTCCACGTAGCGCGCGTTGGAGAGGGGCCCCCCGTCGATGGCGCGGGTTCCGGGCAGATGCTTGCAGAGTGCCATCACGCGTTCGCGCGGCCCCTTGGGACCCGACACGATCACATCGCATTCGATCGCTTGATCGAGCGCGAGCAGGCGCTGCGCCGAGACGTTCTGAAAGGCCGAGACGACCGACACACCCTCCGGCGCCAGCGCCGCGCATAGCTCCGCGCAGGAGCCCTGCGCGACGCCCAGCACGCGCGCGGCGGCATCGCCGATCGCGGTCGCCAGGGGCACCGCCATCGACACCACGACCGTGTCCGGAGTGAGCGCGTCGCGCACATGGCGCAGGGTCGGCGCCGTGTGCTCGAAGGGAACCGAGAGGATCACGATGCCTCCCTGCGCCTCCCGGGTGGCCGCCAGGTTCTCGAGCCCCGCGACGTCCGCATCGGGGAAGCGCTCGCGTACCTGGCTGGCCGCGTCTAGCGCACGCATCTGCTTGCGGCTACCGATCCGGACCGGTCGACCGGCCGCACCGAGCCGAAAGGCCAGGCCCAGTCCCTGATCTCCCGTGCCTCCCAGAATCGCCACCACCTCTGTTTTCATGCGGAGCTCCCCTCTGCGTCCTGCGGCCCGGATCTTACCTCTGGGCTACCCTGCCGCCATGGGTGCAGAGACGACACCCAGCGACATCTCTCAGGCGGGTGCCGATTCGCTGCGCATCAAATGGCAGGACGGCCACGAGAGTCTCTACCCGGTGCGGCTACTGCGCCTGGCCTGTCGCTGCGCGCGCTGCGTGGAGGAGTTCACGGGGCAGCCCCTGCTGCACTCACAAGACATCCCCGAGGACGTTCGGCCCGTCCGCATCTCGCCGGTCGGTCGCTACGCCATCCAGTTCGCGTGGAGCGACGGGCACGACTCCGGCATCTACAGCTTCGAGCACCTGCGAAAGCTCTGCCCCTGCTGCGCGGGGGACGCATCCGGGACCCCTTGAAGGACCGGGCGGGGCATTGAGCTTGGACCTGCTCGCTTGGGCCGAGCGTTTCGTGGCCACGTCGTCCGTATCGCACGAAGGCAATGCGGGGATAGCGGCCTGCGCTGCCGAGCTACTGCAGGAGGTCGGGCTCGAGCCGGAGCTCAGGACAGCAGAGATCGAGGGCATCTCGCACCGGGTCGTGATGTCCGATGTAGGGACGTTGCGGGAGGACTCCCTGAGCGCCGGCCTGCTGCTCATCACGCATCTGGATACGGTCCCACCCGGCGATCCCGAGGCCTGGACCGCAACCGGTGGCGATCCGCTGCGTCCCACGCGGGACGGTGATCGGCTCTACGGTCTCGGCTCCGCCGACGCCAAGGTCGACTTTGTGTGCAAGGTGGCGGCGCTCTCGGACCTGGACCTCTCGCGCCTGCAGCGCCGCGTACGCATCGTCGGCACCTTCGGCGAGGAGATCGGGCTGCTCGGAACCAAGTGGCTCGTCAGCTCGGGCCAGACGCAGGGCTTCGGCTACGCGCTCGTGGGCGAGCCCTCCGAGCTGGTCCCCATCCACGCACACAAGGGCTACGCCGTGTTCGAGGCGCGCGTTCCGCTCGAGCCCCTGGTGCCGCTTCCGCCCTGCCGGGTCGAGCGCATTCGCCTCGAAGGCATGTCCGTACACTCGAGCACACCGGACCTGGGTCGCAACGCGATCGAGGCGGCGCTGGAGCGCCTCGCGCAGCCCGACGTGCTGGGGTGGGCGGAGCTCGAGGGCGGGGGCGCGGTCAACAAGGTCCCGGACCGGAGCTCGTTGGCGCTGCTCACCGAAGACCCGCGTAGCGCAGCCGACCCACCCGCCAAAGCCTATACCGCCGAGCCCCTCACGAGCTTCCACCAGGCCTGGCGTCGGCTGCTGGCACGCTTGCGTGAGCATCGGGATCCGGAGTTCGATCCCGATCACACTGTGGGAAGCCTGGGCCGTGTCTCGCTGCGCGACGGGCACGCGGTTTTCACCTTCGACCTGCGGCCGATCCCCGGGGTAGACCCGCTGCGAGCCGTCGAACCGCTGGGGGAGCTGGCCGAGGTCGAGTGCCTGCGCCGCAACCCCGCGCTCGAGACCCCGCTCGACTCGCCGCTGCTGCGCGCCATCGGAGAGGCACAGGAGGCGCTCGGCCTGCCCCGCCAGGTCGCAACCAAGGCCACCTGTACCGAGGCGGGCGTGTTCTCCCAGGCCGGGATCGAGGCGATCGTGATGGGCGCCGGCGTATCGGTGGGAAACGTGCACCGTCCCAACGAGCACACGCGCATCTCCCAGCTGCTGCGGGCGCGCGAGCTGTACCGAGAGGTGATCGGCCGGCTCTGCGTCGGGAGCGAGGGCAAGCCATGTACCTCCTGAGACCGGCGCGTCTCGAGGACCTGGCCCAGATTCTGGAGCTCGCGCGCTTCCTGGACAGCCTGAACCTGCCGGCGGACGAAAGCTTCCTGGCCCAAAGGCTGGCGCGTTCGGAGCGCGCCTTCTCGCAGCCAGGCCCACCCTCCCACGAACGCGAGTACCAGTTCGTGCTGGTGGATGAGACGGAACGCGCTGTCGGGACCTGCGCCATCCTGTCCAAGCACGGCACGCCCGACTCGCCTCACCTCTATCTGCGCGTGAGAGAGGAGGAACGGCACTCAAAGAGTGTGGAGATCAGCATGCAGCACCACACGCTTCAGCTTCAGGCGGACACCGACGGTCCCAGCGAGCTGGGCGCGCTGGTCCTGCACCCCGATACTCGCGGAAAACCCGGCTGGCCCGGAAAGCTGCTCTCGTGGGGGCGTTTCGTTTACATAGCGCTGCACCGAGCCTGCTTCGAAGAACGGGTGATGGCGGAGATGCGCGCAACGCTCGATCCCGAGGGACGCAATGCCTTCTGGGAAGCGTTCGGAAAACGTTTCACGGGCATGTCTTACGCCGAAGCGGATCGGCGCAGCGCAGTGGACAAGAACTTCATTCTGGAGCTCTTCCCCTCGACCCCGTTCTACACGACGCTGCTGGATGAGGAGGTGGCCAGGGAGCTCGGCCAGGTCCACCCCGAGACGCGAGGGGCGCTGCACCTGCTCGAGCAGGCGGGCCTGCACTGGATCGGCCAGATCGACCCCTTCGATGCCGGTCCGTTCTTCGGCGCCGCGCTCTCGCAGCTGATCCCCGTGCGCGAGACCCGGAAGGTGCGCGTCTCGCGCGAGGCACCGCCACGGGACACCGATGCGCGCATCGTCTCCAGCGAGGACGGTGGCCAGTTCCGCGCCATCGCCACGCGCGCGGCGCTCGACGGAGATCAGCTGCGCCTCTCCAAGGACGCACACAAGCGGCTGGATGCGAGCCCGGGTGACGAGGTCGCCGTGACTCCGCTTCCGGCCTCGCGGCGTGGGGGAAAGACGCATGGTTGAGGCATCGCTATTCGAGCCGCGCGGAGACTTCATCGCCGGCCGTTTCGTCCTGCCCGCGCAGCCCTCGGGCGAGATCCTGCTCGAAGATCCCGGCGACCTGAACGCGCTCCACGGATCGTTTCCATTCTCGCCGGCGTCGCTTGAAGACGCGGTCAAGAGCGCACAGCAGGCCTTCCCAGGCTGGCGCGACGCACCGCTCGAGGAGCGGGCGCGCCCTCTACGCCGCCTGGCCGAGCGGCTGCAAGCGGAGGCCGAGCGGCTGGCCCATGTGATCGCCATCGACGCGGGCAAGCCGCTGTGGGAGGCGCGCACCGAGGTCAACGCGATGGTGGACAAGGTGAGGACCACGCTGGACCAGGGGCTGGGCCTGGTGGAGGAGAGGAGCTTCGAGCTGGCCCCCGGCAAGCGGGCTCGCTGGCGCCCGCACGCGCGCGGCGTGCTAGCCGTGCTGGGACCCTTCAACTTTCCGGGGCACCTTGTGCACGGACACGTGGTGCCGGCACTGGCCACCGGCAACACGGTCGTGATCAAGCCCTCCGAGCGCACGCCCGCCACCGGACAGCTCTACGCGGAGCTGGCCTCCCAGGCTGGCTTCCCGCCGGGGGTCTTCAACCTGGTCCAGGGCGATGGGGCGCAGGGTGCGCGCCTGGCAGCGCACCCGCAGGTGCAGGGCGTCCTCTTCACGGGCTCGTATGCAGTGGGGCGACGCATCCTCGAGGCTACGTTGGACCAGCCGTGGAAGCTGGTGGCGCTGGAGATGGGCGGCAAGAACGGCGTGCTGGTGTGCGCGGATGCGGATCTCGACGCCGCCGCCCACGCGATCGCGTTCGGTGCCGCCGTGACGGCGGGCCAGCGTTGCAGCGCCACCAGCCGCGTGATCGTGCTGCGCGAGGTGGCCGACGCGCTGATCGAGCGCCTGACGCGGCTTCTCGGAGCGCTGCGTGTCGGGTACGAGCTGGACGACGAGGTCTTCATGGGGCCGGTCATCTCGGCCGACGCGCGCGAGCGCCACGCCCGCGTGCTCGAGCTGGCACGTACGGAGGGTGCCGAGCGCCTGCTCGACGGAGGACCGACCGAGGGACCGCGGCCGGGTCACTACGTGCGCCCGAGCCTGCACCGCGCCGCGAGCTTCTCTCCGGAGAGCCGCTACCAGTGCGAGGAGCACTTCGTGCCCGACGTATGCGCGCTCGAGGTCGCAACGCTCGACGAGGGACTAGCCGCGCTCAACGGGACCGACTACGGCCTGGTGGCGAGCGTCTTCACGCGCGAGCGCGCCTGCTTTGAACGCATCTTTCGCGAGAGTCGAGTGGGTCTTCTGAACTGGAACACGAGCACGGTGGGGGCATCCTCGAGTCTGCCCTTCGGCGGGATCGGGCGCAGCGGAAACGACCAACCCGCGGGCGTGCTCTCGACCGCGTACTGCACCTACCCCGTGGCCAGTCTTGAGCTGGAGGCACCGGAGGACGCGCCTACTTTCCCCGGCTTTCCGAGCGCACGATGAGCCACACCGTGCTCATGGGCGATCCGACCCACTTCTCCGTCATCGGCGGCGCCAATCCGCACACACGCGACCGCTACGGCCGGCGCAAAAGCGTCGACCGCGAGCTCGCCATCCGCCAGTGGCGTGGTCTCCACGATCTCTTGAGCGAGCACGATCTGCGCATTGAGGTCGTTCCGCCCGACCCGAAGCTCCCAGGGCTCGTCTACCCGGCGAACGCGGGCTTCCGGCTGGGCGATGACTTCATCCTATCCAACCTCACGCCCACGCGTGCCGCTGAGCAACCCAGCTACCGACGTTCGGTGGAGGCGCTCGGGCTGCGCTGCCACGAGATCCAGAGCCGCTTCGAGGGCGAGGCCGACCTCTTCCCGGCGGGCGACCTGTACCTGTTCACGCACGGTCAGATCCAGCGTCAGCGTTTCGTGCCCAGGCTGGGCTGGCCCCCCTGGCGACGCATCTACGGCTTTCGCAGCGAGCCGGTCGCGCTGGACGAGATGGAGGCCATCCACCCGCTTCGCCGCTCGGTGCTGCAGGTGCTGCTGCGCGACGAGCGCTTCTATCACGGAGACACCTGCCTGTGCTCCTTCGGGCCGGGTCGGCAGGCGCTGCTCGCCTACCTGCCCGTGCTGGCACCGCACTCCGCCGAGGCGCTGCAGCGCGCCTTCGGGGAGCGACTGATTTCCCTCGAAGACGATGACGCCGCCATCTACGCCGCCAACTCCTTCTCGTTCGAACGCAAGGGCAAGAGCTTCCTGGTCATGCCCGCAGGCATCTCCGCACGTCTCGAAGAGGCCGTGCGCGCACAGGACACGCTCGTGCTCAAGATCGACGTCTCCGAGTTCCACAAGAAGGGCGGCGGCTCCGTCAAGTGCATGATCGGGGATCTGGGGGAAATTCCCGAGGCTTCGCTGGCTTGCACCGACTGATGCACCTGTGTGACGGACCTGCGGGTCAGTCCTCGAGGATCTCTAAGATGTATCGCTTGTCGTCCTTTCCGCTCGCCGCGGCGAGGATCGTACGAATTGCGGCCGCATGGGCACCCCGCTTCCCGATCACCTTCCCTAGATCCTCCTTGGCGACCTTCAGCTCGAGGATATGTGCATGGGCGCCAATGGTCTCATTGATGTCTACCGCCTCAGGACGGTCGACGATCACCTTCACAATCATTTCAAGCAGCTCTTTCATTCGTAGCCCGAGCCCTCAGGGCCCATTATACGCGATCGCAGGGCGGCGCGTCTCAAGGGGGCCTCCCGGCCCGGGATGTGGGCGAGGATGAGGGAACATCCCGTGGGATCGGTCGGACCCGGATATCTCGGGCACCCGCGTAGCTGGCTCGTAGGGTAAACCTCGTAGTGCAGAGCGGTCAGATTCGCTGGATCAGCTGCTCGCCGCAATCCACGCAGTAGGTGCTGTGGTCTCGTCTCCGCTTGCCATGCTGCTCTTCGCGACACCGCTTGAGTGCAACGGCTGCATTGACAACCTCCCCGCACGACGGGCAGAAACGTACCGGAGCATCCGAGCGCCGGTGGTTCATATTGGTGCAGGCGATTCCTCTCTTAATCAACTGCTCTCCTTCGATTCCCGACCGGCCCAAGAGACAAGGAAGCTTCTCTGGATGACGGTCGAACTCTCTAGCTTCACTTCTCGCGTCTCGGTGCCTCTCGGCAGTCTCCTAATCCCACCGCGTCGAGGAACGCCTCGGCCTTCCGGAGTACGTCTGCACGCTCGCCTAGACAGGCCGTCACCCTGGATCGGAACTCTGCCTCGTCGTATCCAAGCAGTTCGCAGATCTCGCCGAAAGTCGAGTCCCGACCGAAGAAGAACTGTTCCGCGCTTCGGACCCTCCGGACGTGCTTCTGCACTTGCTTGTGCAACGGGCTCGCGGGCCCGCGCCGATCTGCAGGCTCACATTCTCGAAGCGGCGGCGCTTCCCGATCGAAAGTCTCAGATAGCCAAACCATCGAGTCCTTCAGCTGAACGGCGGCCTGAAGCATGACGTTTAGCCAGAGCCTGGCTTCTGGAGTCGCGTTAAAGTCCTGTGCAGCTTCACTCTCTGTGTTCAGCACGGCTCGTACTCGATGCTGTGATCCGAACTTTATATTCTAGCCAAGAAGTGATGGGGGCGCCGCAGGAAAATTTCAGCTGGACCAGCTTGGCTCCGGTTGAGGCGGTGCATGCCGCCAGAGTCGCCCGTCCCGATCCACTACAATGAAGGGGTGTCGGTTTTGATTCCGACGGTCATTGAGGATTCGAACCATGGAGAACGCGCGTACGACACTCTACTCGCGCCTCCTCCGAGACCCTCGCGAATGCGTATACCGGGAGCGATATGCCTATTGGGGATCATCGGCCTTTCCGCTGGCTGCAGCACCGTAGTCTCGAAGGCGGGTCTAGATCCCAGTATTGAAGTGCAGATTGGGAACCCGTACTCAGGAGTTCGATTCAATCTCAAGTCCTGGCGCTGTCTCCCCTCGGTTACCAAGGGATATTCGCCGGCCCTGAAGCTTCTCTTTCTGCCGGTTAGCGCAGCTCTGCTGCTAGTCGATCTTCCTGTCTCGGCGGCTGCAGACACGGCGATGTTCCCCGTTGACTTCATGGTCGTTCCCAGAGCCAAGCCGATTGGTCCGCTGGAAGACGAGTGTGATTGATCCGGCGTCCTCGATCCCGGACCCGGCGAGGACGGACCCCACATCCATTGTCGTTGTGTGGCGTCACCCGGCTTGAATCTGGGTTCAAGGTCGGGTACATCTCGGGCATGGCCGAGTCGCTCCTGAGAATCGGAGAGCTGGCGCGCGTTGTCGGCGTTCCCACATCGACCGTTCGCTACTACGAGCGCAAGGGTATCTTGAAGCCGCGAGGCCGTTCGCGCTCCAACTACCGGCTCTACGCAGCGGCAGACGTTCAACGCCTGCGCTTCATTCGAGCCGCCCAGGCCACGGGCTTTACGCTGCAGAATGTCACGCAGCTGCTTCGCCCGGCCCACTGCCATCGAGTCCAGGACCTGATCGAAGAGAGGCTCCAGACGGTATCGGCGCGTCTGAAGGAGCTGCGTCACGTGCAGCGAGTGCTCCAGGCCGCTCTTGGCGAGTGCCGCGAGCATGAGCAGACGGGGCGCTGCCGAGTCATCGACTCTCTCAGCGCCGCGTCGCGCACCAAGTCCCCGTAGCTGCAGATAATCTCCGGCCCTTGACTTTAAACCCAAGCCAAACATGATAAACATGAATGGGTCAGTGATCGCCGCGCGTCCTTATAGAGAGGAAAGGGAGATCAGCGCCATGACTCGATGGATTTACTTCGTCTACGGGGCCGTGTGCTACGTGGTCTTTTTCGTCACGTTTCTGTACCTGATCGGCTTCGTCAGCAACCTCGCGGTGCCGAAGACCATCGACTCGGGGATCGCCGGACCGGTGGGCGCCGCCGTCGTCATCGATACTCTGCTGATCCTGCTCTTCGGGCTCCAGCACAGCGTGATGGCACGTCCGGGCTTCAAGGCCAGGTGGATCCGGCTGCTACCCCAGCCGATCGAACGCAGTACGTACGTGCTGCTCAGCAGCCTGATCCTGATCCTGCTGTTCTGGCAGTGGCGCCCGATCCCGGCCACGGTGTGGGCGGCCGACGCCTCCGCCCCCCGGCTGATTCTGACTGGGATCGGCCTCCTCGGATTTCTGATCGTGCTCTACAGTACCGTGCTGATCGACCACTTCGATCTCTTTGGGCTGCGCCAGGTGTTGCTGCATTTGAGCGGTGAGCGCTACGCCGATAAAGGCTTCGTCACGCCCAGCCTGTATCGGTTCATCCGGCACCCCCTCTACCTAGGCTGGCTGATCGCGTTCTGGGTAACGCCGCACATGACGCAGGGCCATCTCTGCTTCTCGATCCTGAGCAGCGCGTACATCTTCGTGGCGATTCCGTTCGAGGAGCGTGATCTGCTGCAGATACTCGGAGACGACTACCGCCGCTACCGCGAGCACACCTCGATGATCTTCCCGCTGCCGAGGCTCTGGCGGAGAGCTTCGTCCCGCTCTGATTAGGGCAAGGTGGGGTGTATGATCACGGGCGCCACTCCTGATTCGGTTCGATAGAGGAGAACTCCATGCAGCCCGTTCGCAGCCTGCGCCTCGAGGAAATCGACCTCTCCAGCATCGACTTCTGGGCGCTTTCCTCAGAGGAGCGGGAGGGCGCCTTCGCAACCCTTCGCGCCGAGGATCCGATACGTTTCTTCGAGGAGGGTGAGATCCCGGGAGTGCCCATCGAGAAGGGTCCCGGCTACTGGTCGCTCACGCGGCACGCGCATATCCTCGAGGCGAGTCGGGCGCCCGAAGTCTTCTCCTCGGCTCGCGGCGCCACTTCGATTCTGGATCTGCCGAGCGAGATGAACGAGTTCTTCGGCGGGATGATCAACATGGACGACCCCCGCCACGGGCGACAACGACGGATCGTCTCGCGCGGCTTCACACCGCGCGCCCTGGCGCGGATCGAGGCGGCCGTCGAGAAGCGAGCCGAGGCCATCGTGGACCGCGTGATCGAGAAGGGTGAATGTGACTTCGTCACCGAGATCGCGGCGCCGCTCCCGCTCGAGATCGTCTGCGAGATGATGGGGATCCCCGAGAGCCAGACGCAGCTTGTCTTCGAGAGAACCAACCTGATCCTGGGCCTGGGAGACCCCGAGTACGCGCCAGTGGGGACGAACCTGCTGGCGGCCGCGCTCCAGGCCGGCTCCGAGCTGGCAGCGCTGATGCGTGAGATGGCTGAAGAGCGGCGCCGTAATCCGCGCGAAGATCTCACGACGGCCCTCATCCACGCCGCCGGCAACGAGGAGGTGCTGACCAACGACGAGATCGCCTCCTTTTTCGTGCTGCTGGTCGTGGCCGGGAACGAGACGACCCGGAACGCCATCAGCCATGGTATGAAAGCGCTCTGCGACACCCCCGACGAGCGACGCCGCTGGCAAGCCGACTTCGACGGCCTGGCTCCGACCGCCGTGGAGGAGATCGTCCGCTGGGCGAGCCCGGTGATCTTCATGCGGCGCTCGCTTACGCAAGAAACGACGCTCGGTGAGAAGACCCTGCGCGAGGGAGACAAGGTG
>SMUX01215032.1_pt1 | contig 11375 bp, 10 predicted proteins | sample 2456431 | NCBI WGS metagenome assembly SMUX01 (sample SAMN11095930, study PRJNA526329) | marine sediment metagenome | biome: Marine sediment; feature: Surficial sediment; material: Deep marine sediment; isolation source: Hadal surficial sediment | place: Pacific Ocean | collected 2014-11 | depth... | reverse complement strand
CGCCGAGGCGCTGATGGGTGGTGGTCGCCGGATGGGTGATCAGGCTCTTGGCGTCGCCGAGGTTGTTCGACATGTCGATCAGCTTAAGCGCGTTGAGGAAGTTGAAGGCCGCTTCCTTGCCGCCCTCGATCTCGAACGCGACGATGGTGCCCGAATCCTCCATCTGCGCCTTGGCAAGGTCGTACTGCGGATGGGCCTCGAGGCCCGGGAACAGGACCCGCGCGAGGCCCTTCCTCGCGGCCAGGAAGCGGACCACCTGGTGGGTGTTCCGGCAATGCTGGCGGACCCTGAGATCAAGGGTCTCCAGGCCCTTGAGCAGCACCCAGGCGTTGAACGGGCTCATCGACGGGCCGGTGTGGCGCAGGAACATGCGCAGATCTTCCTCGAAGAACTCGCCGTCACAGAGGATCACGCCGCCGAGAACCCGGCCCTGGCCGTCGATATGCTTGGTCGCCGAATACATGACGATGTCGGCGCCGAACTCGAACGGGTGCTGCAGGATCGGCGTCGCGAACACGTTGTCGACGATGAGCTTGCCGCCGGCGGCGTGGGTCAGCTCGCTGACATGCTTGAGGTCGATGATCTCGAGCGCCGGGTTCGACGGGCTTTCGAGGAAGACGCACTTGGTCTCGCGGCTAAGCGCCTTCTCCCACTGCTCGGGCGCGGTGCCGTCGACGATGGTGACCTCGATGCCGTAGCGCGGCAGCACCTCGGCGACGATATAAAGGCACGATCCGAACAGCGCGCGGGAGGCGACGACGTGATCGCCGGCGTTGAGCTGGCACATCAGGGAGGCGAACACGGCGGCCATGCCCGATGCCGTGGCGCGGCAGATCTCGGCCCCTTCGAGCAGCGCCATGCGTTGCTCGAACATGGTGACGGTGGGGTTGGAAAAACGCGAATAGATGTAACGATCGATCTCCCGCTTGAAGGCACGCTCGGCATCCTCGGCGGTCTCGTAGACGTAGCCCGAGGTCAAGAACAGCCCCTCGCTGGTCTCGAGGAACTGTGATCGTTCCGTGCCGCCGCGCACCAGTAGTGTCTGCGGACGCCAGGAGGCCCGCGCCGGCTTCGGCCCTGATTTCGTATCCGCCATTTTCCTCTCCCAATCTCCGCGCAATTCACCGCCCGCGGCACAACAAAAAAGCCCGACCGGCGGGGTCGGGGCTTGATTGGCTCCGACCTTTTAGCGATTTGTTTTACGTGGACGCAAGCCGGCCGGCCCAAATCTCCACGGCACCGGGCAGTCATAGTCGCTACCGCCCGGCCCGTCAAGTCATCCGGGGGCGCCGGCGTGTTTCATGCGCGCGGCGCCATGCCTGGGGGTTGCCGCCGTGGGTTCGGCCGGCACTTGAGGCTTGGCGGCCTTGAACGCGCACCCGGCCTCGATTATAAATTTTGAACGCGGCGTCGGGGCGGGTGTAGTTCAATGGCAGAACATCAGCTTCCCAAGCTGAATACAGGGGTTCGATTCCCCTCACCCGCTCCACCGCTCCCGGGCAATCGCTTCCATCTGGCCCGATTGTGCCCTTGCGCCGGGGGAAAGTGCGCCGGCGGCGATTTCGTTGTATGACTCCTCCATGGTGGAACCAGCCCCCATGGTGGAACAAGCCCCCACCGCGGAACAGGCCGGAGTGGCCGGGGCCGGAAAGCACGGCGGAATTTACCGGCTTTGGGCCGTGGCCGGCGTGCTTGGGGCGATAACGGCGCTCCGCCTGCTCTATCTTTCCGTCTTTCCCTTCGATCTCGGTGCCGAGGAAGCCCAGTACTGGGTTTGGGCCCAGGACTTCGCCTTCGGCTATTACTCCAAGCCGCCGATGGTGGCCTGGATCATCATGGCGACGACGGCGGTTTGCGGCGACGGCGTCGCCTGCATCAAGCTGGCGGTGCCGCTGATCCATCTATTGACGGCGCTCGCGGTCTACGGCATCGGCCGGCGGCTGTTCGATGAACGCGTCGGCTTCTTCTCGGCGCTCCTCTATGGGACCCTGCCGGCGGTGTCGTTCTCGGCCGCCATCATCTCGACCGACCCGCCGCTCCTGCTGTTCTGGGCGCTGGCGCTTTACGGCCTCGTTCGCGCGCTCGAGGATGGGAGCTGGCGCTGGTGGCTGCTCACCGGCTTCGGCATCGGTCTCGGGCTCATGAGCAAATACGCCATGGCCTATTTCGTTCTCTCGCTCGCCGTCTATTTCGCCATCCCCGGCGCCCACCGCGCGGCGCTTCTGAGCCCGCGCCTGGGCGCGGCGATGGTGCTGGCGGCGGCGCTCTATCTTCCCAACATCGTGTGGAATGCGAATAACGGGTTCGTCAGCTTCGCCCACACCGCGGCCAACGCCAATCTCGCCGGCCCCTTGATCAACCCGGGCGAATTCCTGGATTTCCTGGCCGCCCAATTCGCCGTCTTCGGCCCGATCCTCTTCGCCGCCCTTCTCGTTTGCCTCCTAAGCCGGCGCGCCTGGACCGGCGATCGGCGCTATGCGCTGCTTGCGAGCTTCACCTTCCCCACCCTTGCCCTCGTCCTCGCCCTCGCCTTGCTTTCACGCGCCAACGCCAACTGGGCGGCGCCGGCCTATGTCGCGGGCACGGTGCTGGTGACGGGCTGGGCGTTGGAGAGGGGGCGGAGGCTCATCGTGACGGCATCTCTGGCCCTACACCTCGTCCTCGCCTTCGCCCTGTTCGGCGCGACGCTCATCGAAGGCGGCGCGGCGGACCTGGTCTCGGCCGCGCGCTTCGACCCCTTCAAGCGGGTGCAGGGGTGGCGCCAGTTGGGGGATGCGGTATCGCGAGTGAGCGCCCGGTTTCCCGGCGTGCCGTTGCTCTTCGATCAGCGCCGGCTGATGGCGGAGCTCATCTACTATGTCGAGCCCCACCCCTTCGATGCCCTCAAGTGGGACCCCGACGGACGCATCGACGATCATTTCGATCTGACGCGCGGCCTCGAACGATCGGGTGACGCCGGCGCCAAAGATAAGGGCCAAGCTCACCTGCTTGTCACTTTGAGCGCGGATACATCGGCGATCACCTCGCGATATTCTCATTCCAGGCTGCTCGCCCGCATCCGCACACCCATCGGCAAGCACAGGCACCGAGAGGTCCGGATCATTTACCTCGAGGATTTTCTCGGCTACTAGAGCGCGCCGCCCTCTTGCCGGCAAGCCGGCAGAGCCGTCCCCAAAGCCCGCCTCCAAGACCGAGGCGGTAGCACCAGGGGACTTTGGCGACCCGCTGGTATTCCCCGCCCACGGACAGCTTGAGATCGATGCCGCTGCGCGCGAAGACGGAATGGACCCATATCGTCATCACGGCGGCGGCATAGGCGCCGGCGACGATGTCTCCCATGTAATGGGCGTTGACGACGGCGCGGCTGATCGCGATCGCCGCGCCGATGACGAGATAGGCCACCCCGAAGCGCGGAAACAGGATGAAAAGCGCCACCATCAAGGCGGTGATGGTCTGGGCGTGGCCCGAGGGAAAGGAATGGAAATCGGCGTCCAGGCGGAACCAGTCGAAGCGGTAGAGCTCATCCCGGAACAGGAGCTTGGGCCGGACCCTGCCGAACAGCACCTTGAGCACATTGATCAATATGCCCGAGGCGGCGACGGCGGAGAAGATGAACGCCGCCACCATGGAATAGGCCTTGAGCGCCCCGGCCCTCGCCTTGAACATCTCGATGCGCGCCGCCAGGCGGAGCGCGGCGAAGGCGACGAACGTGATCACCAGGTACGCGCCCGCGGCCCCAAGATCGGATAGGGCCTTGAAGAATTCATGCCATCCGGCATCGAGGCGGTGGAACCAAAGGGCCAGCGGCCGGTCGAGATAGGCGATAAGTGCGAGACAGAGAAGCGAGGCGGCGGCGAACGACAGGATCAACTCGCCGCCAGGCGTCGCCGCCCAGCGCTGCCATGCCCGCCAGGCGCGTGCGCCCGGTTCGCTAAGCCCCAGTTTGTCAAGCCCCAGTTTGTCAAGCCATGGTGGGGGCTTGGACTCGCGTACCAGCAAGAACTCGTGAAGCCCCCAGGCCACGGCATAGACGATGAGCCCGGCGAACACCACGTCCGACAGGAAATGGGCGCCGAGCGCGATGCGCCCGAGGCCGCTTGCGGCGCCAAACGCGAGCGCGCCGGCCATGGCCCACCGGCGCCGGCGCGGGTGGCGGATGAGGAAGGCGAAGGTGACCAGGAAGAACGCCCCCGCCGCGTGGCCCGAGACGAAGGAGCAGTTCTTTGTGCATTGATCCGACGGCGCCAGCGCCGGCGAAAAGGTCTTGGTGCCGCCGAACTCGGCGATCATGTAGGGCCGCGCCCGGCCGACATTATCCTTGAGCAAGGAGTTGACGATGAGGCCCGGCCCGAGCGCCAGCGACAGGGCAATGAAGGCGATGACCCTGGGCCTGACCCACAGCCTCTCGAGGCGGGGGATGAGCCGCGCCAGCGAGGCGCCGACGACGAAAATGGCCACCGCGTAGGCGATCATGGTCACGAGGTGGTAAAGGATGTCGGCCGGCGGGACACCGCGCGGGAAGAATCCCTCGCCCGGCTGGTAGAACAGGCGGCTGAAGCTTATGTCGACGCCGGGGAACAGCAGAAAGAAAATCGCCGCCGCCACCACCCCGATGATGAATTGATAGGGTTTCATCAATTGGTCCTAACGCACCCCCATCGGTTCCCGGCCGCCGCCGCCATAAAGCACTAGCGTTACCGGCCGGCCCCTGGAGTAGTTGAGCCCGCTTAGCGTTTGCAACAGGTCCGGGCGCCTGCCGAGATTTCCCGATACCTCGAGGAATCTAGCTTCATGGGATTTGGCGATCAATGCCAACGCGCCCGGCGTCTCGACGAGGAGCTTCGCCGCCTCGTCCGGTGAAACCAGCCGGGTCTTGGTGCCAAGCAGGAAGACGATGCTCGGCTCGCCATAGCCGGCGACCGCGACCGGCGCGCCGGCGGCAGCCGCGCCGTTGCCATGCCTGGCGACGGCCAGCGCGGCGGTTCTCGAAAGCCACAGGTTTTCGGCGGCGGGGAGGACGATGCCCAGCGCCGATGCGTAGACGATGGCGGCGCCAATGGTGGCGGCCGTGACGGCGTGGACGAGGCGGTCGCGAAAGGCGAACCAGAGGCCCAAAGCCACGGCCACGATGGCGCCCGCCGCCGGCACCAGCCCCGCCACGGTGATGCCGCCCTCCAGCCACCAGCTGACGCCGCCGATGCCGATGCCGATGGCAAGGCCGGCGGCGCCCCAAAGTGCCATGAGGCCCCTTCCCACGGCGGTCCGCGACAGCCGGGCGAGCTCGTCGGCGCCGGTGATCGCCGCGTGGGCGCAGATGAGGGCCAGGGCCGGATAGAGCGGCAGGACGTAGTGGGGCAGCTTGGTCGGGATCAGTTCGAACAAAATCCACGCCGGTCCGAGCCAGGCAAGGCAGTAACGCACGCGTTTGTCCGCCCGGTGCCGCCACGCCCAGACCAGCGCCGGGAAGGCGAGCAACGATCCCGGCCAGAACGACACAAACATGGCGAGGCTATAGGCGCCGGGCGGCGCGCCGTGGCCTTCCTGCACCGAGATGAGCTTCGCCAGCAGGTCCTTGCCGACGGCATCGGCGAGGAACGCGCCGCCGGTTTCGAGCGAGACGGCGATGAACCAGGGCGCGGCGATGGCGGCGGCGATCACCAGGCCCGGAAGCGGACGCAAGCCCTTGAGCCACGCCGCCCTTCTTTCGGCGATGATGAGGGCGATAACGGTGAGGGCGCTGATCAGCGGTCCGATCGGACCCTTGATCAGGATCGCCGCGCCCTGGGCCGCCCAGAAGACGATCGCCGTCGCCAGCGCCACCGGCTCCCCCGCCGTGCCTCGCAGATAGACCCGGCAAAGCGCCCCTTGGGCGACGACCACCGCCGCCAACAACACGGCATCGGCCTTGCCGAGATGGGCCTCGACCGTCAATACCACCGAGCCGGCGAGCATCAGCGCGGCGAAGAACGCCACGCGCCTCCCATACGGCCCGCGCGCGAAGGCGAAGAGGAAAAGCACCGCGCCGAGGGCGCCCAGCACCGAAGGGACCCGGTAGGGCCAGATCTGGTTCGATCCGATGGTGCCAAACACCTGCACCGAGGCCGCCTGGAGCCAGTAAACGCCCGCCGGCTTCTTGTGCCGCGCCTTGTCCTGGAAGCGGATGTTGACGTAGTCCCCGCTTTCCACCATCTGCCGCGACGCCTGGGCGAAGCGGGCCTCGTCCCGATCCACCGGCGGCAGCGCCGAGATGCCGGGGAGAAAAAGGCAGAGCGAAAAAAGGCCGAGGACCAGATAGGCCACTGCTCCCCGTTCGGGCAGGGACGCGGCGAAGGACGCGGCCGTCAACCTTCACTCCCGTGGCGATGATGGCACGGGCTGTTTTTCCATGGCAGATGGGTCATTCGCCGGTTAGTCTAGCAAATTAGTCGTCCGCCGACGGGAGAAATTTGGCGGCGTTTCGGGTCGCGTCCGGGCGGCGCTTGCATTGCCGGGCGCCTCATGTATTTTCGCCGCGCCCGCCCGGAGCGCGGGCGTTCCTTCACCCGGGCGGGCGAATTTAGCGGTGAACATCATGATCTCTGTCGTCGTCCCGGTCCGCAATGAAGCGGAGAACATCATCCCCCTGATCGAGGAAATCCACGGGGCCCTCGAGGGGCGGTGGGATTTCGAGGTGATCTATGTCGACGACGGCAGCACCGACGAAACCAAGGCGCGCCTGGGGGACGCCCGCGCCCGGTTCGGACGCCTGAAGGTTCTGCGCCACCGCGCAAGCTGCGGCCAGAGCGCGGCGATCTGGACCGGCGTCAAGGCGGCGCAAGGGACGTGGATCGTGACGCTTGACGGTGACGGCCAGAACGATCCCGCCGATATCCCGGCGCTGCTCGAAATTGCCGAAGCGGCGGATCGAGGGGCGACGCTCGATATGGTCGCCGGCATCCGGCGCCAACGCCGGGACAGCTGGTTGAAGCGCGCCTCTTCGCGCATCGCCAATCGCGTGCGCTCATCGCTGCTCGCCGACGACGTCACCGACACCGGTTGCGGCCTCAAGGTCATCAGGCGCGTAACCTACCTCGCGCTGCCCTATTTCGATCACATGCACCGCTACCTGCCGGCGCTCATCCTGCGCGCGGGCGGCAGGCTCGAATGCGTCGACGTCAACCACCGCCCGAGGCATTCGGGACGGTCGAATTACGCCACCTTGGACCGGCTCGGGGTCGGCATCGCCGACCTCATCGGCGTCATGTGGCTCAAGCGGCGCAACAAGATCCCGATTATCGAATCCGAGGAGTAGTTTATGGACACCATGACATTCTGGCTGGCCATAGGGTTCATGGGTCAGGCCCTGTTTTCGGCGCGATTTCTCGTTCAGTGGATATCCAGCGAGAAGCAGAAGAAGAGCGTCATTCCCATCGCTTTCTGGTATTTCAGCCTCGGCGGCGGGGTGACGCTGCTGTCCTACGCCATCTTCCGGCTGGACCCGGTTTTCATCGTCGGGCAGGCGGGCGGTCTGCTGGTGTACTCCCGGAACCTCTATTTCGTCTTGCGGGAGCGCCGCCAGGCGGGATGAGCGGCGGCGCCAGGGAAGAGAGCCAGGGAAGAGAGCCAGGGAAGAGAGCCAGGGAAGAGAGCCAGGGAAGAGAGAAAGGGAAGAGAGAAAGGGATAGGAAGACGGTGGCGGCAACAGCGATCGTTCTCTTGAGCGGCGGCCTCGATTCGGCGACGGTGCTCCTCCTCGCCAGGAACGAGGGCTTCGAGGTCTCGGCCTTGACCTTCGAATACGGCCAACGCCACGAGATCGAGGTCGAGGCGGCGCGCCTTATCGCCAAAAGGGTTGACGTTGGGCGCCATATCATCGTGCCGATCGACCTTCGTTCCATCGGCGGCTCGGCGCTGACCGATGAGATCGCCGTGCCCAAGGGGCGGGCACCGGATGAGATCGGCGCCGGAATCCCGATCACCTACGTGCCCGCGCGCAACACCATATTCCTCTCCTTCGCCCTGGCCTGGGCCGAGGTGTTGGCGGCCAATGACATCTTCATCGGCGTCAACGCCCTCGATTACAGCGGCTATCCCGATTGCCGGCCCGAATACATCGAGGCTTTCGAGGGTATGGCCAACCTGGCGACCAAGGCCGGCGTCGAAGGCGATGCGCGCCTCGTCATCCACACGCCGCTGATCGACCTGACGAAGGCCGAGATCATCCGCAAGGGCCTCGATCTCGGCGTCGATTACGCCTTGACGCGAAGCTGTTACGACCCATCTCCGGATGGCGCCGCCTGCGGCGAGTGCGACTCCTGCGCCTTGAGGCTCAGGGGTTTCGCCGAGGCCGGCGTCGAGGACCCGGCGCCCTACCGGGTGCGAGTGCGGGCGGAACCATGAGCTATTCGGTCAAGGAACTGATCTACACGCTCCAGGGCGAAGGGGCGAATACCGGCCGGCCCGCCGTCTTCTGCCGCTTCGCCGGATGCAATCTGTGGTCGGGCCGGGAAGAGGACCGGGAAACCGCGGTCTGCGATTTCTGCGATACCGATTTCGTCGGCACCGACGGCGAAGGCGGCGGGCGCTTCGCGACGGCGGCCGGTCTGGCCCAGGCGGCAAGGCGGACCTGGCCATTCGACGGCGAAAGCCGGTTTAGCCCCTTCGCCGTCTTCACCGGCGGCGAGCCTTTGTTGCAGCTCGACGAGGACCTGATCGATGCCTTCCATGGCGCCGGCTTCGAGGTCGCGGTCGAGACCAACGGCACGCTGACGGCGCCTCGCGGCATCGACTGGATCTGCGTCAGTCCCAAGGCCGGCGCCCGGCTTAGGCAGCGCCAAGGCGATGAATTGAAGCTCGTCTTCCCCCAGGCCGGGGCGGAACCGGAGGGTTTCGAGGGACTCCCGTTCCAGCACTTCTTCCTGCAGCCGATGGACGGGGAGATGCGCGAACGCAACACCGAACTCGCGCGTGAGTTCTGCCTTGCCCATCCGCGCTGGAGGCTCAGCCTCCAGACCCACAAATTTCTCGGCATACCCTGACCGCCGCCGCCATGGAGATATTCAAGTCATTCACCTTCGAGGCGGCCCACCGGCTGCCCAATTTGGCGCCTGATCACAAATGCGCGCGGCTTCACGGCCATTCTTTCAGGGTCGATATCCACGTCGAAGGCGAAATCGTGCAACCGGAGGACTGGGTGATGGATTTCGCCGGCCTCAAGGAAGCGTTCGCGCCGCTTCGCGGGCAACTCGACCACCATAATCTCAACGACATCGACGGCCTCGCCAATCCCACCAGCGAGGTCATCGCGCGCTGGATCTGGGACCGTCTGAAGCCCGATCTGCCGGGCCTTTGCAAGGTGGTCCTGCACGAGACCTGCACCGCCGGCTGCGTCTATCGCGGCGGCGAGTGAAGCTTACCGTCCCCGTCCCTTGTAGGGCTCGACGCCCTGATCGGGAACCCACAGGCCCTCGGGCGTTGGCCCGGTCTGGTAGAAGACGTCGATGGGGATGCCGCCCCGCGGATACCAGTAGCCGCCGATGCGAAGCCATTTCGGCTCGACCGCCTCTTTGATCCGCCTGGCGATCATAAGCGTGCAGTCCTCGTGGAAGGCGCCGTGGTTGCGGAACGAGGCGAGGAAGAGCTTCAACGACTTGCTCTCGAGCAACCGAACGCCGGGCACGTAGTCGATGACGAAATGGGCGAAGTCCGGCTGGCCGGTGATCGGACAAAGGGCGGTGAACTCCGGACAGGTGAAGCGCACGAGGTAGCGCTCGCCGCTTTGCGGGTTGGCGACGCTCTCGAGCCTGGCCTCATCGGGCGAGGGGGGGATTTCCGCCCGCTGGCCGAGCTGGGTCAGGGTCTCTTCCTTGATCTCCTTCATGGATCAAGGGTACGCCCGAACGCACGCTCGGCCAAGGGCGATGTGGCGCCTTTACAACGCCTCGATGTCGCCCCGTTGGTACTCGGCGAGGAAGGCCGCGGCGTAGGCGTCGAAGGAGTCATTGGCGATGGCGTCGCGCAGGCCCGCCATCAGGTCCTGGAAGAGTTGCAGATTGTGCCAGCTCATGAGCGTGCCGCCCAGCATCTCGCCCGAGCGCGCCAGATGGCTGAGATAGGCGCGGGAATAATCGGCGCAGGCGGGGCAGCGGCACGCCTCGTCCAGCGGCCGCGGGTCCTCGATGTGGCGGGCATTCATGATGTTGATCTCGCCTCTCCGCGTGAACGCCTTGCCGGTACGCCCCGAACGGGTCGGCAGCACGCAGTCGAACATGTCGATGCCGCGCGAAACGGCGCCGATGATGTCGGCGGGATAACCGGCGCCCATGAGATAGCGCGGCTTATCCTCGGGCAGCGCCGGCACCGTCGCCTCCAGGGTGCTCAGCATCAGCTCCTGTCCCTCGCCGACGGCAAGCCCGCCGATGGCGTAACCATCGAAGCCTAATTCTCTCAGCGCCGCCGCCGATTCCTGGCGAAGATCGCCATGGACGCCGCCCTGGACGATGCCGAACAGGCCGTAACCCGGCCGTCGATCGAAGGCGGCCGCAGACCGCGCCGCCCAGCCCATCGACAGCCGCATGGATTTGGCGGCGTCGGCCTCGCTCGCCGGATAGGGCGTGCATTCATCGAGGACCATGGAGATATCGGCGCCGAGTCGGTGCTGGATTTCGATCGCGCGCTCGGGCGTCAGTTCATGCCGGGCGCCGTCGAGATGGGACTGGAAGACGACGCCGTCATCGGTGATCTCGCGGAAATTGGCCAGCGACATGACCTGGAAACCGCCCGAGTCGGTGAGGATCGGTCCCGGCCAGTTCATGAACCGGTGCAGTCCGCCGAGCCTGGCGATGATATCGGCGCCCGGGCGCAGCATCAAATGATAGGTGTTGGCGAGCACGATCTCGGCCCCGGTCGCGGCCACCGCTTCGGGCGTCATCGCCTTGATGGTCCCGGCGGTGCCGACGGGGATGAAGGCCGGGGTGGCGACGGTGCCGTGGGCGCAAGTGATCTGGCCCAGGCGCGCCGAACCCGAACGCGCCCCGAGCTCGAAACCGAAGCCGCCCTTATTCACCGACGTTACCATTCCCGTCATGCCCTTCGCCCGCCGTCTCCGGGTGCGGCCAAAGCAGGCAGCCATCGCCGTAGGAATAGAAGCGATAACCGGCCTCCTTGGCGTGCTCGTAGGCCGCCCGCATCCGCGCCAGGCCCGAAAACGCCGAAACCAGCATGAACAGGGTGGATTTCGGCAGATGGAAGTTGGTCAACAACAGATCGACGGCGCGAAAGCGATAACCGGGCGTGATGAATATATCGGTATCGCCGGCGAAGGGTCGCACGCGCCCGGCCTCGTCCGCCGCCGATTCCAGCAGGCGCAACACCGTCGTGCCGACGGCGACGATGCG
>SMUX01222185.1_pt1 | contig 11376 bp, 8 predicted proteins | sample 2456431 | NCBI WGS metagenome assembly SMUX01 (sample SAMN11095930, study PRJNA526329) | marine sediment metagenome | biome: Marine sediment; feature: Surficial sediment; material: Deep marine sediment; isolation source: Hadal surficial sediment | place: Pacific Ocean | collected 2014-11 | depth 0-1... | reverse complement strand
TGGTCTCATCCCGCCTGTGATCGAAGCCAATTGGAAGCCCTACGTTACGGCTTTCGTGGATCCAGATTACGATTTTTACGCCGGCGACATGCGAACGACCGCTACCGCTAACAATGGGGACTACCTCATCACCGGGCGCAAGGCTCGTGTGCCGTATGGCGACGGCGCCGAGGGCCTGCTTACCTTCGCCAATCTTGACGGACAGATCGAGGCCTTCACCGTTCCGACGGACGCAAAAGGAGTTGAGGTAGGCGAGCGAGAGCAGCTGCTCGGGATCCAGGCCCTTCCCACATTTCCGGTTGACTATGACAAGGTTCGAGTTCCAGCATCCGCACGCCTGGAAGGAATGGATCCATCCCAGGTTTTGGCTTCGTTCAATGTAGCAACAGGTGCTTTAGCGGTTGGGCTGAGTCGGGCCGCGTACGAGTACGCGCTGGATTATGCGAAGGATCGGGAAGCATTTGGAGCGCCCATCGCGCAGAAACAAGCTATCGCATTCATGCTGGCCGAAATGGCAACCGAGATTGACGGCGCGCGCCTGATGGTCTGGGAGGCGGCCTGGGAGATCGACCAGGGCGAAAACGCCTCCACGACCGCCTACGTGGCACTCACCAACGCCTCCGACACGGCCATGATGGTCAGCGATCGGGCAGTCCAGATTCTCGGCGGCCACGGTTACATTCGAGAGCATCCTGTGGAACGATGGATGCGTAACGCCCGCGGATTATCGACCTTTGCCGGCATGGCGATGGTGTAGGGAGAATCCCATGATCAGTTTCGAGATCCCAGAAAGCATTGAAAAAACAGTAACCATGATTGAATCCGTAGCCACAGAGATGATGCGGCCTCAGGCTCGCTATTACGATGAACACGAGCATGAGATCCCATGGGATTACATCAATTTCATGCAGGCCGCGGCGGCTTCCGGCGGTGGCGTGAGCATGGTGCCCAATCGCGACGGCAAGCCAATGATTGACGAAGCGACCAGTGATAAGCCTGCGATCGGTTATCAAAGCATGGCGCACTTCATCGAGATGCTGTCGTGGGGTGATGCAGGTCTCTACTTATGCACGCCGCGGGCAGGCCTCGGAGCTGCCGCAGTAGCAGCTGCGGGGACACCGGAGCAGAAGGCAAAGTTTCTCAAACGATTTAGTGGCGAAAAGGCGGTCTTTTCCGCGATGGCGATCACGGAGCCGCACGCCGGGTCAGACACAGCCGCCATCAAGTCCACCGCGGTGCGGGACGGCGATGAGTGGGTGCTGAATGGCGAGAAGATTTTCGTCACCGGCGGGCACAAATCGCTGATTGACACGCCCGGATTTGTGATTGTGTGGGCGACGATCGACCCCGAGGCGGGTCGCAAGGGAATTCGCTCGTTCGTCGTGGAAGCCGAGACGCCTGGTTGCACAGTCACCAAACTCGAAAAAAAGCTTGGCATTCGAAGTAGCGACACCGCTTCCATCGTCCTACAGGACTGTCGGGTCCCCTTGGAGAACATGCTCGGCACCGTCGAACAAAAGAAGAAAACCTCCGAAGGCTATAAGGGAGTGCTGCGGACCTTCGAGGTGACCCGCCCGCTGGTGAGCGCCTCTGCACTGGGAATCGCCCGAGCGGCCCTCGAGTTCCTCAAGGAAAAGCTAGCCGAAGGCGGCGTAGAAATTCGCTACGGTCTCCCTCGCAGTCGCATGACGAACCTCGAGGCGGAGGTGATCGACCTGGAGGCGATGCTGCGCTCAGCCTGGCTGCTCACGCTGCGCGCGGTCTGGATGGTGGATAACAAAATACCCATCAACGCCGAATCCTCCATGTCGAAGGTCAAAGCCGGAGACGTAGTGGTGAAGATCACGCAGAAGGCGGTCGAGCTGTTGGGCCCGATGGGGTACTCACGCGAGCACTTGCTGGAGAAGTGGTTCCGAGATGCCAAGATCAACGACATTTTCGAAGGCACTGGCCAGATCAACCGACTCATCGTCGCCCGCCGCATTCTGGGCTATGGCCGCCAGGAGTTGAGCTAGTCTTCCATCATGAGCGCGCATCGAGTTCATCCGCCTGACCACCGTTCGGACGCGACAGAAAGCAGGATTTCATGACTTATAAGATCGAACAGGCAGCCGTGATCGGCGCCGGGACCATGGGAGCCGCCATTGCTGCGCACCTGGCCAACGCCGGAGTGAGCTCGCTGCTGCTGGACGTGGTGCCGACCGAGCTCACCACAGATGAGCAAGCCCGCGGCCTTTCGCTTGAGGATAAGGAAGTAAGAAACCGCATCGTCCGAGATAGCTGGGAGCGATGCCGTGCGGCTCGGCCCGCCAATTTGTTTACCGATCGACGCGCAGACCTGGTAAGCCTGGGAAATTTAGAAGACGACCTGGACCGAATCGCCGAAGCAGACTGGATCATCGAAGCGGTCGTTGAGAGGCTGGAAATTAAGCACGAGATCCTGTCGGGGATTGAGGCCGTTCGTCGGCCGGACAGCATCGTTTCCACCAACACCTCTGGATTGCCCATTCACAAGATCGCCGAAGGCCGCAACGAAGACTTCAAGGAGCATTTTCTGGGGACACATTTCTTCAATCCCCCACGCTACTTGAAACTGCTGGAAGTTATCCCGCTGAAGGAAACCAAGCCCGAGATCCTTGAGACCATCGCGGAGTTTGCCAACGAGCGGTTGGGGAAGGGCGTGATCGTCTGCAAGGACACACCCAACTTCATCGGCAACCGTTACTTCAGCATTACGAATTCCTATACGCTGGACTACGCGCTGGAGAATGGCTACACCGTGGAGGAAGTGGATCGTCTGACAGGCCCGATCATTGGTTCCCCCAAAACGGCGACCTACCGCCTGTTGGATCTGGTGGGGATCGACATCATAGGCCATGTTGGCGAACACCTGTACCCCGCGCTGGAAGGAGACGAATTTCGAGAGGTGCTCCAGAGCCCGCGCATTCAAGCCATGGTCGAAGGGCTCGTCGAGCGAGGATGGCTGGGTCAAAAAAGCGGCCAGGGCTTTTACAAGCGGGGCGAGGATGGCGAGTTCTGGTGGTTGGATACGGACAGCATGGAATACCAGCCGCCGGTAAAACAAAAATTCGAGTCCATTGGAAAACACAAGGACGAGCAGGATGTGGGAGAGCGCTTGCGGCTTATCGTGGCCGAAGAGGACCGCGCAGCGCAGTTTCTGTGGGCCACGACCTCCTTTGGGTTTCGCTACGCGGCGAGCTTGATTCCTTCAGTATCGGACAACATTCGCGATGTAGACAACGCCATGAAGTGGGGCTTCATGCATGAATTGGGGCCCTTTGACCGGTGGGATGCGCTTGGCGTGGCGGAATCTGTGGCACGAATGAAGGAAGAAGGCGAAACCGTAGCAGATTGGGTGATGGAAATGCTGGAAGCTGGCGTCGCCAGCTTTTACCAGCGGCAGGACGGCCGCGTGATCGGAACCTACGATTTGGCCAGTCAGTCTTATGTTCCAATTCCTGCCGATCCGAGAGTGATCTTAATCTCGGACCTCAAGGCCGAGGGGAACGAATTGGAAGCCAACGATGGGGCCAGCCTGCTTGATATGGGGGAGGGCGTGCTGCTGCTCGAATTCCACACACCGGCCTCCAACGCGTTGGATGCGGATGTCCTGCAGATGGCTGGAATAGCTCTGGATCAGCTCAAGAAGGAAGAATGGAAGGCGATGGTGGTTGGCAATCAGGGCAAGCACTTCTCGGTGGGCGCCAACATCTTCACCATCGCGGTGGCTGCGCAGCAAGGGGATATGGATCTGATTGATGAGGCCGGCCGTGCCTTGCAATCGGTCCTTCAGCGCATGCGAGCCAGCCGGAAGCCGGTCGTCGTGGCACCATTTGGAATGGCGCTGGGGGGTGGGGCGGAAGTCATCATGGGTGGTTCGCGCGTCGTTGCAGCCGCCGAAAGCTACATCGGATTGGTGGAAGTCGGGGTAGGGTTGATCCCGGCCGGTTCCGGCACGAAGGAGTTGATGCGCCGGCGGCTCGGGCCGGTGATGAAGACAGAGAATGCAGATGTGCTTCCGCATCTGCTGGCGGTCTTTGAGCAGATCGCGCTGGCCAAAGTTGCGGAGAGCGCGGAGCAGGCGCGCGATATGGGGTTCTTAACCAACGCCGACCGCATCGTGATGAATCAGGATCATTTACTGGCGGAAGCCAAGCGCACCGCGCTGGAGATGGCTGAAGCCGGTTACCAGCCGCCGGAAGACGGCCAGATATGGGCCGCGGGACGGGATGCACTCGCAGACCTTCAGATGCTGGTCTGGAGCATGGTGGACGCAGGATACGCGACTGAACACGACGGCGTGGTTTCGAACCAGCTCGCGCGTGTTCTTACCGGAGGCGACATTAGTGGCCCGGGTTGGGTGCCAGACGAATACATCCTGGAGCTGGAACGAGAGGCGTTCGTCGCGCTCGCAGCCGAAGAGAAGACTCAGGAGCGGATGTGGTACATGCTGCAGAACCGCAAACCGTTAAGGAATTGAGATCATCCAGATCAGATGCTGCGGCGCGAAAACTGCGCATAGCCGAATTCTCGAAGAGATTCAGCAAATTGGGTCGGAGACGATAAGGAGCCAGTGACATGAGCCGAGAAGCCGTGATTGTGGCCGCCTCTCGCACGGCGGTCGGAAGGGCCAAGAAAGGCGTAACTCGAAACATGCGACCGGAGGATATGGCTGTGGCCGTAATCCGGGATCTGTTAGGTCGCGTCGAGGGCAAACTTGACCCTGCACGAGTCGATGATCTGGTGCTGGGTTGTGCCTATCCCGAAGGGGCACAGGGACTAAACGTCGCACGGCCGATTGGCATCCGGGCGGGCTTGCCGGTCGATGTGCCGGCGCAGACGATCAATCGATTCTGCTCCAGCGGATTGCAATCAATTGCAATAGGAGCCGAGCGCATCATCGCCAATGGTGCCGACATTGTGATTGCTGGCGGCGTGGAATCGATGAGCGCGGTTCCAATGACCGGCTACCATCTCAGCCTGGATCCGTGGATCGTAGAAAACAACCCTGAGGTCTACATGAGCATGGGATTGACCGCCGAGCGCGTGGCGGAAGAGTTCAGCATCACACGCGAGGATCAGGATGAATTTTCTTATCACAGCCATCGCAAGGCGGCCGAGGCGGTAGATTCGGGAAAGTTCGACGACGAGATTGTTCCCATCGAGTTCGACGAGGTGTGGGTCGAAGCCGACGGCACTCGAAAGCGTGAGCCGCAGGTATTCAGGACCGACGAGCATCTCCGACGCGAGACGTCGATGGAGGGCCTGGCGGGATTGCGGCCGGTATTCAAGAAAAATGGCACCGTCACCGCGGGCAACTCTTCTCCGCTCAGCGATGGCGCAGCGGCAGTGCTCATCATGGAAGCCGACACCGCGGTGGAGCTAGGGATCGAGCCGATGGCAAGATTTGTGGGATTCGGCGCAGCTGGGGTGCGACCGGAGATCATGGGGGTGGGCCCGGTGAAGGCTGTCCCCAGGGTATTGGAACGCACAGGAATCCGACTGGGAGACATCGAACTCATCGAGCTGAACGAAGCCTTTGCCTCCCAGAGCGTAGCCGTGATGCGAGAACTGGAATTCGATCCGGAGCTGCTGAACGTGAATGGAGGAGCGATTGCTCTTGGACACCCGCTAGGGTGCACAGGAGCCAAGCTGACCACTCAGCTACTGAACGAAATGAAGCGCCGCGATTCACGCTATGGCATGGTAACGATGTGTGTCGGCGGAGGTATGGGCGCAGCAGGAATCTTTGAAAATCTACACTAGATTGCGAGGAGAGAATATGACGGAAGAACTTACGATCGAAAAACTGATGGAGCTTATGCCGACCGCATTTCAGCCCGAAAAAGCGGGTGACTTGAATGCGGATATCCTGTTCAATCTGACAGGCGACGGCGGCGGAGACTGGGTTCTGCATGTACGCGATGGAGCCGCCACCGTGACGGAAGGTTCAACCGAAAACGCCAGATTGACCCTCACCGCCGATGCGGACGATTTCCTGAAACTCATCACCGGCGATCTGAACGCGATGACGGCCTTCGCTCAAGGCAAGGTCAAACTCAAAGGGGATCTCAGCCTGGCGATGAAGCTGATGGATTTCTTCAAATTACCGGAGTAAGTGATTGCAGCGAATTCTGGGGCTGCCTTAAGTATGGCGGCCCCTTTCTATTTAAGGATCAGGTGTACTCGACGCGGCAGGAAAGGGGGGATCAGGCTTAAAGGTGCGCAGCAATTTAAGCCGCGCCAAGGATCAACCGCACCCGATGCGGTACCAGCGGGGTGGGATCCAGCTCGAGCGCTCGCAGCACTTCATCCGGACGCCCGGTGGCGCCGCTGCGGGCCATCAACCGGAGCTTGAGCTCCATCGGGCGCACGGTTGCGCCGCTCTTCGCGGCAGTCTGAAGCTCGGCCTCCTGCGGGTCCGCCAGGCCCATATCCTCAATGAGCGGGCGTAAGTCGTACTCCTTGCCCCTTCGTGCCCGCGGAAGCTCCGCTGAGTTAAGCATCGTTTCGATCCGGGCCTCGAGGCCTTCCTGGTCTTCAACCAAAATCGGAATCAAGTACTCGGAAGATTGAAGCAGCTTTTGCAACTTCGGCGATCCGTTGGGAACGGTCGTGATTTCTGAAATTGTGAGCCCAGGCGGGGCAGATGCGCGTAGTGGCTCGATCAGGTGGGTAAATTCGACCTCTTGAACGAGCTCAACGTCTACCAGGTCCGCTTCGCTGGTGCATCCCAGCGGCAGAGCAGCACCGATGTTGATTTTGGGTCGGGGACTGAAGCCTTGTGAGTACGCGAGCGTGAGTTTGGCCCGACGAAAGGTTCGCTCCCAGGCCTTGTGAAGGTCTAAATGACCGGTGAAGCGGAGTTCGCGACCCTTGCCGAAGGTGATGCGGTAGCGGGCGTTGGTCATGCTGGCCTGCCCGGCGAAATCAGCCGGCTAATCGTCAAGCCGGGACGAGGGGAATGGATTCGATCGATTTCTTCTGGCTTGGCGATCTGACCTCGGGACATTCCCAAACTTCCCCCGGATTTTGGCGGCGGAGTTCGGCAAATTGAGGCAGGATGCCGCAGGCGAAGCACCGCTCTCGGCAATCGACGCGCGTACGGCCCTCCAGGCTCCAGAGATAGTCTTCTGTAAGAAACTTCTTGTGAACCGCCGCGTCGATGTGGTCCCAGGGTAGGGTTTCGTCGATGGGGCGCTCACGGTGGGTGTAAAAGGATGGCTCCAGCCCGACATAGTCGAACGCCTCCTGCCATGCCGCATAGTTGAAGTGCTCGCTCCAGCCTTCAAATTTCGCCCCTCGCTGCCATGCATTGAGAATGACCTGACCCAGGCGGCGATCGCCGCGCGATAGCCAGGCCTCCAGCATCGTCTCGTGCGGTTCGTTCCAGTTGAGCTTGAGTCCGGGGCCTCGCAGTTCGCGCTGGAGCAGACGCTGCTTCGCTTCGATCTGCTCTAACGTATCGCAGGGCACCCACTGGAATGGAGTGTGCGGCTTGGGGACGAAGGTGCTCACTCCGGCATTCACGCGCGCTCGATTGCCGAGCACTTTGCGCCCAACCGCCCGGACCTGCTTACACAGATCGGCAATCGCCTGCACGTCTTCAATCGTCTCCGAGGGGTGGCCGATCATGAAATACAGCTTGATGGTGTGCCACCCATGCTCGTAAATAGCTTCAGCGGTTTCGAGCAGCTGCTCGGTGGAGACCGGTTTGTTGATGATCTTTCGCATGCGCTCGGTGGCGGCTTCGGGCGCCAGGGTGAACCCGCCACGCTGGGTGTTGTCTTTAAGGAGATCCATCAATTCCACCGAGAACGATTCAATTCTCAGTGATGGCAGCCCAATGTTCAGTCGCCGATCGCGGAAGCGTTCGCTCACCGCCTTCACGAGGGTCAGGATCTCGTCGTAATCGGAAGAGGAGAGCGACAACAGCCCTACCTCTTCGAATCCAGTTGCCTCCAGCGCGGCCTCGATCGCGTCGACGACCTCTTCCACCGGTCGCTCTCGTACCGGCCGAGTGATCATGCCCGCCTGACAGAAGCGACAGCCGCGGGTGCACCCGCGCATGATTTCGATTGGAATGCGGTTGTGCGTGATATCGATGGCGGGAACGATGAAGTTTGTGACAGGAGTGGGCATTCTGGACACGATGCGCTTGGTAACCGGCAGCTTGGCTTCGGGTGCCAGCGCCTCAACGTGGTCGATGGTGCCGTTTTCTCCATAGTGAGGCTGATAGAGGGAGGGCACATACACTCCCCAAAGCGTTGCCAGTTTTCGGTGGAGCTCGGATCGGCTTCCACCATCATGCTTCCAGTCGCGCACCACCTCTAGGATCTCCAGGATCACATCTTCGCCCTCGCCGATGACGAAGGCGTCGATGAAGTCCGCCATTGGCTCAGGGTTGTAGGTGCTGTGGCCGCCCGCGATCACGATCGCGTCGCCGCGGCTTCGATCGGAAACCAGCAACGGGATACCGCTCAGGTCGAGCACATTCAGCGCATTCGTGTACAGGCTCTCATAGGGAAGCGAGAGCGCAATAATGTCGAATTCGGAAACCGGATGCTTCGTCTCCAGCGAGAAGAGCGGGATATGTGCGGCGCGCATTTGCCGCTCCATGTCGGTCCACGGGCTATATACGCGCTCGGCCAGCACGTCCGGCTGCGAGTTCAGGATGTCATAAAGAATGGCCAGGCCTAAATTCGACATCCCGAGCTCATAGATCTCGGGAAAAGCCAGCGCTACCCGGAACGGAATTTCGTCCCAGTTTTTGACCACCTGGTTCAGCTCGCCGCCCGTATATCTTCCGGGCTTCTGCACGGAAAGCAGGTTCGAATCGAGCCAGTGCTCGATGTCAGTAGGGCGGGTCTCCACCTGCGAAGGTATTTTCATAAATTCACTTGAAATATTATAGCAATTGCTGCGATTTGAGGGGGATGTCTTATTATCAGCGCGAAACCCACATTACACAGGACTTACATCCCCTTCGGGAAATGCTTTCTCACCCCTACAATCTTAATCGTCTGTATCCGCTCACTGAAATCGAGTAGGCCCCGCCAAAGGAGTAAAACGTGTCCCAAGTTCAGCAAACCCCTCAAGCCTCTCCCGAGACCATTTCCAAAATGCGAAGCTGGCTGAAGAAGAAATTATCCATGGAGCTCAGCTTAGGAGCTCCGGCAAGTTCGATCGAAACCACAACCCGTCAACTGCTTGAAACTGCGCTGGCTCAGTCGAAATTCACTCTCACTTCTGAAGCAAGAGAATCGCTGATCGAGGAAGTTGCTGCCACCTACGGTGGCTTCGCCCGGATCCAGCCATTGCTGCTTGATCCAGAAATTACAGAGATCATGGTCAACGCGCCGGATCAGGTGTTTGTAGAGCGAGGCGGCAAGCTGGAATTGAGTGATGTAACTTTCCCGGACAGTCGAGCCATCATGGGTCTCATTGAAAGCATTATCTTGCCGCTCGGTCGGCGTGTGGATGCCAATAGTCCAACTGTGGACGCCCGCCTACCCGATGGTTCGCGAGTCAACGCGGTTATCCCACCCGCTGCAATTGACGGACCGATTCTAACGATAAGGAAATTCTCGAAGGAAAAATTACAGTTTGAAGACCTGATTCGGCTTGGAAGTATCACTTCGGACATAGCGGAATTCATGACCGCCTGCGTAGCCTCCCGGCTCAACATACTGGTCTCTGGCGGAACTGGATCTGGAAAGACCACACTGCTCAATATCTTGTCGGGCGCTATCCCGGAGGGAGAACGAATCGTGACCATCGAGGACGCGGCCGAATTGGATCTCCAACAGGTCCACCGCATCCGGCTGGAGACCAAGCCACCTGATGCCGATGGTGCGGGGGAGATTTCGATTCGGCACCTGGTCAAGAATTCCCTGCGAATGCGACCCGATCGCATCATTGTCGGCGAGGTGCGGGGCGGCGAGGCGCTGGACATGCTGCAGGCGATGAACACCGGTCATGACGGTTCGCTAACCACCGTTCACGCCAACACGCCCCGCGACGCGGTTTCCCGACTGGAAACTCTGGTTCTGCTCGCCGGTTTTGACCTACCGTTGAAGGTGGTTCGCGCGCAGATCGCATCCGCGTTGGATCTGATTGTCCAGCAGGCCCGGCTGAGCGACGGGAGCCGAAAAATCACTTCGGTGACCGAGGTGGTGGGTATGGAGGGCGAAACGATCGTTCTCAACGAGATCTTCAAGTTCGATCAAAGGAATCGCAATGGCTCGGAAAACGGAGCAGCGCCAGCTATCGTGCCCACCGGCATCCGGCCTATGTTTGAGCCGAGGTTGAAGGCGGCCGGGTTTAATTTTCCTCCGGAGCTCTTCGGGGCAGACATGGTCACCACGCTCAACGCCGGTAGGAAGCGCCGCTGATTTTGCCTCCGCGCAATCAACTCAGGGCTGGTCCGCGCGCGCCACGCAAAGGGGCTCAGTACGCGTATGTTACAATCTCGCCCGCTTGCCCCTTTGTGGATGGCCTGCGGGCCGGCAAACCTGGGGCTCGCCCCCATCGTCTAGTGGACCAGGACGCGGCCCTCTCAAGGCCGAAACCGGGGTTCGAACCCCCGTGGGGGCACACATTTGCCCCAAATCAGCCGAATCTCCGCTCACCGCGCATGTGCCAGATTTCCTACCCATATACGTAAATATTCCCGTTGCATTCAAATCATTGACAACTATGATTAAATCGAGTCTTACGACGTAAGTAGTAATACTTTCCTGGTTGTAGAAAGGGATGCATCTATGCCAATATTGGAGCCAATCACCCTGGCGAATGAGCTGCACGATGGTGTGATACAGGAACTGTCCGCGCTTCTGCTTCAGCTCGAGACCTATGAGCGGAGGCTGGAGAAGGATCCAGAGGCTGCTGAAGCGGATCTGCAGCGGATCAAGGACCAGACTCGCGCCTCGCTCAATGTGCTCCGCAAGCTGGTGACTCGATTGCGCGAAATGGAGGAAACAAAACCGCTTTGAGTGGACCCAACGGCCAACCCGTACGAATCTTGATCGCCGAAGACCATGCCGTCGTGAGACAGTCGGTGAAGGTCATGCTGGAAATGGAGCCTGAGTTCATCGTCGTCGGCGAGGCCGAGGATGGCGAGCAGGCACTGGAACTGGCAGCGAAAGTCGACCCCGATCTGGTCCTAATGGACATCCGGATGGAAGGCATGGATGGTGTTGAAGCGACTCGCATATTGCGCGAACGATCTCCGAGCATCGGGGTCTTGATCCTGACCGGGTTCGGAGATGATGCCATTTTGTTACAAGCGGTTGAGGCCGGAGCGCACGGTTTCCTGCTGAAGGACGCCACTGCTGAGGAACTCAAAAAGGCAAT
>SMUX01363691.1_pt1 | contig 11394 bp, 8 predicted proteins | sample 2456431 | NCBI WGS metagenome assembly SMUX01 (sample SAMN11095930, study PRJNA526329) | marine sediment metagenome | biome: Marine sediment; feature: Surficial sediment; material: Deep marine sediment; isolation source: Hadal surficial sediment | place: Pacific Ocean | collected 2014-11 | depth 0-1... | reverse complement strand
TGGATGCGCTCGGCCAGGGTGCGGAAGTCGCTCACGCCCTGCATTTCGTAGTCGGGCAGCTCGATGCCGAAGTGGTTCTCCAAACGCGTCAGCAACTCCAGTGCCTGCATGCTATCAATGCCGAGCTTCTGGAAAAAGTCGTCGCCGGGGGTGAGCTGCTCGCGCGCCACCTTGAAGTGCGTCGCTGCTAAGTTGAGAACTTCCTCCAACGTCTGTTCAGTCGTTCGCATAATCACCTTTTTGAAGCCACAGAAGCACCGAAGCACGGAGACAAAAAGACGAGAAATTCTACTCCAAGAAACTTACGAGCGCCCATTTTCCAAGAACGTCCCCATCTCTGCGCCTCTGTGGCTCCGTGGCGTATCGTCATGGCAGATAGGGCATGGCGTCGGTGGATTCGACGAACTTGCGCAGGCCGGCCTCGACCGCCGGACGGGTGAACAATTCGCAAAAGATTTCAATTTCCTGCTGCAATTCCTTGTGAGGAATTGGTTTGATGAATTTCTTTGCCGTGGCGCTGGTCTGGCGGTCGAACTTTTTGATTTGAGCGGCGGTGGCGCGCGCCACTTTCAACGCCTGGCCTTCGGCCGTCACCTGGCTGACCAGTCCGACGGCGTGCGCGCGGGTGGCGTTGATGCTGCGGCCGGTGAGCAGCAGGTCGCGCACCAGGGCGTTGCCGAGGTCGCGCTTGAGGCGCGGGATGCCGCCGAAGCCGGGAATCAGGCCCAGGCGCAGCTCGGGAAAGCAGAAGCGCGCCATCTTGTCGGCGATGATGAGGTCGCAGGCGAGCGCCAGCTCGAAGCCGCCGCCGAAAGTCACACCGTGGACGGCGGCGACGGTGGTCAAGGGCGAGGCGTCGAGGGCGTTCATTACTTTGTGGATGCGCTTCAGGAAGTCGCGCAGCCCGGCCATGCGCTCGGCTTGGGGCAGTTCTTGCATGCGACGGTAGAGCTCGCGCAGGTCGGCCCCAGCACAGAAGCCGGAGGGGAGCGTGCTGTGGATAATCACCGCGTGGGCTTGGCCTTCCGCTGCTTGGAGTGCTTCGACAAATCGCTCCAACTCTTCCAGGGTGGCGGAGCCGATCTCGTTGTTGGGCTGGCGGTGCAACGCCAGCTCCACGGCGCCGTCCACCAACTCCCAACTAAGCGTATTGCCCTTGAAACTCTTCATGCTTCGCGCCCGCGAAAGAATAGGTGAACCCACTCATTTGAGCCAAGACAACTTTTCACCGCAGAAGCGCAAAGTGCGCAGAGAAAAAAAAGAGTGAGAGCGGTTGGGGGGAGTTTTCTCTGCGTTCTCCGTGTCTCGGCGGTAAGAACTTTCATGCTTCCTTCCGGCGATACAACTCGTCAATCTCTGCCTGGTAGCGGGTCAGGATGTGGGCCCGCTTGAGCTTGCCGTTGGCCGTGAGTAGACCATTTTCAATCGTGAAAGGCTCAGCAAGCAACTGGAAAGCACGCACGCGCTGGTAGTGCGGCAGCTCAGTGTTCACGGCGTCAATTTCCCCCTGCGCCTGTTCGCGGCGGACCTGGCCGGTGATGAGGGCGGCCATGAAGCTGCGCCCGTTGCCGACCAGCAGCACCTGCTGCGCGCCGGGCAGCCGACGCAGCAGCGCATCCTCAATCGGCTCGGGCGCAACATTGTGGCCGGAAGCGGGGATAATCAAATTCTTCAACCGCCCGATGATGCGCCAGTTGCCGACCGCGTCCACTTCGCCCTGGTCGCCGGTATGGTACCAGCCGTTGCGCAGGGCTTGGGCGGTTTCCTGCGGGCGGTTCCAGTAGCCGGGGAAGATGTGGGGGCCGCGCACCAGGATTTCCTCGCCCTGGCCCAGCTTCATCTCGATGCCGGGAATGGCCGGCCCTACCCGGCCGGGCTCGACCCGGCGGGGATGGTCGAGGGTGCAGATGCCGGTAGTTTCGGTGAGCCCGTACACCTGCAAGACCGGCAGGCCCAGCATCAGGAAAAAGAGTTGCGTCTCCTGGGCCAGCGGAGCGGAACCGCAGAGGAGCGCTTTGAGATTCGGGCCGAGCTTCTTACGAATGGCGGGAAAAACCACGGCGCGCGCCAACGCCAACCACAACGGGTCGAGCGCCGCCGACCTTCCGGCCCGACGCCGAAACCACGCCGCCTTGCCACGCCGATAAAGCAAACGCGCCAAACCGCCGCGCTTCTGCAACTGCTCCTCCACCCCGCTGCGGACTCGCTCCAGCAGCGCCGGAACGTTGAGGAAATAGTTGGGGTCGGCAAGTTTGAGCTCATCCATCAACTTGGTGAGGTCGGTGGAGAGCGTCAGCAGGCTGGGGCGGGAAAGGCAGGTGAGCAGGAGAATCCACGAGCCGGCGAAACAAAACGGCAGGTAGTGGAACACGCGGTCGGGCTCGGTGCGCGGGCCCATCAGCAAATCCAGCCGGGCGCCGGTGCAGGGAACCATGTGGGAAAGGTTGCCAACGTTGAGGACGACCCCCTTGGCCTCGCCCGAGGTGCCGGAGGTGTAGATGATGGTCACCGGGTCGGCGTCGGCCAGCGCAGCGGGGGCGTCGCCGACAGTGCCCGCGTCGGCGCCGGGCGCAGCGAACATTTCGTCCAACAGGACGCGGGGCGGCGCATCGGGCCACTGGCGGGAGATCGCCTCGCGCAGGGCTTGGTCGCCGCAGCAGATAAGCGAGGGTGAGCAGTCCTTCATCATCGCCACCAGCTCGGCGGGAGCCTGCCGGGCGTAGAGCGGAACCGCCAGAATCCCTTCCGCCAGGAGGGCGAAGTCAACCGCCGCCCAGCGAAGGCTGTTCGGAGCCAGCAGGACGCAACGGTCGCCCTTCTTCAGACCCTGTCGGCGCAGGAAGGCGCGGGCCGCGCGGATCGAGGCCAGCAGATCACCGCCGGTGACGGCGACCACGCGACCGTCCCGAACTTCCTGCAACACAGGCCGGCCAGAGGATTGGCGCAGATTCTGAAAGATGTTTTCGACAAAGTTCATTCGCCGTAGCTCTCCACCAGCTTGCGCAGGGTGGGGCTGAGGGGAGGCAAGTAGTCCTCCCAACTGAGCAGCCCGCTGCGCACGGGAAACTCCGGGTAATGCTGTTGCAAGTGCCGCTCGAAGTACACGCCCATGCGGGCCATGGCCTTGAGGTTTTTGACCACGGTGCGCCCGATGGCGTCGCGGATGGCGTCGCGCTCCCGGCACAGAGTATCCAACGCCACCAGGAGCTTGGGTTCCAGGTCGGCATCGTCCACGTCCAAGAGCAGGCGGTCGTGACCGCGCTCGCGCATCAGGTTACGGATGCGCTCGTCCATGGTGACGCCGACCGAAGGCACCAGCGCCGGCATGGAGGCAACGATGCCGTGGTAGCGCGAGGAAACCATCAGGTGGCAGCAGCGCAGGATGCCGACCAGTTGGTACATGTCGTACTGCTCGGAAGTAAAAACAGGCACACCGCCCAGCCGCTCGGCGACCTGCCGGCAGGCTCGTCCGTCCAGCCGCTCCATGGCCACCAGAACGAGGAAGGCCTTGTGCTTTTTGCGAAAAGCATCGACCGCGTTCGCGAGCGCGCCGAGGTAACGGGTGTAGGCGGCGTCCACTTTGGGCCCAGCGCGGTGGAAGTAGAGGGAGCGGTAGTGGCTCTGGCGGTAAGCGCCGGTCAGGGCGCGGGCCGCGTACTTGGCCACCGAAGCCTTCACCGGCCACCAGAAGGGATTGATGGGGCACAGAACCAGCACCGGCGCGCTGCCGTCCCAGCCCGCTTCGCGCAGGACTTTTTGGCCGTAGTCCGCAGCGCGGGGCTCAAAGGTCCAGGCGGTGTCGGTGCCGAGCTCGGTGGGGACGCCGAGCTCGGAGAGAATGGTTTGCGACTCCTCGTTGCGGGTGATGATGAACGACTGCCCGCAGTAGCGGCGGCACATGCGGGCCAGCAGCGGGTCCATGGCGCCGGCCTCAGCGCCGTAGCCGACCGAAAGCTTGTTCTGCGCCGAAGCGATGCCCAACGAGCCGATCATCATGGTAGTGAGAGCGTTGGCGAATTTGCTCTTGAACATCGAGCCTTCGCAGGCCACCACGCCGTGGTGGCGGGGCACCTCGCGGCGGAGGAAGGGCGGGAAAACGTCGGGCAGGCGCACCTGCCGAGCCGTGCCGAAGTAGCCGCGGGTGTAGTCGAAATTCTGGGTCATCACGCTGAGATCGATTTTGTCGTCGCCCAGGATGTGGCGCACCTGACGCAGCATCTCTTCCACCCGCACGTCGGAGCCGGTGTTGCGGGTGCCGTTGTAGCCGGCGAAGAGCAGCCGGAGCTTTTCGCCCGGCCTCCAGGGCCGGCCCGCGCCCAGCATCCAGGTCAACTTCGAGAGTTCGATCAGGCTGCTGACCCAGGCCTCCAACACCAGGTCCATCATCCGACCGATCTCCCCACGGTGCTGACCTCGCCCTCGGCCCTGCCGTTGGCGGGGCTAGCGGTGCGGGGCCATTCCTTGTAGTTGTAGGTGAAGCGGTTCTCCCGGCTGAACTTCAACAGCGGGAGGCTGTAGCGCGAGAAGGGGGCGGGGCTGCGGCCCAGCTCCGAAACCACACGGGTGTTGTCGAAAACCGTGTTCCAAACCAAGTAGGGAATAAACACTTTGAGCAGCGCAGCACCGTAGCCCACCGGGCCCCGCCGATTGGCAAGAACGTTGACCAACCCGGTAAAGGGGCGCTCCAACCCAGGCACGTAGATGGGCTTGCGCTTCCCCCGGGCTGCGGCCAGCGCGTCAGTCAGTTCCCGGAAGGTCTGCGAGCCGGTGCCCGAGGAGAGATGGTAGGTGTCATGCGCGGGCTTCTCTTTCTGGTGCAGGGCGACGATGGAGTCAGCGACGAAATCCACCGGAACGATGTCAATGCGGTCAGTCGGGCGGAAGGGCAGCAGGGGCAGGCCAGCCAGAAAGACGAAGGCCTGGACCATGTCGAACTGGGTGGTTTCCCCGCGGCGGCTGTCGCCCAGGACGATGCTGGGGCGGAAGATGGTACGGGGCACGTCGGGAAGAAATTCTCGAATCATGTGCTCGCAAAATTTCTTGGTGCGGGCGTAGGGGTCGTAGTCGGAGCGGTTCCAGTCGATGGACTCCTCCTCGCGCACCACTTCGTTCGAGCGCTGGCCGGCGACGGCGACGGTGCTGACGTGGCTGATGCGGCGCAGGCCGTGAAGGTCGCGGGCGGCAGCGGCCAGCTTGACCACTTCCAGGGTGCCGCGCAGGTTGACGTTGAGGCAGCTTTTCTCCGACTTGCGATTGAGCGAAGCGGCGCAGTGGATGACCGAGTCGGTGGAGTGGACCAAACGGCGATAGTCGTCGTCGGGCAGGCCGAACTGCGCGTTGGTCAGGTCGCCCAGGAAAATGGCGATGCGCGAGTGGAGGAAGCCGTGGAAGCGGGGGAAGTCCAGGTGAAGTTGCAAGGCGCGCCAGAGGCGAAGCTCCGCCTCGCGCCGGTTCTTGGCGCGCACGAGCAGGTTGAGCGAATCGGAGTGACGCTCCAGCAGGCCCGCCACGATGTGGCCGCCGATGTAGCCGGTGGAGCCGGTCAGGAAGATGGCCATGTGGCTTCCGGAGTCAAGGTCTGGTTGCCGGAGCGCCCTGCCGGGCGTTTCACCGCACTGCTTCCTGTTGACTCAAGCAACTGAAAGGCGCGGCGGCGCCCGGATTCCGGCCGGCGGCCCTCGATGAGCGGGTAGCACCATTTGCGCAGGGCCGGCACGTGGACGTTGATCCAGTAATCCCACCAGTCCAAGGAATCGGAGTCGTAACCGAAGGCATCTCGCTCCTCGGACGGAAGGGCGTGGGAGAGCAGCTCGACGTTTTCGGCCTCAAAGACGTGCTCGTTGTGGAGGATGAAGGGTTCATAGAGTTGGATGAGTTTTTCAACCTTGTCCAAGTCGCGCTCCCGGCGGGTGAGGCGGGAACGCAGGAAGCGGAACGGCCAGATGAGGTGCTTGAGGGCGCGCACAATGGCGCGCTGGCGGGGCGCAGAGAGCGCCTGATAACGCTCCTTCGAAACCGGGATGCTGTCAAAGCGGGAGCGCAGCCAGTGCTCCAAGCCCTCCTGGGCGCGGTAGTGCTTGCGATGGGCCAGGCTGGTGAGCTCGATGGAGCGGCGCATGTCGCAGGGATTGTTGGCGGAGGTGGCCAATTGGTAGAGGCGCTGGTGGCAACGCTGGACGACGGCGGCGGCAATCAAGGTCATGCCGCGGCACACCACGTCCACCGGGATCAAGTCCAGGCACTTGCGCTCGTTGGTCGGAAGCTGCCGGAAGTAGGTCCCCAGCAGATAAGAAAGCGGCGCGGAGGTGTTGATGCCTTCGTTCCACCCGCAGAAGGGCTGGCGGACGGAGGTTTCAACAATGGAAGGCCGCACCACCGCCACTGGCAGGTCGGCCCCCAGTTTCAGAAGGAGCGACTCGGCCAAGCTCTTGGTGAAAGTATAAGTGTTGGGCCAGCCCAACTGGTTGGCGCGGCGGGTGGCGGCTTCGGTCAGGTAGTTACGCAGCCAACGGATGCGGTTCTTGCGGACTTGGTTCTCCAGCGCCGTACCGGAAAGGTCTTTGGCGGCGGTGCTCTTCTCCTGCGCCTGCCGGCGCAGCTCCTCGGTGACCTCGTCGGTTTGGGAGCGGGCCTCGGCGTCTTTGACCAGCTGGTGCAGCGCCCGCCATTCCTGCTCGGCGTCGAAGTCGGAGACGTGCGCCGGGGTGTAGTTGGGGCGCAACTCTTCGCTCACCCGCCCATCGCGAGCGCCCGCCACATAGCAGGTAGAAAGGTGCAGCAGCCCGGCGTGGTCGGACTGCCGAACAAAGTCGAGTATGTTCATGGTGGCATCGACGTTGGTCGCCAGCACAGGACGCAGTTCGGGGTTGAACTCTGTCAGGCCGGAGCTGTTGATCACCAAGTCGAGCGCGCGTTGCAGCCTCGCCCGGGTTTCAGGCTCGATGCCCAAGCCGGGTTGGGTGACGTCGCCTTCCACCACTTCAATCCGCTCACTCACGAACCGGACGAAGTCGCTCCCGGTGCGCTGGTGCAAGCCATCGAAGACCGGAGATTCCTCCACAATTTTCTCAAAGCGCTGGCGGGCGGTGCGGGACCGTTGCGGGCGAATCAAGAGATGAATTTTCCCGATGGCGGGAAGGTCGCCGAGCAGATTGGCCAGCCAGACTTTTCCGATGAAGCCGGTGACGCCGATGAGGAGGATGTGCTTGCCCGCCAGCGCCTCCCGCACCGACAGGCGCTCAACCTTTTTGCGGGAATCGTAGAGAACAATCGGTCCTGCCGGCTGGGGCGGCCGCCGCCGGGCCGGAAGGGAGGCGGCAGGCAAGATTTCCCGGCGATGGGAAAATCCCAGGTCGTAGGCCAGCCGCTCCCAGGAAACTCGTCCGTCGGGACGCCGGCCAACCAGGCGGGCGAAGACGCCGCGCGGCCGGATGACGGGGTCCAACAGGCGGCCAGTGGCGCGGCCGTCGCGGAACTCCAGCCGGTTGGCCAGGAGTCGCTCCACTCCCAGGTAGTTCGCCAGCGGGCGCATGACGTGGTCGAGCCCCTGGCTGACCAACACCACCGAGCCGTTGGCTCCGTCGTTGGCGGCCAAGATTTCCTTGAGCTTCTCCACTCCACGCCGCTTGAGGCGAGGCTTGAGGACATAGTCAAAGTACTCTTCGCCTAAGAGGTCGAGGCGGTCGCGACTGACGCCGCGCAGCAAAGCGTGCAGGACGCGGGTAGCGAAGATGCGGTCGGTTGCGTAGAGGAAAGGCCGGATCAGGGCCAGCAACCCCAAGCCGCCGCGCCGGGCCCAGCGCTCGGCAAAGGTCTGCGCGTTCCAGGTGAAGAAGGCCACCGGGCGCACCGCGCCCAGGTTCAGCAGGCTGCCTTCGACGCGCCAGAAAAGGGGGTTGTGGGAGGTGGTCGTCTTCACGTCTCGTTCTCCGCTTCAGTTGTGCTGCGGAATCAAAGTGGAGTCGGGTTGAAGATTACGACGGAGCGAACGAAACAATCAACCCTCCCCCGCAAAACGTGGAAAGTTTACACCCAAAAGGAGTTACTGGCGAGAGCGGGATGGCGTGCGACAGGGCCGCGCAGGGGCAGCCCCCGCTAAGCGAATGACCTGGCTTCAGTTTACTTGCGTGCGCGGTGCCGGGGGCGGGGGCGGCGCTTGCGAGCGGCGGCGTGCTCGTTTTCCTGGGAATGGTTGACTACGGCGCGCTCCACTGTGCCGACGCCGATCAGGCGCTTTCCGACCCGCGCCTCCACTTCAAAGACGTAGCGGAGGCGGCCGCCGTTCTTGGGCTTGTACGCGCGGGCAAAGGAGGCGGTGGTGCGCAGCTTTTCCCCCAACCGCGCCGGGGCGCGGTGGCTGATGTTGATGTGGGTGCCGAGCGAGATAGCCCCCTTGGGCAAGTAGGGCTGCAGTACGCGGGCGGAAGCTACTTCCATTTGCCCGATCATCGAAGGCGTGGTGAGCACAGCCGGCAAGCGCTGGTCGAAGTAGGTAAGGGTGCGATGGAATTCCACCGGGCGGACGACGACTTTGGCGAGGCCGGGCTTCAACTGCTCGAGCGTCTTGCGGGGCATGGGTAGTTCCTACGTCAACTGTGCAAAGGCTTCGCGGGCGGCGGCCAAAGTCTGGTCGATGTCGGCCTCGGTGTGGGCGAGGGAAACAAACGCGGCCTCGAACTGCGAGGGCGGCCAATAGACGCCGCGCTCCAGCAGCGCCCGATGCCAAGCGGCGAAGCGTTCGGTGTCGCAGCGCTTGGCGGAGGCGTAATCCGTGACCGGCTGGTCGGTGAAGAACACGGTCAGCATTGAGCCGCAGCGGTTGACCACCACCGCCACGCCCACCTCTTTGGCGGCGCGTACCAAACCATCGGCCAAGTGAGCGCCCAGCACTTCGAGTTTTTCATAGGTGCCGGGCTGCTTCAGCAGGCGCAGCGCTGCCCGTCCCGCTGAAACCGCCAGCGGGTTGCCGCTCAAGGTGCCGGCCTGATAGACCGGCCCCAGCGGGGCGACCTGATCCATCAGGTCGGCGCGGCCACCGTAGGCGCCCACCGGCAGCCCGCCGCCCAGAACTTTTCCCAGCGTGGTCAGGTCGGCGCGCACACCGAAGCGCTCCTGCGCGCCGCCGTAGGCGAGGCGGAAACCGGTGATGACTTCATCGAAGAGCAGCAGGGCGCCGTGCTTTTGCGTGACCTCGCGCAAACCTTTCAGAAAACCTTCTTGCGGCAGGACGCAGCCCATGTTGCCGACCACCGGCTCGACGATGACGGCGGCGATTTCGCTTCCTTGCTTGGCAAAGATTTGTTCGAGTGCGTCGAGGTGGTTGTAAGGCAGCGTGAGGGTGAAGCGGACGAACTCTTCCGGCACGCCGGCGGAGTCGGGCAGGTTGAAGGTGGCCACGCCGGAGCCGGCCTTGGCCAGCAGGCTGTCGTTGTGGCCGTGGTAGCAGCCCTCGAACTTGACGATGGCTTTGCGGCCGGTGGCGCCACGCGCCAGGCGAATGGCCGACATGGTGGCCTCGGTGCCGGAGCTGACCAAGCGAACCTTTTCAATGGCAGGAAAGGCGGCGCAGATTTCCTCCGCCAGCTCGACTTCGCCGGGGGTGGGCGCGCCGAAGCTGGTGCCGCGCCGGGCGGCCTGCTCAACCGCGGCGATGATGTCCGGGTGGGCATGGCCGAGGATGAGCGGTCCCCAGGAGCCTACGTAATCAATGTAGGTGCGGCCGTCCACATCGGTGAGATGAGCGCCAGCGCCGCGCTCGATGAAGGGCGGTGAACCGCCCACCGCGCGGAAAGCTCGCACGGGGGAGTTGACCCCGCCGGGAATGCGCCGCTCAGCGCGCGCCAGCCACTGTTGGGATTTTGGGCCCATGCTCCTCGAAACAGAATTCCCGAAGAAAATCCACCTCAACCTGCCATTCTGAGGAGCCCGCCTCGGCCTGCCTACCGCAGGCAGGGCGGGCGACGAAAAATCTCAGTGTTCGCTGATCCCGCAACGGTGGGATTCTTCGCTTCGCTCAGAATGACAACTACTCAGTGCGAGGCCAAAGCTTCTCAGGCCACCGGAGATGCCTCGAACGCCAGTATAGCACTGCCGGACTCGCGCATAGCGCTGTGCTAGAATCGCGGAATCGGGCCGACCAATGGGGAGCGACCGAGTGAGCGCAGGAAAAATTCTGGAGCGCGGGGCGCTGCTGGAGCGGCGGCGGCAGTGGAAGCAGGCGGGCAAACGGGTTGTCTTCACCAACGGCTGCTTCGACTTGCTGCACGCGGCGCACGTGCGCTTGCTGGAGCAGGCGCGCGCGCTGGGCGAGGTGCTGGTGGTGGGCATCAACAGCGACCGCAGCGTGCGAGAACTCAAAGGAGACAACCGTCCGCTGGTGCCGGAAGCGGAGCGAGCCGAAGTATTGGCGGCGCTGGCGGTGGTGGACGCAGTGACGGTTTTCGATGAGGCCACGCCGCGAGAATTGATCGCGGCGCTCCTGCCCGACGTGCTGGTGAAGGGCGGCGACTGGGGCACGAACATCGTGGGCAAGGAAGAGGTGACGGCCGCGGGCGGGCGCGTGGTCTCGCTGCCCTACGAACAGGGCTACTCCACCAGCGAGCTGATCGAAAGGATTGCGGGTCGGCAATGATTATTCCCTTTGTCGAGCAGGCCATCCGGCGGCTGGAGGAGCACGCCAGCTTCACCGCGGTGGTGCGGGAACTGGAGCAGCGCATACGGCAAGCTCCGGCGGCTGGTGCGCCCGGCGGCGAGCTGACGCTGGCAGGACTGACCGACACCGCCAAAGTACTCGTCACGGCGCTGCTGGGCCGCGCACTGGGGCGGCCGGTGCTGCTGGTGACGGCCGACAACCGCCGGGCGGAAGCGTTGGTCGAGCCGCTGCGGTTCTTCTTTGACCTCTTGACCGGGCGCGGCGAGAGCGCGGTGGCGCTGCTGCCCGCGCACGATGTTTCTCCCTATCGAGGTCTCTCTCCTCATCCCGACATCGCCGAGGCGCGGGCGGTGGCTCTGTGGCGGCTGGCGACGGGCGAAGCGGAAGTGGGGGTGGTGCCGGTGCGAGCGGCGCTGGCGCGCAGCGCCGACCGCGAGGCCTACGCGCGCCGGGCGCGCACGGTGCGCACAGGTGAGACGCTGGAGTTGGAAGAGTTGCTGGGGTATCTCGAAAGCGCCGGCTACGAGCGGCACGAGCCGGTGGAGATGGCCGGGCAGTATTCGGTGCGGGGCGGCATTGTGGACGTCTTCTCGCCCGAGGGCCGACCGGTGCGGCTGGAGTTCTTCGGGGACGAGCTGGAGGCGCTGCGGGAGTTCGACCCGGCCACGCAGCGCTCCACCGCGCCGCTGACCGCCGCCACGCTGCTGCCGCTGGTGGAGGTGGTACGCACACCGGAGTTATTG
>SMUX01240307.1_pt1 | contig 11397 bp, 9 predicted proteins | sample 2456431 | NCBI WGS metagenome assembly SMUX01 (sample SAMN11095930, study PRJNA526329) | marine sediment metagenome | biome: Marine sediment; feature: Surficial sediment; material: Deep marine sediment; isolation source: Hadal surficial sediment | place: Pacific Ocean | collected 2014-11 | depth 0-1... | reverse complement strand
TAATACTCAAGCCTTCGGTCAATACAAAAATTTTTCGAATACTGGTGGGGCTTCTGCCTTTAGAGAACTTGCGGTGGCCAAAGCCATTGGAGAGGCGGTGGAGCGATATTGCTCTGCTATTTACGACAAAGAATCCTTGCCCTTGACTTCATTTCAAGATGCTTCATTCCCCTGTATCGTTCCAGAAGAATTGGCGCTGTATAGCGATGAACAATATTGTCGACCGGATTTCCCGTATATTCCGTTTACCCGCGCTACTCCTGCCCGATGGACCCCAACTATTGATCTCACAACGGATGAGACCTGGTATGTGCCGGCGGCAACGGTGTTTATGCCCTTTTGGTATGACGAAAAGAATGGAGAGCCCCCCATTGTCCAACCGATTTCTACAGGTTTGGCCTGCCACTGTAGTTATGAAGAAGCCGCAATTTCCGCGATTTGTGAGGTCATTGAACGGGATGCCTTCATGCTGACCTGGCAAGCGTGTCTTTCCAGGCCTCAAATTCTTATCGATTCCTTGAGTCTCAACAACCAAGACCTGGTTTCTCGATTCGAGCGAACAGGAAATTCGGTTTTTCTCTTCTATTTGGCTATGGATCATGATGTTCCCATAGTGTTGGCTGTAGCTCGGTGCTCTGCAGAAGACGGGCCTGCCTTGTGTTTCGCGGCTTCAGCAGATTTAGATCCGGAAGATGCTGTTCGAAAAAGTCTCGAAGAATTGGCTCACACCCGTCGGTTGGCCCAAGGATTAAAATCAAGTTTGCCGAGTATCGTGGCCGAGGCCGATTTTGAGGCCGTCAGTCATCAGGATGCACACCTACGATTTTACGGGGACCACGTGAACAGTCACTTCGCCGACTTTCTTTTTGCTTCGGAGGAGCGAGTGGCTTTTCAAGAAATCAAAAGTCCCTTTATAGGTGACATTCATCATGACCTTCGAATCTTGATTGACCAGGTTCGTTCTGTGAACTATCGAGTTCTGCTGGCTGATCTTACAACCTCCGACGTCGGTGATCTGGGGCTTTCGGTGGTTCGGGCGGTGATTCCGGGATTCCATCCGTTGTTTATGGGACATGCGACCCGCTCACTTGGTGGAACCCGATTATGGGAGGTCCCCCAACGCTTAGGATACTCTGGTGTGACTCGGGAAGGAGGAGACAACCCGGCTCCGCACCCTTATCCGTAAACCGTATCTCGTATTTCGTTTTTTCACGCTTGCGCGCCGGAGCGCTACAGCGCGCAGGCACGAGGGGTGGACGATGAGTTACGAACGAAGTTTTTGATAAAAAATGGGGTGATTTTATGAATATGGATATATGGAATGAGTTGCTGCTCCCTTCCACTACAGAGGACGCAGCTTGGGAGTTATTTCACGAAAATTCAAAACTTGGTCGGTATTTCGCAGCCTTATCAGAAGAACAGGTGGTGCAAAAAACCAAAGAACTCCACGAGTCATTGCCCTATGAAGGGTATCCTAAGGTGGAATTACCAGCACCACTGGCAACTCCAACATCTTCGCTATCCGAGACAATTCTGAATAGAGTGTCTGTCAGAAATTTTGCTCCTCGCTCATTTTCGTTAGAAGAGATTGCGACCTTGTTGCACTATGCCTATGGCACGACCCGGGATAATCAGGGCACTAACCTTCCCAGGCCATTTCGAGCAGTTCCCTCTGGAGGAGCGCTCTACCCCTTGGAAATTTATTTTCATTGCGTGGACGTCAAAGGACTTGTCCCAGGGCTGTATCACTACAATGCGGCCGGTCATCATATTCGCCGCCTTAGCGAAGGCGACCAGCGAAAAACTATTGCCGAATCATTGATTCAACCCGAGGTGGCCCTGGAGAGTTCACTTATGATCTTTATTACCGCCATGTTTGAACGGACGGTTTTTAAATATGGAAACCGGGGGTACCGATTCACATTCCTGGAAGCGGGTCATGTGGCCCAAAATATGAATTTGATGGCCACGGCGCTCAAACTCGGATGCGTCAATATCGGAGGATTCTATGACCGGGATGTGGATGCGTATTTGGGACTGGACGGCATCATGCATTCTACGATTTACCTCATGGCAATCGGAGAACCAACCTGTTCTGAGTCTATCGAAGGAAAGGCCTAATTCGTAATGGGTGACGCGTAATCCTTGATGCGTAAGGAGGAAGAAGGTAAAAGTCAAAACGACTCTTCCGCTTCACGAACCACGCTTCACGTCCCCATAGAACGCAGAGGGCAGCTTTTTTGACAGGGATTGAGGTGTGGAGCAGCAAAGTAAACCGTAAACCAATATCCAACTTATTATGAGATAGCGCTGAGGTCACCATGACTTTTTCCGTGAGCATCCCAATCCATCCCAAAATTCTCACTGTTGATGACGACCCGGATATCGGGATTGCCCTGACGGATTTTTTGAAGCAAGAAGGGTATGCGGTCACTATGGTTGAGACTGGCCACGCCGCTATCGAAGTCTGTGAACACCATCAATTTCAGGCGGTGATTTTAGATTTAGGACTTCCAGATTGTGACGGGTTGGAGGTGTTAACCCATATGCTGAACCGTGACCCTGGGCTTCCGATCATTATCCTGACCGCCTATTCATTTCTCGAGCGATACACCCCTCAAGCAGAGCAGATCCGGGCATTTGCTTATTTGTTGAAACCATTCAATCGCAAGGAACTCAAAAAAACCATTCGTCGAGCCATTCAAACTCGCCCCCTGCCACACACCGATACGAAGCCTGCTTAACATGGGCTATCCATCTTGAATCCGATTTCGCTGGTGGTTTCACTTAAACACGGCAGTTGAAAATCCCTTTTCCTTTCGATTGCCACCGTTCCCACGGCGCTCAGGGGAACGGACCTTTAATCAATGGGTGACGGTTACGGCACTCCGGTCGTGCCGAGTCCTGAGTTTGTCGAAGGGTCGAAGCATGAACCTGATTGCAAATCTCGGACAGGCTTCTAGGTTCGAGGTATGGAGGGTGCCACTTCAATAGGAAAAGGCACTGCACAAAACTACACAATCGTTTTCGGCAGAATTTGCTACCAAGTTCTATTACTGTTCCTCATTCAATCCCCGGGGTTTTCCAGCGTCGTGCAGTGAGTCCAATTCCGGAAGCATCGGCAATGCTGTTACTCGGCACCAGCCTCGCAGGGATGGTGGTCTGGCGAAGAAAGCAAGAGGCGTAGTCGGAATCGTTTTTCAATACATCTTCCAGTGTAGTGATATCCGAGCCCTACACCATTTGGTGCTGGGCTTATTTTTTTTTGAAAGATCCATCGATTGCCCATGTTGTGCGCGCCAAACCACTTGGCCCTTGAGAAAAAAACTGTCATTCCCAACATCAGTTATCGGGAATCTAGGATGTGATTTTTATTTGGTTTGAAGTATTTCCCCTTTCCCTTTCCAAAAAAAAATCAAAGACTGGGGTCCTGCTTATAACCGCGGTTATACGTTGATGGGCCATCCAAAAGGGAGTGTATTTCTACCGGTTGAAAGATGAAAGGCTCGCATCGTCTGTTGCATTGAGCGCGGTGGAAGGAATTTCGTTGCGCTGGGGCGAACCCCCGAATAAAGTTTTTCTGCTACCGAGGAGCCGCTACTACCTAAAAGAGAGAAAATTATTCTTCAGTTCCCTCCCTGCCAGACATCCTTGATTACAGGCCTGTCTGTACAGTAACGTGATCGTTCTTCGTAAGAAAAGCGAGTCACGAAACCTTGTTTTAGGAGCCGGTCCCAGATTAGACAGATCTACTGCGGATATGTTGGATTTGGCCAGATCTTCCGATCCTTTTCGGGGCAATGTTGAAAAAGGCCGCCAGCTGCGTTCTCGGGCTTTTGGCGTGCTCACGTACTCCGTGTACGCTCCGCGCGCCAAAAGCCCTGCGGCCTTGTTGGACGGCCTTTTTGAACATTCCCCGTTTTCGTTGAATAGTCCCACTATTCGCCTCAAACGATCGAAATATCTGACTCTAACCAACACATCCTCGTGACGATCGCTAATCTCGGACAGGCTCCTAGACCAATATTTGAAAAGGAGCAGAGCGGAATGAGTCGTTTTCCCATTACGTACGCCGAACGTATAAAAACCTTACCTCCATATTTGTTTGCGGCTATTGATGAAATGAAACAGCAAGCGGTGGCTCGTGGTGTGGACATCATTAATTTAGGAATCGGGGATCCTGATCTTCCCACACCGGATCCGATTATTAAGAGGATGCAAGAGGCCGTGACGAATCCCCAGCATCATCAATACCCTTCTTCTAGCGGGATGTTGTCGTTTCGCACCGCAGTCGCCGACTGGTACACACGACGATTTAACGTGACCGCCAACCCCAAATCCGAAGTCGTCACCTTAATTGGCTCGAAAGAGGGCATTGGCCATGTGCCTATGGCCTTTATTGATCCGGGCGATGTGGTGCTCGTGCCAAGCCCCGGGTATCCGGTGTATCCCGTGGCCGCAAGCTTTGCGGGCGGGACCTCGTATGAGATGCCGCTTGTCAAACAAAACGGGTTCCTCCCGGATCTGGATGCCATCCCTACAGACATCCTCCAAAAAGCGAAATTGATGTTTTTGAATTCCCCGAACAATCCCACATCGGTCATTGCGGACACGGCCTTTTTCACACGTGTGATTGACTTTGCCAAAGAGCATCACATCATCGTGTGTCACGATGCGGCCTATTCGGAAATTTTCTACGATGGCAGACGCCCGTCGAGTTTCTTGGAAGCGGAAGGTGCCATGGATGTGGGTATTGAATTTCATTCCTTATCCAAGACCTTTAACATGACAGGGTGGCGGCTTGGGTTTGCAGTCGGCCGTGCGGAAGTGATTGCGGGCTTGAGCCAAGTCAAAAGCAATCTGGATTCTGGTCAATTTCAAGCGATTCAAGAAGCCGGGATTACCGCGTTGGAATCCGATGATCAACTGACCGCCGGGCTGCGAATGATCTACCAGGAACGGCGTGATGTATTGGTGGCGGGATTAAGAAATCTTGGGCTGCAATTTGATACGCCCTCCGCGGCTTTCTATGTGTGGATTGAGGTGCCCAAAGGGTACACCTCTGCTTCGTTTACGGCACATTTATTAGAAAAGGCCGGAATCGTGACCACGCCAGGCAATGGCTTTGGCGCACCAGGTGAAGGCTACATTCGTATGACCATCACGACACCCAAAGATAGGCTGGCCGAAGCGGTCGATCGGATGAAAAAGATTGGATGGTAGGAGAGAGAAAGGCCAAATCCCCCTAACCCCCTTTTCAAAGGGGGGACTTCTAAGAAAAATCTCAAAGAAATCATGAGCACTGAAACCGTCTTTATTGCCTTTGGGTCTAACCAAGGAAACCGGCAAGACTTTTGTGATCGCGCCATTGCGCTCATGAAGCTTCTTCCTCATTCCCAGCTCACCGGTCTCTCTTCGTATTATGAGACAGAGCCAGTGGACATGGAAGGCGATAAGGACGACATGTGGTTTTATAATGGTGTCGTTCGAATTGAGACCCAACTTCAACCGGAACACTTGTTGGCCATTTGTCAAGAAACGGAACGTGGGCTTGGCCGCGAGCCTCATGATCGAAATTGCTCTCGCACCATCGATTTAGATCTCTTATTTTATGGACAACAGGTCATCGATACCTCACAGCTCACCATTCCACATCCCCATCTCCATCAACGCCGATTTGTCTTAATGCCGATGGCCGAACTCGATCCGGATTGGGTCCATCCTCAACTACACCAAACCATTCAATTCTTGCTGGACAATCTCACGGATGTCCATCAAGTTCGAAAGTTGGACCTCGCTCCTGGCTCTCATTTCAACATCCGACCATCGGATTCCCCACCTCCTGCCACGTAAATGCGCACGATCCGAACAATTCAAGCCTTTCGAGCCTGGCGACGCCGATACGATGTGCGCCAGACGTCAATCGGGTTTGTTCCGACCATGGGAGCTATGCATGCTGGCCATCGGTCACTGATCCAACGTGCCCGTCGAACGTGTAACACAGTGGTGGTGAGCATCTTTGTAAATCCGCTCCAATTCGGCACAACCGAGGATTATCGTCGTTACCCTCGAGACCTTTCCCGAGATCTCGCACTCTGTCGGGAAGAGAATGTCGATGTCGTCCTCCTTCCCCAATTAGAAGATCTATTTCCATCAGATTTTCAAACACGCGTCACCGTGAGTGAACTTTCCCAACGATGGGAGGGGGAACATCGACCCACTCATTTTCAAGGAGTGACCACCATTGTGACCAAACTCTTGAACCTTGTTCGTCCGGCACGAACATTCCTTGGCCAAAAAGACTACCAACAGTTTTTAGTGATCCAGCAATTGGTCAAAGACCTCGAATTAGACACACGCGTAACCCTGTGCGCGACTATTCGCGAATCCAATGGGTTCGCACTCAGTTCGCGCAATCAATACTTGACCGCGACGCAACGCCAACAGGCTCTTCTCTTATATCAAGCTCTGTCGGCTGGTAAACATGCCATCGCCCAAGGTGCACGCCGCTCATATGTAGTGGAAAAGAACATGGCCAAGATCATCAACGCAGAGCCACATAGCCATATCGATTACCTGACATGTTGTGATGCTCGAACCCTTGAGCCGCTCACGCGTCTTCGGGAGAAAGTGGTCTTATTGGGAGCTATTCGGATTGGGTCGATTCGATTAATCGATAATCTGATCGTTCAGATTCGAGAATAACCACCACGGGATGTCGTGAACCTAGAAATGGCAGTTGGGCGCCCAACTGCCGTTTCTAGGTTGAAAGATCAATCAGACTTGGCAGACTTGGCAGATTTGGCAGATTTGGCACAACGAAATCCCACGTTAGGCGAACGCGTAGACGGTAGGGCGCCATTGCGCGTGGCGGTTCGAAGAAGTTGAGGCCGGCTTCGCCATGACCCGCCCCGCACGCTTTTATACCGACCAACATCGGAACCTGGAGGGTTCCGTTCTGGCATCCGTGGATAGTAGTCCGGACCGAACCAATCATTCACCCACTCCCGCACATTACCTGCCATATGACTGAGACCGTAGGGACTTCGCCCTTCTTCAAAACTGTCAACCGCCGCAACAAGTGGGATTTGATGAACATGGTACAGGCCCGAGACCGCGAGATCCGCATCTGGATCTTTGAGGCCCCAAGGAAATAAATTCCCCTCTGTCCCTCGTGCCGCTTTTTCCCATTCCGCTTCCGTTGGAAGCCTTTTTTTATGGACACGACAAAACCTATGTGCCTCCTCCCAATCCATAAACATGGCTGGCCATCGCGCCATCACATAATCTGGAAGGACATGTACATCGATCAAATGCCAAATGAGATGACGGAGTTTGCGCGGAACTGGGAGCTCTTGTTGGTGTAGAAAGGCCAAATACTCTGCCATGCTCACTTCATCGCGGTCGATGGAAAACGCATCCAGCCAAATACGGCGTTGCGGAAACTCCGTATCGTCGTACTGCGTTTCCAGGCCGAAGGGATCGTCATCTTTTCGGACTGTCCCCATCAGAAACCAGCCTTCGGGGATGTCGATTATGGGAGAAGGCTGAGCAAGTCTAGCAATTTCTTGAAGATGGCCTTCTAACTCTGGAGGCGGATCAGCTTCAACCTTGAGCGCCAAAGAAACAGAAGGATTCGCCAGAAAAAGCAACCACACGATAAAAATTAAATGGGGCAACATGCGTTCAATACTCACGTTTGCTCAAAAACACCAACTGCCCACCTTCAACCAGGTTCGCCTGCGTGATCAGGCCATCACGAACTGAATGCGCCTGAATGGTTGATAAGAGCAAGCGTTCTCCGGCTTGGGTTTCAAAGAGCTCGGTGACATCTATGATCCCGGAAGACTCCCAAGCTCCAATCATGTCTGGAAGACTATCAGTCATCCGATTAGGCAACGAGACCGATCGATCCATTTGCGCCACTCGCTGAATCGTTCCGTTCTGAGGATCCAACCGCCAAATCGACGCCTCCTCGCCGGATTGACTGCCAAACAGGGGTTGCATCATTTTTGCTTTGTCCTCTTGCACATAGATGAACCCATCGTCAGCCCAATCCAAATTATCCGGATTCCGAAGGCCAAAATCAGGACCACGGACTTGCCCGCCATCGGCATCATCGCCATCGTACAGAATCGTGAGGGTAGCCGTCATCGCGTCAAAATTCAGATCGACTTGATAGATCGTTCCCCAGGCATCCTGACGAAATACCCCATCATGACCCGTCGAAGAGAAGACCGCCCGGGTTCCAATGAGTGGATGTGTACTCACATCTTCAGGACGCGAAAATTGAAATGCGCCACCGGCTTTGGCTTCCCGACGTAGAGTGAACCCATCTTTGTATCCCCATTCGTCGTAACCCGGCTGGTCAGCCTTGGCCGAATCGAGTATCACAATCTTCATCCATTTCCCAGAAAGCCCAGCACCCGTACCATGAAAATCATCGATTGTTGTTATTCCATTGGCAGCTACAAAGTAATACAGGGCCCCCACCAACAATCCGTTTCGATTGAGAAATTCACTGGACCGAGCGGATAGGCCAGGCGGCAGGGTTTGGCGAATCTCAAAGAGGGAGGCATTCTTTCTCCCAATATATAACCACAGGGGAGCGGCAACGATATGAGAAGGGGGAGTGTCGACAGTCGCAACACGACCAAATGCTTGCGGATCTTCAGACTGTGGGGCCGTGTCATTTCCGATGAGGAGCGCGATTCGATCTCCACCAATGTTCAACGCTGTTGTATTCTCCCAGGCCATGCGTCCTGCCGTGGGAACAGCATGAAGACTCTTGGAGTCCACATCCAAGGCCCATAGCGAGCCACCATGTGGGTGGGCTATCGGATCAGGGACTTCCTCATGCGTAAAAAAAATCGTGTCCACGAACCCATAATGTCCTCCCTTAACCAGTTGAGCGGAACAGAGAGGAGACAACCCTGACATGAGTTCGTTGGCCTGGTTAATCTGACGGGCTCGTGTCACAATCAGGCCCTGACGATCGTACACCCTATCAAAAGCCATCCCACTATTCACCACGCGTCGTGTCGTTCGATCAATATCAAAATAACTGACACGAGACCCCGTCAATAACGTCTCGTTGCGTAATCGATAGGGATAGCCGGCTTGCCGCCTCAATTCATGATTGACGAGAACCCGAACCGTCCGGTCGTCCCACACAGAGGCCCCCAGGCCGTCCATGCTGCCAACCGGCTGGTACCGACCATCACGCGCATGGGAATCCCGAGAAGGAAGAGAATTGCCAATCGTCACCACCGGCGTTACCTGCCACCCACCCAACCCGTGTAACATGGATTCCTGTTGAGGCCCTTCAGCCCTCGCAATTGATGGAGCGACGACTTCCAATATCGCACTGAAAAGCACCACAAACGGATACGTTCTAGAAAGCAATCTTTTCAATTTCTTTACCTTTGGCAATGGCGTGCGATAGGGATTTAAACGACCTGCCTCGTAATGTACAAACGCCGAGGCTGGGAGTCAAAAGGTCTTCATTGATTACCCGTTTCTTTTGGAAATTACCTTTCACCATTTCACCATCTCGCAGAACAAATCCTGTCACGTCCGTTCTTCACAAGGACGACGCTCCATCCACAATCCTGGCCTGAATCTGTCGAAGGAAGGGCCGAGAACGCCGCTGACGCCCCCCCCCGCCTCCGCGGGGGCATGCTTTTTCAACATTCCCATTAGTAGCTCAATGCGCTAGGTTTCATGACATCCCTTCAAAAGCATGATGGTTTTGTGTCCTTTGTCATAAGTTCTATGGGTAGTAAGCCCCCCATCACCAAATATACACGCCTGATTTGAGACTTTGGTCTGGTCTCAACCCAACCGAAGGTACTCACAAGAGTGTAATAATAACAGGATTCTCTTGAAGCCTGAATTTTTGGATATCTCGATACAGTCAGAATACGTATGGTTTCGAAACCGTTGACACCCTCACAATTCCGCAATCAGCTATTGGCCGTCATGGACCAGAAACACCATTGGGCCTGGCCCCAGTTTGCGGGGAGCTCGATCTCCAAGGCACAACTCAAAATCCATTTTCAACAGGAATATGCGGTATATGTTCGCGACTTCCCTGTCTTGCTCGCGCGCGTTCACGGCAAAAATCCGCCAATGGACGTTCGCCAAATGCTTGCGGAAAATATTTTTGAGGAAGAAACGGGACAACTATCGTTGGGAACGTCTCACCCGGAACTCTTTTTGACGATGATGGACGGGTTAGGATTTAGCAATGGTGCATTTGAAACCATGACCTTGCTCCCCGCGAGCCGTCAATATCGGGCTTGGCTCGATCAGGCTTCGATGAATCAGAACTGGGTTCTAGGAGCTGCGGTGCTGACCATTTTTGTTGAAGGCAGCATCCATGATCGGCAAGAAATTCGCCATCCTTCAAAAGCCAAAACCGCACGACAAATGGAAGCGCATATCAAACGCCATCCTCTCGTGCGCTATCACGGCCTTTCTCCAGCCTGCATGGACCTGAGCAGAGCCCATCAAATGGTCGAGAACGGCCACCGTCATAATGCCTATGATATGGTAGCTAATTACACCAACACCCGTGTAGAACAAGACGCCATCTTGGCAGCCTTGCAGAAATCCTTGCGACTCTGGTTACGCTATCGAGATGGTATCGCTCGGGCTTGCCAGCTTACCCCCTGAGACAAACACGGACATACCTCACGGGTCTCCCGGGCTCACCTCCCTTTCCTCCTTTCAATACCCTTCGAACATGCCACTGTTCATTGCCAAGTTGACAACTCGTTTTTCGGATAGGTAAGAATCTTCAGGAGCAGGTCACACTGGGTTCCTTAAGTCCGCCTTCATTAAAGCAGGCGTCCGACGTGATATGGCCAAATTCCTTCTCCTTGTTTCGAGCACGAACTATCGATTTTGTGACCGTTCAAAAATTGGAAAAATTTTCTAATACCGTTCACGTGTGACTCAGCTTATAAAACGTCAAGCGCAAGAGGGGATGTTCAAAAAGGTGCGCTCAGCAAGGCCGCAGGCCCTTTGACGCGCGGAGCGTACTCATAGTACGTGAGCACGACAAAGGGCCGAGAACGCCGCTGACGCCCTTTTTCAACATTCCCATTATTCAACGAGTGGAGTATCTGTATGCCAGTCAATGCCCTTCGCAAATCCGGGGCTCGAATGAGTCTTCAGGAAGCGCTTGAACGCGTGGAAAAACTAAAGCGTCTCTCGCACAGCAGTAATGAACATGAAGCCGCGTTAGCCGCCTTGCGATTAAAGACCTTTGATATTAATGCAGCCCGAGCACCACGAGTGGAGGAACCGACCGCGACGCCGACCCCCATTTCGGAAGAACCCCCTAACAACGACCGTCCTATTCCCATTCTGGACGCCTTGCCGGATGTGCCG
>SMUX01095984.1_pt1 | contig 11402 bp, 4 predicted proteins | sample 2456431 | NCBI WGS metagenome assembly SMUX01 (sample SAMN11095930, study PRJNA526329) | marine sediment metagenome | biome: Marine sediment; feature: Surficial sediment; material: Deep marine sediment; isolation source: Hadal surficial sediment | place: Pacific Ocean | collected 2014-11 | depth 0-1... | reverse complement strand
TGATCACGATAAGGGCAAGACTCACTCCTCCGGCAAGCTGCTTTTCTCGGCGCGGATCATTCCGTACCGGGGATCATGGCTCGACTTCGAGTTCGATGCAAAGGACGGTGTGTTCGCGCGTATCGACCGGCGCAGAAAGCTGCCGGTTACGATTATTCTGCGGGCGCTTGGTCTCGATAATGAGGAGATGCTGGACATCTTCTTTGAGACCAATGACTTCTATCTGTCGTCGAAGGACATCCGCATGGGTCTCGTACCCCAGCGCTTGCGCGGCGAGACCGCCATGTTCGACATCAAACTCGGTCGCAAGCTCATTATCGAGGAAGGACGACGTATCACGGCAACGCACGTCCGCGACATGGAAAAGTCAAAGATCGACAACCTGGTCGTACCTGTCGCGTATCTCGAAGGCAAGATACTTGCGCATGACATCGTCGATACGGAAACCGGTGAACTACTGGCTGCCGCAAATGATGAGCTGACAGTTGAACTTATCGAGGTGCTGGTCGAGAAAGAAATCGAGCACATTCGAACCTTGTATGTGAACGATCTCGATCGCGGCCCATACATTTCCAATACCTTGCGTATTGACCCATCCACGACACGTTTGGAAGCGCTCGTCGAGATCTACAGGATGATGCGTCCGGGCGAGCCACCGACAAAAGAAGCAGCGGAAAACTTGTTCCAGAATCTGTTCTTCAATTCAGATCGCTACGATCTCTCCACCGTCGGTCGAATGAAATTCAACCGTCGGGTAGGTCGTGACACATCCGAAGGCAGTGGCGTACTCGAGAACGACGATATCCTCGACGTTCTCAGAACGCTTATCGATATCCGAAACGGTTACGGCACGGTCGATGACATCGACCACCTCGGAAACAGGCGTGTACGAAGCGTCGGTGAAATGGCTGAAAACGCGTTCCGTGTGGGCCTTGTGCGCGTAGAGCGCGCGGTCAAGGAGCGCCTGACGCAGGCGGAGACCGAGGGACTGATGCCACAGGAGATGATCAATGCCAAGCCTGTCGCCGCCGCCGTCAAGGAATTTTTCGGCTCCAGCCAGCTATCTCAGTTCATGGATCAGAACAACCCGCTTTCCGAGGTGACACACAAGCGCCGTGTATCAGCACTTGGGCCCGGGGGACTGACGCGTGAGCGCGCGGGATTCGAGGTGCGCGACGTGCATCCGACTCACTACGGCCGAGTGTGTCCGATTGAAACGCCGGAAGGTCCAAACATCGGCCTGATCAATTCGCTGGCCGTCTATGCGCGAACCAATGAGTACGGGTTCCTCGAAACACCTTACCGGAAAGTTAGCAACAGCAGGGTGACGGCAGAGATCAAGTATTTGTCGGCGATCGAGGAAAGTCAGTACGTCATCGCGCAGGCGAATGCGGAACTCGACAAGCTGGGACGCTTTGTCGAAGATCTGGTATCGGTTCGCCACAAGAATGAGTTCACGCTGGCCGATCCGTCGTCAATCAACTATATGGACGTATCCCCGAGGCAGATTGTCTCGGTTGCAGCCTCGCTGATTCCGTTCCTGGAGCATGACGATGCAAACCGCGCCTTGATGGGCTCCAACATGCAACGACAGGCGGTTCCGACTTTACGTTCCGAAGCGCCGCTGGTCGGTACCGGCATGGAAAGAGCAGTTGCCGTGGACTCGGGTGTGACAGTCGTTGCAACGCGTGGCGGTACGGTCGACTCGGTCGATGCATCGCGCATCGTCGTTCGTGTCAACGACGACGAGACGGGGCCCGGCGAGTCCGGCGTCGATATCTACAACCTGACGAAATACACGCGCTCGAATCAGAACACCTGTATTAACCAGAAGCCGCTCGTCAAGGCCGGCGACCAGATAGCCGACGGCGACGTGCTTGCTGACGGGCCATCGACGAATATGGGTGAACTGGCACTCGGGCAGAACCTGCTGGTCGCGTTCATGCCTTGGAACGGCTACAACTTCGAGGATTCCATTCTGATCTCGGAGCGCGTCGTTGTGGAGGATCGTTTCACGACAATTCATATCGAAGAGCTGTCATGCGTAGCGCGTGACACCAAACTCGGGCCCGAGGACATCACTTCCGATATTCCGAACGTGGGTGATGCTGCGCTTGCCAAGCTCGATGAATCCGGAATCGCATTCATTGGCGCTGAGGTCAATGCAGGCGATATTCTGGTCGGTAAAGTAACGCCCAAGGGCGAGACTCAACTGACGCCGGAAGAGAAGCTGCTTCGCGCAATCTTTGGCGAGAAAGCGTCCGATGTGAAAGACACGTCTCTGCGTGTGCCGCCCGGCATGGACGGCACCGTCATCGACGTTCGCGTATTTACGCGTGATGGTGTCGAGAAAGATTCAAGGGCGCTCGCAATCGAGAAATCCGAACTCGAATCCGTACGCAAGGATCTTGACGACACGCTCAGAATTCTCGAAGAGGACATATACGAGCGCGTCGAGCGCATGCTGACCGGTAAGATGGCTCAGGGTGGTCCGAACAAGCTCAAGTCCGGCAGCAAGATCACCCAGGCTTATCTCGACGAGATTCCACGGGATCAGTGGTTCGAGATTCGCCTGAAAAATGACGAAGCAAATGAACGGTTGCAAAAAGCCTTCGAACGGCTGAAATCTCAGCGGGACGAGTTCGATCGGCGTTTCGAGGAGAAAAAGCAGAAAATCACAGCAGGCGATGATCTCGCCCCTGGCGTGCTGAAGATGGTCAAGGTTTATCTTGCGGTCAAACGCCGCATTCAGCCTGGCGACAAGATGGCCGGACGTCACGGTAACAAGGGCGTGATTTCGACCATCGTTCCTGTCGAAGATATGCCGTATCTCGATGATGGCACTCCCATCGATATCGTACTCAATCCACTCGGCGTGCCGTCACGAATGAACGTCGGACAGGTGCTGGAGACGCATCTTGGATGGGCAGCAAAGGGCCTCGGCAAAAAGATTGGTACCATGCTGCGCGCACAAGAGTCGACGGCAAAGATCCGCCAGTTCCTCGACACGGTCTATAACAAGACCGGCGGCAAAGTGGAGGATCTGAAGTCGCTTTCTGATTCTGAAATACTGGAGCTGGCCGGCAATCTCGTCGATGGTGTGCCGACCGCGACGCCGGTATTCGACGGCGCCACCGAGACCGAGATCAAAGGGATGCTCGAACTCGCTGACCTGGCCGAGAGCGGCCAGTCACGGCTGTATGATGGCCGCACAGGTGAGGCTTTCGATCGTGAGATTACGGTTGGCTATATGTACATGCTGAAGTTGAACCACCTGGTGGACGACAAGATGCACGCCCGCTCGACAGGTCCGTACAGCCTTGTTACACAGCAGCCATTGGGTGGTAAAGCGCAGTTCGGCGGACAGCGATTCGGCGAAATGGAGGTGTGGGCATTGGAGGCCTATGGCGCCGCCTACACGCTGCAGGAAATGCTGACAGTCAAGTCAGACGACGTGCAGGGTCGAACCAAAATGTACAAGAACATCGTTGATGGTGAGCACGAGATGGATGCCGGCATGCCAGAGTCATTCAACGTTCTCGTTAAGGAAATTCGCTCGCTGGGAATCAACATTGAACTGGAAACAGACTGATGAAAGATCTTCTGAAGCTATTTAAGTACCAGCATCCCGCAGACGACTTTGATGCCATTCGCATCAGTCTTGCTTCGCCGGATATGATCAGGTCATGGTCATTCGGCGAGGTAAAAAAGCCGGAGACCATAAACTACCGTACGTTCAAGCCTGAGCGCGACGGGTTGTTCTGCGCCAAGATATTTGGCCCGATCAAGGACTACGAGTGCCTGTGTGGCAAATACAAACGGTTGAAGCATCGCGGCGTTGTTTGCGAGAAGTGCGGTGTCGAGGTTACACAGACCAAGGTGCGCCGTGAACGCATGGCGCATATCGAGCTGGCGAGCCCGGTCGCACACATCTGGTTCCTGAAATCACTGCCATCGCGCATCGGATTGATGCTCGACATGACGCTCCGTGAAATCGAGCGCGTCCTGTACTTCGAAGCATTCGTCGTTGTCGATCCTGGTATGACGCCGCTCGAGCGCGGTCAGTTGATGACCGACGAAATGTATCTCGACGCGATCGAGCAGTACGGTGACGAGTTCGATGCCCGCATGGGCGCCGAAGCCGTGCGCGAGATGCTGATGACGATCGATCTGCAGCGTGAAGTGCTGCAGGTCCGCGAGGACATCGGCGCGACGCGTTCCGAGACGAAAATCAAGCGTCTTTCAAAGCGCCTGAAATTACTCGAGTCGTTCATAGAGTCGGGCAACAAGCCCGAGTGGATGGTGCTGACCGTATTGCCGGTATTGCCGCCTGACCTGCGCCCGCTGGTTCCGCTGGACGGCGGTCGGTTTGCGACGTCCGATCTCAATGATCTCTACCGACGCGTGATCAACCGCAACAACCGTCTGCGACGACTGTTGGAACTGAATGCGCCGGACATCATCGTGCGCAACGAAAAGCGCATGTTACAGGAATCTGTCGATGCATTGCTCGACAACGGCCGTCGCGGCCGAGCAATCACCGGCACGAACAAACGCCCGCTGAAGTCGCTCGCAGATATGATCAAGGGTAAGCAAGGCCGCTTTCGTCAGAACCTGCTCGGCAAGCGCGTCGATTACTCGGGTCGCTCGGTTATCGTTGTCGGCCCGACGCTCAAGCTGCATCAGTGTGGTCTGCCGAAGAAGATGGCGTTAGAGCTTTTCAAGCCGTTCATCTTCTCGAAGCTGCAATTGCGTGGCGAAGCCACGACGATTAAGGCAGCTAAGCGCCTGGTAGAGCGCGAAGGACCGGAAGTCTGGGACATTCTCGAAGAAGTCATTCGCGAACACCCGGTCATGCTCAACCGTGCGCCGACGCTGCACAGGCTTGGTATTCAGGCGTTCGAGCCTGTGCTGATCGAGGGTAAGGCGATCCAGCTGCACCCTCTCGTTTGCACGGCATTCAATGCGGACTTTGACGGCGACCAGATGGCAGTGCACGTACCGTTATCTATAGAGGCACAGCTTGAAGCACGCGCACTAATGATGGCGTCGAATAACATTCTGTCGCCCGCAAACGGTGATCCGATCATCGTGCCGTCGCAAGACGTCGTACTCGGCCTTTATTACATGACCCGATCCAAGATTAATGGCCGGGGAGAGGGAATGCGCTTCAGTGATGTCAATGAAGCAAGGCGCGCGTACGAAAGCGGTGCGGTTGAGCTTCACGCAGAGGTAAAAGTGCGGGTTTCGATTTACGAAGAATCCGAAGATGGCCATGGCGAAATGAATCTGAGGGTCGTTAATACGACCGTCGGTCGGGCGCTTCTCTCCGACTTGTTGCCCGACGGCCTCAGTTACGACCTCATCAATCAGAACATGAATAAGAAAGCGATCTCGAACGTCATCAACGCCTGTTATCGCAATCTCGGCCTCAAAAAGACCGTTATCTTTGCCGATCAGTTGATGTACATGGGTTTCCGTTTCGCAACCATCGCTGGTATTTCGATCGGTGTGAACGACATGGTCGTACCAGAGAGCAAGGGTGAGATCCTGGTGGCTGCGGAGGCCGAGGTCAAAGAGATTCAGAACCAGTATGCATCCGGCCTCGTCACCGAGGGCGAGCGATACAATAAGGTTGTCGATATCTGGTCGCGCACTAATGACCAGGTTGCGAAAGCGATGATGGATAAGCTGGGCTCAGAAACGGTCCGGGATTCGTCGGGTAAACTGGTCGATCAGCAGTCTTTCAACTCCATTTATATGATGGCAGACTCCGGTGCCCGTGGATCTGCGGCGCAGATTCGACAGCTGGCCGGCATGCGTGGCCTGATGGCCAAGCCAGACGGCTCGATTATCGAAACGCCGATCACGGCGAACTTCCGTGAGGGTCTCGACGTACTGCAGTATTTCATTTCGACCCACGGCGCTCGAAAAGGTCTCGCTGACACAGCATTGAAGACAGCGAACTCGGGTTATCTGACTCGCCGCCTGGTCGATGTTGCACAGGACCTCGTCGTAACCGAAGTCGATTGTGAGACCAGAAACGGTGTTGCAATGTCACCGCTCGTCGAGGGTGGCGATATAGTCGAGCCTTTGCGCGATCGGGTACTCGGTCGAGTACTGGCTGAGCCGGTTCTGATCCCCGGCAGCGACAAGATTGCGTTCGATGCAGGAACCATGCTGGACGAAGCCAGCGTCGCCCGGCTCGAGGACTTGTCGATCGATGATGTACTTGTCCGGTCGCCGATAACCTGTGAGATTCGTTACGGCGTTTGCTCTCAGTGTTACGGTCGTGACTTGGCGCGTGGCAATCGCATCAATATTGGTGAGGCAGTAGGCGTTATCGCCGCACAGTCGATCGGTGAGCCCGGTACTCAGCTTACGATGCGTACCTTCCACATCGGCGGCGCTGCATCGCGTTCTGTCGCGGTCAACAACATCGAAATAAAGAATAACGGTGTCGTCAAGCTCAACAACATAAAGACGGTTCATCACCAGAAAGGCTACCTCGTGGCCGTGTCGCGATCGGGTGAAATCTCCGTCATCAACGAGCATGGCAGAGAGCGTGAGCGCTACAAAGTGCCGTATGGTGCAACGATTACCGTAGATGATGGCGCCGAGGTGAAGCAGGGGCAAGTCGTCGCAACCTGGGATCCACATACACACCCGGTTGTAACAGAGGTTGCCGGCAAGCTTAAGTTTGAGGACTTCATTGAGGGTATTGCGGTAACCGAGCAGGTCGATGAGTTTACGGGACTGACTAGTATCGTCATTCTCGATCCGAAGCAACGCGGCAGTATCGGCAAGGACTTGAGGCCGGTCGCAAAGCTTGTCGATAACGATGGCAAGGAAATCTGTTTCTCCAACACTGACATTCCGGCGGTCTATGCTTTGCCGGCCGGTGCGATCGTCAGCATGGCCGACGGTGCGGAGGTCTCAGTCGGCGATGTCATCGCACGCATTCCGCAGGAATCATCGAAGACCCGTGACATCACAGGTGGACTGCCGCGCGTTGCCGATCTCTTCGAAGCACGAAAGCCCAAAGATCCGGCAATCATGGCTGAGCACACGGGTACTGTCAGCTTCGGCAAGGAGACCAAGGGCAAGCGCCGTCTGGTCATCACGGATGACGCCGGCGAGAGCTTCGAGGAATTGATACCGAAGTGGCGTCATCTGAACGTGTTCGAGGGTGAGCAGGTTGTGCAAGGCGAAATTATCGCGGACGGTGAGCCGAATCCACATGACATATTGCGCCTGCAAGGCGTGGAGCCGTTGGCTGATTACCTGGTGAGCGAGATTCAGGACGTTTACCGCCTCCAGGGTGTGAAAATCAACGACAAGCACATTGAGGTCATTATCCGTCAGATGTTGCGCAAAGTGATTGTGGTATCTCCGGGCGACAGTTCTTTCTTGAAAGGCGAGCAAATCGACAAGGCGCGCGGGCTTGAAGTTTGTGATGACCTGAATGCACGGGGCAAGGAAACATTGACTTTTGAACCTGTTCTACTCGGCATCACCAAAGCATCGCTCGCAACAGAGTCATTTATCTCGGCGGCATCTTTCCAGGAGACCACGCGTGTCCTCACAGAAGCTGCCGTACGTGGCCTCAGAGACGATCTGCGCGGCCTCAAGGAGAACGTCATCGTTGGCCGCCTGATACCCGCTGGTACGGGCTTTGCGCATCACGCCGAGCGCCGCCGGACAAGGGAACAAGACCTCGCCGATCAGCTGAAAGAGCTGGAGGCTGACATCGAGGAAACGCCTGTGGAAACTGAACTCACGGCAGAGGATGTCATGATCGACGTGGCCGAAGAAGTGGCTGCCGCGGCGGCCGTAGAGGGTAGCGAGGAGGCGACGACGCCTTCGGTTTAGATAGCGGGGACGGACTCCGTCTCCGTCCCCGATGGGGCGGAGTCGGAGTCCGCCCCGAGCCCTTGACACTGGTATGCAGGCGTCCCTACAATGCCCGCCCTTGACCCATGGGCCTGACACATCAGGGCCCTACAATTTAAGGACGGGTGCGGCACTAAGCTCGTGAAAATCAGAGCCAAAGTCCCGGTCTCGTCAATCCCGATGGCTGGATCAGAATGATTCGGCCGTTGGGTGCGCGCGTATATTTGCGCGCTGTTTTTTTTGCAGTTTTTATAACGAAGAGAGGCCCATGGCCACGACGAATCAACTAGTCCGCAAACCGCGATCGCGCAAGGTTGTCAAAAGCACGGTACCGGCGCTCGAGAGCAGTCCGCAAAAGCGTGGTGTCTGCACCCGTGTGTATACCACTACGCCAAAGAAACCGAACTCTGCACTGCGCAAGGTTGCTCGCGTACGTTTGACTAACGGATTCGAGGTCACCAGCTACATCGGTGGCGAAGGCCATAACCTGCAAGAGCACTCGGTCGTATTGATTCGCGGTGGTCGTGTAAAGGATCTTCCCGGCGTGCGGTATCACACGATTCGCGGCACGCTGGATTGCGCTGGCGTAGCGGACCGTCGACAGGGCCGCTCGAAGTACGGCACCAAGCGCCCTAAGTCTTGACTTAGTCAAGATTTTAGAACTGATTTCAGAGACAGACGATGTCGAGACGAGCACAAGCACCCAAGCGCATGATCCTGCCGGACCCCAAGTTCGGCAGTCAGCTGCTCGCGAAGTTCATGAACATGATCATGAAAAATGGCAAGAAGTCAGTTGCGGAGCGGATTATCTATGGTGCCTTGGACCGGATTTCCGAAAAGGAATCTCAAGAAGGTGCCAAGGCGCTCGAGCTTCTAGAGCAGGCGCTCGAAAACGTCAAGCCTATGGTCGAGGTAAAGTCTCGCCGGGTTGGCGGCGCAACTTATCAGGTGCCTATCGAAGTCAGGCCTGCCAGGCGTCAGACGCTGGCAATGCGCTGGTTGATCGATGCGGCAAGAAAGCGAAGCGAGAAATCTATGGCACACCGGCTTGCTCACGAGCTCATGGACGCAGCTGAAAATCGTGGCTCGGCCGTGAAGAAGAAGGAAGACACACACCGAATGGCGGAAGCAAACAAGGCCTTCGCCCATTACCGGTGGTGAGCCCTTCAAGTCACCCCGGAAGGTCTTAGGAATTATCCCTTGGCACGCACAACACCCATCGAGCGCTACCGCAATATCGGCATCATGGCACACATCGACGCCGGTAAGACGACGACGACGGAGCGCATCCTGTTTTACACAGGCGTATCGCACAAAATGGGCGAGGTGCACGATGGTGCAGCCATTATGGATTGGATGGAGCAGGAGCAGGAACGCGGCATTACGATTACCTCTGCTGCGACGACCTGTTTCTGGTCGGGCATGGACAAAGGTTGGTCGGAGTATCGCGTCAACATCATCGACACGCCCGGTCACGTCGATTTCACGATCGAGGTCGAGCGCAGCCTGCGCGTGCTCGACGGTGCAGTCACGGTTCTCTGTTCGGTCGGCGGCGTAGAGCCGCAAACGGAGACCGTCTGGCGCCAGGGCAACAAATACAACGTGCCGCGCATGATTTTCGTCAACAAGATGGACCGTGCAGGCGCCGATTTCCTTCGCGTTGTCGATCAGGTCAAAGAGCGCTTGGGCGCGAATCCTGTACCTATCCAATTGCCGATCGGCGCAGAAGAGAAATTCAAAGGCGTTATCGATCTCGTTCGCATGAAGGCTATCTACTGGGATGAGTCGAACATGGGCACGACCTTCGAGTACCGCGAAATTCCGGACGACTTGCTGGATGACGCTAAGCTATATCGAGAGCAGATGATCGAAGCCGCAGCCGAGGCCGACGAAGACCTGCTCGAGAAGTTTCTCCACGACCATGAGCTATCGGAGGACGAGATCCGCCGTGGCCTGCGCATGCGCACGCTAACCGGTGAAATCGTGGTTGCGCTCTGTGGCTCCGCATTCAAAAACAAAGGCGTCCAGGCCATGCTCGATGCAGTCATCGACTACATGCCCTCGCCTGTGGACGTACCCGCGATAAAAGGCATCCTCGAGGACGACAGCCAGGGCACACGCGCGGCAGATGACAAGGAACCGTTTGCGGCGCTCGCTTTCAAGATCGCGACGGATCCGTTCGTCGGCAACCTGACCTTCTTCCGCGTCTATTCCGGCGTGCTGAATTCAGGCGATACGGTTTATAACTCGGTCAAAGGAAAGCGTGAGCGCATCGGCCGTATCCTGCAGATGCACGCGAATGACCGTGAGGAGATCAAGGAAGTTCATGCTGGCGACATCGCAGCCGCAGTCGGCCTGAAGGACGTCACGACAGGCGATACGCTGAGCGATCCTAAGAACATCATCACACTCGAGCGGATCGAGTTCCCGGAGCCGGTCATTGCGGTCGCGGTCGAACCAAAAACCAAGGTCGACCAGGACAAGATGAGTATTGCCTTGCAGAAGCTGGCAAAGGAAGATCCGTCATTCCGAGTCTCCAGCGACGAAGAATCCGGACAGACGATTATTTCCGGCATGGGTGAATTGCACCTCGATATCATCGTCGATCGCATGAAGCGCGAATTCAAGGTCGACGCGAGCGTGGGTAAACCGCAAGTCGCCTATCGGGAGACCATTCGACGCCCGGTCAATCAGGAAGGCAAATTCGTACGCCAGACTGGCGGTCGGGGCCAGTATGGTCACGTGTACCTCAAGATCGAGCCTTCGGAAGCGGGCAGCGGATACGAATTCGAAAACAAAATCGTTGGGGGTGCCGTGCCAAAGGAATACATCGGTGCGGTGGACAAGGGCATCAAAGAGCAGATGGAAAACGGTGTTATCGCCGGTTATCCGGTGGTCGACGTCAAAGTCAGTCTTTACGACGGCTCCTACCATGACGTCGACTCGAGTGAGATGGCGTTCAAGATCGCCGGCTCGATGGCGTTCAGGGACGGTGCACTCAAGGCGGACCCGGTGCTGCTCGAGCCGATCATGAAGGTCGAGGTGGTTACTCCGGAAGACTACATGGGTGATGTCATGGGCGATCTCAATCGCCGCCGTGGTCTGCCGAAAGGCATGGACGATTCTCCGTCCGGGAAAGTCATCCGTGCGGAGGTGCCGCTTGCCGAGATGTTCGGTTATGCGACTGATCTGCGCTCGATGAGCCAGGGACGCGCGACCTATTCGATGGAGTTCGCAAAGTACAAAGAAGTGCCGCAGACTGTGGCCGATAGCGTTTTAAGAAAAGCCAGTTAATATTCGGGCTCCGAGATCATTTTTTTTAACGGAATTGACTAATGGCGAAAGAAAAATTTCAGAGAACGAAGCCACACGTAAACGTAGGCACGATTGGACACGTAGACCATGGCAAGACGACACTGACGGCGGCGCTGACCAAGGTTATGGCGGCGAAGCACGGTGGCGAGGTGAAGGGTTACGACCAGATTGATAATGCGCCTGAGGAGAGGGAG
>SMUX01081324.1_pt1 | contig 11411 bp, 13 predicted proteins | sample 2456431 | NCBI WGS metagenome assembly SMUX01 (sample SAMN11095930, study PRJNA526329) | marine sediment metagenome | biome: Marine sediment; feature: Surficial sediment; material: Deep marine sediment; isolation source: Hadal surficial sediment | place: Pacific Ocean | collected 2014-11 | depth... | reverse complement strand
GCTTCTCCGGGATCTTCCCGGAGGGTAGGGATAAAGAGTTGAGAAGTGCGCATCGTCCCTTAGCAGGATGTTGAAAAAGTCCGCCAGCGGTGTTCTCGTTGCTCGAAGCTCTCAATGTACTTCTCTGTACACCTCGAGCTTCTCGCGGCCTGCGGCCTTGCTGGACCTGGCTCCGCCGATGTAAGACTTCGGCTTCGCGCAGGCGAGGGAATCTTTTTGAACATCCTGCCTACCTCTTTTTGTTTTTTTGAGTTTGTTCAGAGTCTAAAGGATTTTTGAAATTTTGAGTTTTCCAACAGCCTGTTGGGGTGGATCAATAATGGAATATGGTTAAACTCTCGTGATACCGAGGGTCGGTATTTAAGGGCTATTCCTCCTTTTGAGGAAGCCCGCTGAGAGAACGGGGGTGCGATGGTTTTACTGGAGGAGCCGTTCAATGTCGTTCCAAAAGGCAAAGATCATGATGCCCACAAGGAGAACGAGGCCAACTTGTTGGGCGAATTCTCGTTGCTTTTCTCCAAGGGGGCGTCGGAGGATAGCCTCGAAAGCAAAGAACAGAAGATGACCGCCGTCGAGGATTGGGATAGGGAGCAAATTCAGGATCCCCAAATTGATGCTAAGGATGGCCACGAGGAATGCCACATTGGAAGCCCCCCGTTCGGCAGCCTCGCCGGAAATGCTCGCGATCATGATTGGTCCGCCCAGGTTCTTGCTGGAAATCTCACCGGTGATCATTTTATAAAGGCCCACCAGGGTAAGTTCCGCCCAACCCCATGTAGCCCGGAGTCCTTGGATAGGGGCGAGGAGAGGTGATGCGGCCCTTATCATGGTACGACCAGGTCCCATAATCCCTATTTTGCCAATTTCAACAGTCCGGCCTTCTTCTGAAAGCGTGTGAGCCTCGGGGGTAATGGACAGCGAGATCATGGCTCCATTTCGCTGAATGCGGATATCCATGGACTGGTTGGGGTGTTTTCTCACGATTTGAGTCATTTGCGACCAGGTATGAATGGGTTCGCCTTGAATGCGAATAATCCGATCGCCTTCCTGCAGGCCTCCTTCCATTGCCGGGGAGCCTGGAAGGACGGAGTTCACCACCGGCGCTGCCTCCTCTATCCCGAGGAGATAGACGGGGTCTTCATTCCCTATTTGCTCGGTCACTTCTGGTGTGACGAGAAAGGTTTTGGTTGAATGGCCTCGCACGACGTCGATGGTCAGTTGTTTACCCTGATTCTGTGCAACCGTGGTGAAAAGCTCGTGTTTAGTGGAAATCTCCTTGTCATTGATGTGGGTTATTCGGTCGCCCACCTTCAGGCCGGCCAAGTGAGCTGGGGAGTTGGGACGGATAGCTTCCACCGTTGGGGTGAGCTCTTCCAACGTAGGGATAAACAGGGGTGTGCCAAAGGCCAACCATCCAGTGAAAATAAGATAGCTCAAAAGAAAGTTGAAGCCTGGTCCTGCCGCCACAATCAAGGTTCGTTTGGTGAGAGACTTGTGGCTGAAGGATCGTTGTTGGTCTTGAGGAGAGATTGTCTCGCCCGCGTCATCTCCAAACATCTTGACGTATCCCCCCAACGGGATGGCAGAGACAATATATTCGGTTTCACCGATTTGACGACTAAATAATTTGGGTCCGAATCCCAAAGAAAACTTCAAAACTTTGACGCCGGCCCACCGAGCGACAATGAAATGCCCAAACTCATGGAATGTTACCAAGACACCCAGGACGAGTAAAAACCACCACAACTTTTGGGCAATGAGGTAGATGGAATCGGCTGGGATAGTGTAAAGGGTGGACAAGGATAAGACTCCCTCAGGCTGGGTATCCTGTTATGCGTGGCTATGGATAAACTGAAAGGCTTTTTCTCGCGCTCGCTGATCTGCCTCTAGCGCATCCTCCAATGACCTTAAGGGCTGGGGAACTGAGGCGTCGATGGTCCGACGAATGACTGTCACGATATCCAAAAACGCAATTTCTTTTTTCAGGAATGCATCAACGGCCACCTCGTTGGCCGCATTTAAAGTCGCGGGAAGTGTGCCACCTCCCTGAAGAGCTTCATAAGCCAAATTCAGGCACGGGAACCGCTCGAAATCCGGTGGATAAAAGGTGAGTTTCCCAATGGCTCCCAAATCAAGTGGTGGCGGCTCGAGAGGGAGCCTCTCAGGGTAATTCATGGCGTATGAGATGGGAGTTCGCATGTCCGGTAGGCCGAGCTGGGCAATAACTGAACCATCTCGATATTCGACAAGGGAGTGGATGATGCTTTCTCGGTGGATCAGGACTTCAAGTTGAGCAGGGGGGCAGTCAAATAACCAGCGGGCTTCAATGATCTCCAGGCCTTTATTCATCATGGTGGCAGAGTCGATAGTAATTTTTGCCCCCATCTTCCAGTTTGGATGTTGCAAGGCTTGGTGGAGTGTCGCCTGGCCCATCTCTTCGAGGGAATGCTCCCAAAACGGACCTCCGGAGGCAGTGAGAATAATCCGTCGAACATCCTCTCGCCGGTGCCCTTCTATGGACTGGAATATGGCGCTATGTTCGCTATCGACTGGGAAAATAGACTGCCCTTGACGGTGGGCTTCTTCCTGCATCAATTGCCCGGCCATCACCATTGGTTCTTTGTTGGCAAGGGCGACGCGTCGACCTGCTCTAATCGCTGCCAAGGTCGGAACCAGACCGGCCCCCCCGACGATTGCCGAAATGACAAGATCGCTTTCCGGATGACATGCCACTTCAATAACCCCCTGGGGACCATCCAAAATCTCAACGGGTGACTCCACGATGCGGGCCCGGAGTCTCCGAGCGGCAGTGGCATCAGCTAACGCGACGACCTTGGGGTGGAAGGTCCGAATTTGCTCCTCAAGTTTTTCATCACTTGTCCCTGCAACAAGACCAAGAACTGAAAAACGGTTAGGGAATTTCGCCACAATATCCAAAGTACTGGCACCAATGGAGCCAGTGGATCCGAGGATGATGATGTTTTTCATAACGGCACGTTTTCCTGGCTTTATAATTCGAACGGCCCCTTCACAAAAAACATATAATAATAAAATGTAGGGACTGTGAGAAGGAGGCTATCTACCCGGTCAAACAGGCCTCCATGTCCAGGGATTAAGGCTCCTGAATCCTTGACCCCCACCCGCCGTTTAAAGGCCGATTCCGAGAGGTCTCCAATGAGGCCTGCCCCGGTTAAAAGCAAGCCCGTCATGATACAATTCAACAGAGATAAGGTTGGCAGGAACCAGAAATGAGCCAAACACGCCATGATGGTTGCCAGAATAAATCCCCCGATTAAGCCCTCAACGGTTTTATTGGGGCTGAGGATTGGTGCGAGCGGTCGGGATCCAATCAACTTGCCGGTGTAATACGCACCGGCGTCTCCGGCCCATGTGACGAGCATGACAAAAAAGATCAAAAACGGCCCATCGGGAAGTTTCCGTATCAATAATAAATGTCCAAGTGTGAATCCAATGTACAGACCCCCAAAGATGAGAATAATGGTCTGGAGGGAACCCTGCTTGAGTTCAGGAGCGAACAGAATTTGATAGGCAAGGATGGAAAAAATCGCAATGGTCACTCCCATGGTTGGCGGAAGGATATGGGGCCATTGCATCGTCCCAACGAGAAAGGCCGTGGCCCCAAGCCCCACAACCATCCCGTGTACATTTCGCTCGTCCTGGAAATTCAACAGGTAAAATTCCCACAATGCCAGCAGAACAGTCGCGCCGACCAGCACAAACAAGGCGATCGGCGGCAAGTACAGGACGAGGATGTAAAAACAGGGAGCAAAGATGAGAGCTGGGTAGATCCGTCGGTGATCCAGCCCGGGTTGGGGGTGCCGTTTATCGGCAGCGGGGGATTTGGTCGATTGGTCACATGATCGTGACCCAATCATGCCCGACATCACGATTCACTCTGGGGCGTCACGGCGTGGGAAATACGGCCAAATCGGCGCTCCCGTCTTTGGTAGTCAAGGAGAGCAAGGAGTACCTCACGGCGTCGAAAGTCTGGCCAAAGGGTTTTGGTGAAGTACAGCTCCGTGTACGCGATCTGCCAAAGGAGAAAATTGCTGATTCGGGCTTCTCCGCTCGTGCGAATAAGGAGGTCGGGATCCGGCAGCTCCGAGGTGGTCAGGTACCGCTCAAACAGCGTTTCGCTTATTGGGCCACTGGCAATTTTTCCAGATTGTATGTCTCTGAACAAGTGGTTGATGGCGTCAATAATTTCCCAGCGTCCTCCATAGCTCAAGGCTACGGCTAGGACCCGTTTGGTGAAATGGTGGGTCTCTTCGGCTACGATGTGCACGAGGGATTGAGTTAAAGGGGGCAGGGCATCGAGCCGACCGATAGGGAGGAACCGCATTTCTCGTTCCTGAAAAGTTTGTTGTTCCTCGTGAAGAAATTCCCCCAGCAGCTCCATGAGAAGGCTTACTTCGTCTTCCGGCCTGTTCCAGTTTTCATGAGAAAAGGCATAGATCGTCAGGATAGGGATGCCCAAATCAAAGGCCGTATTCAACGCTTCGCGTAAGGCGGCGAGTCCCTCTCGATGCCCGGCAATCCGTGGCAAACCTCGAAGCGAAGCCCAGCGGCCATTTCCATCCATGATGATGGCGAGGTGCCGGGGCAGAAGTTCTAAATCGAGTTGATTAAGAAGTTCCCCCTCGGATTGGTGGGAGAGGGATTCAGGAAGGCTCTCGTTCATATGGATTTGGAAATTATGGGGGTGCGGATTCCCGCTCATGCCAGCCCGGTGTAATGGAATTGGTAAGTTAGTCTAATCACCATCCCCACTCTTGTCAAACGTCTTCTCGGTGAGATAAAGAGGTTCATGGCGAAGCAACGATCCTTGGACTGCCATGGTGGCGATGGGTTATCAATTTGAATCCACTTGCGTTGCGCTAGAAAAAATGGTTGGGTTATACTTTGCCTCGCTCTTCGGCTTTTATGGCTACGTTGTAAGTCAAGGAAGCCAGTCCGGGGCCCTGTGACGGAAGGGTCTTCTTTTTTTCTTCGCCCCCTTTTGGGGGCGGCGGTGTAGGTGAGTGGGGGAATTTCATTGGAAGTTAATATGGATAGCGAATCAGTCCAACTTGCGCATTTTGAGCTCCAGGAACGGGAAGTTCAGCATGTTCTTGGCCGAGTCAAGGTCCGGGATGTGGATTATGCAGATATATACTTTGAATCCCGGGTCTCTGAGTCGGTCTCGATGGAGGAGGGAATTGTTAAGCGAGCCGTCAAAAGTATCTCACGAGGTGCTGGGGTGCGGGCTACTGCGGGAGAAAAGACGGGTTTTGCCTATTCCGATGCCCTTTCTCGGCGGGATTTAGAAATAGCTGCGGATACCGCGAGGTACATTGCGAATTCCCCACAGGGCGATACCCCAGTTCCAGTCACCCATCGGTCGAGTCCATCTCAAAATCTTTACCCTCTCGACCGGCCGAATACAGAAATTGCCACCCAGGAACGGGTTAGCCTTTTGAATCTCATTGATGCTGAAGCCCGGCGTTACGATCCTCGAATCACCAAAGTCATGGCTTCCTTCAATACGGAGCACAAAATTGTGATGGTGGCCACCTCGGATGGCCTTCTCATCGGCGATGTTCAACCTCTGTCTCGTCTTCAAATTACCTGTATCGCTGAGGAAGGGAAAAATCGACAGGTGGGAAGTTTTGGAGGTGGTGGCCGAATCGGGTTCTCATTTTATTATGAGGAGGATCGGGCTTGTCGCTATGCCCGGGAGGCCGCGCGGCAGGCCATCCTGAATCTGGATGCTGTGAATGCTCCGGCTGGAACCATGGTGGTCGTGCTGGCGGCGGGATGGCCCGGGATTCTCCTGCACGAAGCTATTGGGCACGGGTTAGAGTCTGACTTTAACCGGCGCAAAACATCGGCCTTTAGCAGTCTCCTCGGACAACGAGTGGCCTCAAAGGCATGCACCATCGTTGATGATGGAACCCTACCGTTTCGACGGGGATCGCTTAATATTGATGATGAAGGCACGCCAACCTCGCGAACGGTTCTCATTGAGGATGGGATTCTTCGGGGGTATATCACGGATCGGCTCAATGCTCGGCTGATGGGAATTCCCCTTACCGGTAACGGAAGGCGAGAGGATTTCAGGAGTATTGTGTTGCCAAGAATGACCAATACATTCATGTTAGCAGGAGCTTCTGATCCAGAGGAGATCATCCGCTCGGTCAAAAAGGGGCTTTATGCCGTGTCCTTTGGGGGCGGTCAGGTAGATATCACCAACGGAAAGTTTGTCTTCTCCACCAGTGAGGCCTATATGATAGAAAACGGTGTCCTGACCAAACCTGTCAAAGGGGCCACCCTTATCGGGAATGGGCCGGACATTCTCAAGCGGGTTTCCATGGTTGGACACGACCTCAAATTGGATGAAGGTATCGGAACCTGTGGGAAAGAAGGTCAAACCATCCCTGTTGGAGTCGGCCTCCCCACCCTTCGAGTGGATGAAATCACGGTAGGTGGAACCACGGCCTAATCGTTATCGACCCCTATTCCCTGGATCTGGCTCACTCCTCAAACCCATCAAACGCTGCATTTCGTTGTCCAGAGTGATCGATGACCTTGGATCAGGATCAGTTAAGTAATCTTGCCCTCGAACTCCTTGACCGCGCTAAAGCGTATGGGGCCAATGAAGCCGATGTGCTGGCTGCAGAAGGGGACTCGCTTTCGGTTCAAGTTCGCCTTTCGATGGTTGATCGTCTCAGTAAGGCCAGAGAAAAGAGGTTGGGGCTTCGAGTATTTTTTGGCAAGCGTTCTGCGAGCGCCTCAACATCGGATTTTTCCCGGGAATCCTTGGACCGGTTGGTGGCCGATACCTGCGCTTTGGCCAAGGCCGTGGCCGAGGATGACACGTCTGGTCTGCCCGCTGAAGGGGCCATGGCCAAAGATCTTCCGGATTTGGATGTCTACGATCCCACCACCCTCACGGTTGAGGAAGAAATTTCATTGGCCAGGCGGGCAGAGGAAGCAGCCCTTGCCGAAGACACAAGAATAACCAACTCCGAAGGGGCTGATTGCTCAACGGCCACGGGGACGGTTTTGTTGGCGAACACCCATGGATTCTTTGGGAAACATCGCAGTTCACGCTTTTCCTTGTCGGTCACCCCAATCGCAGTTGACTCCAATGGCGGAGGAATGCAACGAGATTTCTGGTATACAGTCAAACGGAAGTTCATGCTCCTTGATAGTCCGGAATCCATCGGGCGAACGGCTGCACGACGGGCCGTTCGACGATTAGGGGCGAGAAAAGTCCGATCTCAGCGGGTCCCGGTCGTTTTCGATCAGGAAACCGCGGAGAGTTTGCTCGGGCATCTGGCCAATGCCGTTTCCGGTTATTCTCTCTATAAAGGGACTTCTTTTTTGGTGGGACAGCTGGAGAAACGAATTGCGCCGGGATTTGTCTTTGTGGAGGACGATGGCCGATTGATGGGTGGGCTGGGCTCCCGACCATTTGATGGTGAGGGGCTTCCGACGCAAAAAACAGTCGTCGTAGAAGGTGGGATCCTTACAAGTTATTTGTTGGATACATACTCCGGCAGGAAGTTGGGTCTGCCGTCCACGGGAAATGCATCACGGGGTGTGGGGGATAATCCAACGGTATCTCCAACAAACCTGTACTTTCGTCCGGGACCTCAATCCGCCCAAGAGATTATTGGGTCCGTTCGGACTGGACTGTATGTAACGGAGTTGATTGGGTTTGGCGTAAACTTGATCACAGGTGATTATTCCCGTGGGGTGGCGGGGTTCTGGATTGAAAATGGCGAACTGGCCTACCCGGTGGAAGAGGTCACCGTCGCGGGGAATTTGAAACAGATGTTTGCTGATATTGAAATGATTGGGAATGATTTGGAATTTCGTGGTCGAATTGCTAGCCCAACGGTCAAGATTCGTGAGATGACCGTTGCGGGCAATTAAGTACCTGAATCCCGCAACCTTATCGTGACGGACGGTTCAAAAAGCCGCGAGCTCGGAAATAGGAGGGAATCATGTCGGGCAATCAATCCAAAGATGAAATGGTCCAGTATCCCAGTGATGGCATGACGATGCATGCGTATGTGGCGGTCCCTCAGGGTGGAGGGCGTTTCCCGGGGGTGATTGTGGTTCAGGAGTGGTGGGGTGTAAACGAACATCTTCAGGATGTGGCTCGACGGTATGCAATGGAAGGATATGTGGCCATTGCTCCTGACCTTTACACCAGATTGGGCCACAAGGTTACCACGGATCCCAACGAGGCCGGGCAATTGATGAACAGTTTATCGCAGGAGGATGGCCTGAAAGACCTGAACGCCACGGTGGCCTTTCTGAAAACACGAAATGAAGTCGATGCCAATCGTATTGGGGTCACCGGTTTCTGTATGGGTGGTGGCTATGCGCTCATGCTCCCGTGTGTCAATTCCGACATAAAAGCTGCTGTTTCATATTACGGCCCGGTTCCTAATCCCGATACCCCACTCCAAAATCTGGCTTCTCCAGTGTTGTATATTTTTGGTGAGGATGATGGGTGGATTACCAAGTCGGATGTGGAGCGTTTACGGACGGCCCTTCAAAAATATAATAAATCAGGGGAGATCAAAACCTATCCCGGCTGTCCCCATGCGTTTTTCAATGATACTCGTCCAGACGTCTATAAAGCGGAGGAGGCGGGAGATGCCTGGACTCGGACGCTGGCCTTTTTTAGCCAACACTTGAAGAGTTAGAGGAGCATGGCCCGGTACAGACTGGAGGAACTCTTGGGTCGGAAGCCGACTCTGGTGTATATCGCTGGAAATGTGGCTGATGCGGAAAAGGCTGAACGCCTGCTTGCCTCCCGCAGTATGGATTATGCGGTGAGCATTGAACCTTTCCTTCACACCTCGGTCTTAGGTGGGACCTATCCAGGCCTGTTCATTTACGTGCCCTCACCGGATTCTCGATTGTGCCGTCAATACTTGGAGTCCAATGGCCTCACAGATACCGTGGATCTGGATGAGGAGTCGCCATAGCCAGGAATCCCTATGCCACTTGATACCACTGATGGTGTGAAAGCCTTGCAGCTTATTACTTCGCGTTACGATCAACGTGAGTGGCGGAAAAAGATTGAAAAAACGTTAAGTCTTCCTCCCAAGGGACTGGGAGATGAGGTCCAGCGCAAAATTTTCCTGTATCTGAAAATTGAGCTTCAGGCCTATAAGTCGCGTCGAGCCGACCAGCCTTCCTGGATCGTCGGTGGATATGCCACCCGTGAAGTGATTGATCGAGCTCGGTACAATCCCACTCACGTTGACTCGACTATGACAAAAGACCAGGTGGCCTTGTTGGGGGTGGATCCGGGGCCAGAAGTTGACGAAGGGTGGTGGGAAGAGATGCTGGTGAAGTGGTTTGAAGAACCTGAAGAGGAGGAGGAGGAGCGGGTCGAGTCAGAGGAGGAAACCCCGTCAGAGGTGGAACAAGAGGAAGGATCCGCGGGGGCTGAATAATCTTCTTCTTGGTCGTTTGAGTGTGCTAGCTTTCAAGTTTGAGTGTGCTAGCTTTCAAAAAGATCCATTTGGGCAGGTGGGGGAGACGGGATTGAAGACTGCGAGTGGAGGGGACTCGGAGCCACAGGGGAGGAGGCAGGTGTTTCAGTTTCGGCTTGGGCCATTTCGTCTAGGACCTGTTTGAGTTTTTGAAAGTCCTCGCGTAAGGGGCCTTGAAGGTTACCTTGGTGAAGGGCGGCTGCAGGGTGTAACAACGGGAACAGGACAAAATCAGAGAGTTGAAAGACTTGGCCACGGACTTTGGTAATTCCCACTTTCTTCCCCAGGAGGGCTTGAGTCGCGAAATTCCCCAGTGAACACACCAGTTTGGGTTTGATCAATTGTATTTGCTGAAGAAGATAGGGCTTGCAGGTTTCCACCTCATCAGGCAGAGGGTCTCGGTTATTGGGTGGACGGCATTTAATCACGTTGGCAATGTAAATTTCCGAACGTGAAAGCCCGACGGACTCTAAAAGTTGTGTTAGTAGCTTCCCTGCCGCTCCCACGAATGGAATCCCCTGTTGATCCTCGTAATAGCCAGGGGCTTCTCCCACAAACATGATCCTGGCTTGTGGATTACCCGTTCCGAAGACCACCTGCGTGCGGCCAGAAGCCAAACGGCACTGCTGGCAATCATGGAGAAAGGTTCCAAGCTCAGCCAGATTCATGGGAAGGGATCATAGGGAGAGGGCCGGACGTTGTCAACGCGGGTTTCCCTCAACGACCTCACTCCTGACTTTATCCAAAAGAGCCAAGTCTATTTCTGATGAAGTCCCGTCCCCAGAAAATTGCGGCAATCCCCAGGCGACTGGCAGAAGGGAGGCTGATTCGGGGGCCGAATACTTGGTAGTTGAGGCTTTCAATCCGATCGAGAATCCGAGAGTACACCACTCGCATGATTTCGGCAGCTACAAGGGAGTGGCGATCCCTTCGGGATAGGGAGTCATAGACCGCTTGAGCTTTTCGATAAAAGTCCCGTGCCCGTCGGCACTGGAATCTCATAAGTTCCACGAACTGGGGAGAGTGGTCCTTGGCGAGGAGTTCTTTTTCGGAGTAGCCGAAGCGGGTGAAATCTTCCTGGGGCAAATAGATACGATTTCGGTTGGCATCGACCCCCACGTCGCGCAGGATATTCGTTAATTGAAAGGCAAGCCCTAAGTTGATGGCGTAGTCCTTGGCCTGGTCGTCTCTGGTGTCAAAAACCTTCAAACAAATAAGACCAACCATTGACGCCACCCGGTAGCAATACGGGTATAACTCCTTGAAAGTTTGGTACCGGGTAAAGGTCAGATCCATCTCCATCCCGTTGATTAACTCTTGGAGGTAGTTCTCTGGGATGCCTAAGCGCCTCACATGTTCAGCCAGACTGATCGTGACCGGATTGCTTGGAATCCCCGTGTAGATGGCTGCGACTTCCTGGCGCCACATGGCAAGTTGTTTATGGGGGTCACTTCCGGGAGGAGAATGATCAACCGTGTCATCGACCTCATGGCAAAAGGAGTAAACGGCATACATCGCTTCCCGACGAGAACGAGGCAAAAAGAGGAATGAATAATAGAAATTGCTTCCGCTTCCTTTTGCTTTTTTTGTACAGTAGGAATGAGCCTCGGTAGGAGTCATTCTGTGCATCAGTAGGGTAGGGAGAAGGTGAATTGCGGGAATTGCATACCGAAATGGTCCTCGTCGTTTTAAGCTGGAAACAGGGGGCCAAGGTCAGATTGGGGATCCTTTAAGCCGAACCGCTGGTTCATAGCACCCCCTCTTCTGTCCGATCCCTTGTAGTGAACAGGAAATGGCTGATAGCGATTAACATTCTGTTCGATTTTGTGAAATGATTCATTTTTTAAATACGGTAGCTTGAGTTCAACTGGTCAATGCAACACCATTCGT
>SMUX01372857.1_pt1 | contig 11415 bp, 6 predicted proteins | sample 2456431 | NCBI WGS metagenome assembly SMUX01 (sample SAMN11095930, study PRJNA526329) | marine sediment metagenome | biome: Marine sediment; feature: Surficial sediment; material: Deep marine sediment; isolation source: Hadal surficial sediment | place: Pacific Ocean | collected 2014-11 | depth 0-1... | reverse complement strand
CATGATCACCCACCCCGCGACCATGACCCACGCCGAGGTCCCCGCCGAAGACCGCGCCGCCCGCGGCCTCACCGACGGCCTGGTCAGACTCTCCGTCGGCATCGAAGACGTCGACGACATCATCGCCGATCTGGAACAAGCGCTGGGGAAGGCGTAGAGGCGGGCGGAAACGGCAAATTACCCGCGAAGCATAAGCTCGTTCAGGCGACGCCAGCACAGGTCTTGGCGTAGGGCTGGATCGGCCTCGGCGGTCATTTCGAGTACTTCGCCAAGACCGTAAGGTAGTGCTTTAGGCCTGTCCGCAATGCAGCGATCCAGAAGTAGGACAACCTTTTGCGGGAATCGCATCGCAAGAGGCATACCACTGCCCTCGGCGTCTCCCTTAATGCGATGGATAAACATATCGAGATCATCCGCTGGGCGTAGGAAAGGCAGGATGGATCGAACGGCATCGGGAAATTCATCATCAGTGTTTGCCGCGATATCCATCAGTATTCGAGACGTCGCAGCGGTCTGATACCTTGTCTCTTTTGGCCATGCCTTTCTCAAGAACGGCTTACCTACCTTTTTCCAACCATCCCCATCTGCGACCATAGTATGCAGTTGCCAGAGTGCGTCGTGGCGCGCCTCATCATCCGTTGATTGCAGTGTAGCTCTGGCTTCGTCATAGCTGAGAAAATCATCTTTTTTCGTGGGTGAAAGGGTAGCAACCACTAAAAATTGGCTTAGCCGTCGCGATGCGCGATCTTCCCAATGCCAATCCAGGGATCGAGCGAACGCGCCAAGAAAATCAGATTTGATGAGTCGGAATATCTCTGGTGCCGGTAAACGATTGTCAGTTAGCAATCCACTCCATGCAGGCTCCGCACGAATATGTTCGAGATCGAACAGGGGGATAAGATGCTCGCTGCTCCAATTTGGATCGAGCCAGTGGAGCCAATTGAGGCGACCACATAACATTATCACTGCATGGTCTCCACCCTCGCCGGGTGCGTTCATGGCTCGTTCCATACGCACTTTGATTGGGGTTGGGATGCCCCAATTTGCGGCTGGTTTGGATTCCGATAGGATATTCACGAGGCATCCTGTCAGAGTACCAATCGGCGAATTAATTGCGTGCATGTGCGTATGACGAGATCGCTTTTGACGTTTGCCGTCGACGGACATTTCGCCTATCGCGCTTGTCGTTGCCTCAGGGCCAGCCGCGACCAGTGCCTCAATCATTGCGTCCCAAATGGACCAGATAGTACGGCCGGCCTCGCGCATCATTCGAGGTAGATGCTTGCTTAGCCAGCGCGGCGCATCGTACCGCAACTCCACCAATACAGGCTTCGGAAGTTTGGCTAACCGGTTTGCAAAAATCCAGTTCGCTCGCGGCGAAGCGAGTTCTGGCCAATGCGATATTGCGGTCCTCCAAAACTCGACAGGAAAGCGTTTGTGCCGTGCTTCGCAGGATAAAGCGGCAAGCGCCCGCACCGGGACTGATTCTACTATGCCCTGGAAAGGGTTGTATTCGACGAACTCGCCTAGGGGTCGTTTCGTTTGTTGCTGAGCGCGCTCGATAATCTCAGAAACCGGCGCATCTATTATGCTAGTTGGATCGGTTTCCGTTTTTACCCAACCGCTCCGACCTTCAAGACCGTCATCAGCGTGTTGATCCCAACTCTCCCGCCAACGCGGATCCATCGCCCGTAGGCGTGGTAATTCGTCAAGTGCATTCGTTGATAGATCGCACCCATTTACTTGGAGCCACCCGAGCCGAACGGCTGCGTCGTGCCCTCTACGCTTGGCATAGTCTTCGTCGCTCTCCTGCGCCCACTGTTCTGGTCCCTCCATGATCCGGTGCTCCACCGCGCGGCGATCTTTGGGCGTGAAGTCATGCCAACGAGCCCGCAACGTCCACAGCAATTCGCGTTGCAGATAACCGTTCCAGAATGCCTTAGATGACAAGGATAACAGACCTTCGGCGACTTCAGCTGGTGGCGCAATCTCCTGTTTCATCCACGCCCAAATGCGGAGCTTGTCGAAAAAGCATGGCTCGTTGACAGGCCAGGCCGACAGTTCGCGTTGCGCTTGTTTCTGGTTGTTCTCACAAAGTTGATCAAAGAGATTGGCGAACCAGAGGAAATAAGAGTCGGCTTCGCTTAGATACCGATCTCCCGGCATATCTTCGCCGTGCAGAGTCGGCGTTCGCCACCATTGCTCTTGCAGGTCTCCGAGTAGGCTTGCGGCATGCTCAAGTCCCCTGCGCAGATAGGCTACGACCGTCGATAAAGCTTCGCGAGATACATCTAGCTTGTCGTCACGTCGCCCAAAGAACTGGACCTCGAAATGGGCTATATCACGAAGGGCTATACTTTCTTCGGACTGCTCGGGCGGATGCAGCGCCCCAAGTAATGGGCGCGAAACCTTTAAATGCGGCCGAATTACGCGCGCAAACTCACGCAAATTCGCCCTAGTCCACCCCTGGTGCTTTAACTGTCGCTGGAGATCATGCCAGTCCCGGCTGAATGGTTCGGGTGAGTACTCAAATGCCTCAATGATCAGCCTCCAAGCTTGATGGACAACTGGAGCGTCAATATTACTGTCGCGATTCAGGGTCCATTCAATCAACTCCTGAAGACGATGGTGGAAAGCGTTTTTTCCACCGGCCCACCAAGCTGCAACGGGCTGATCCACAACGTTCAAAATCCATCTGGCAAGATGATGCAGTCTCGGAGGCAATGGATCGGACCGGTCCGCGAAAGGGCCAGCCAAACGCATCTGGCTCGAACCACGTTCTTCTGCGGATAAGGACGATAGGAAGTCTATGCCAGCGGGGCCCCTTTGGTTGCCGCCCTCAGGCGGGTGCGGTGGATCATAGTCTAAGCCGTACACTTCGAGCGGATCGAACAGCTCTTTCCCAACATCAGGCCAATTTTTTCCGGGCTTTGTATATCGGAAGGCGGAATCAAAAACACATAGCCATTCGGCGGGCGGAGGAGGATCGGCGTCGGCGAATACCTTGGCTCCAAGAGGCGAGGAGACCAAAGCCGCAACCTGGCCACGCTCGTGAGGTCTAACCATGCGTGGGCCTTGACGAGCTAACTCCACGACACCGCTACGCCACGCGATGGGATCATCGGCGCGATCCGCCCACGCACGCAGGGTATTCCAAAGCGCCGAATGTTGGGTATCAGCCTTCGAGTAGGGAATGGCTGTCACGCCGCGATCCCTCCACCGGGCGTCGACCTCGTCAGGAGGGCCTTCGCCGAAGGCGAAGAGTCGCTGCGACCTGATCGCTGGCTTCGAGTGCAACCCTTCCAGAAGGTACCGGATCGGCGGATCGTCCGCCGAATAGCCGAGGAGGACGACTGTATATCGAGCTAGAAGCTCCTGTACGAACCGTGTCGCCCATCCATCGGCGAGATAAGCGCGTCCAAAATCAGCGGTCCCAAGTATCAGCCCTTGAATGCTGTCGATGGCAGATTGTCGTCCTTTCAATCGACCATGGAGATAGACGAGCCCTTTCAGCGTCTGTTCTTGCGATAGGTCTGGCAACGCGGGTGGGACGTGCCGTCTTATTCGGCTCTTTCCGGACTCGAACAACAGGTCGAAGTTGGTAGTGACGAGCCGAGCATTCCCCGAAACGTCAGTCGAAAGGCGAAGTACGATTTCGTGAAACGATCGATCCGCTTTAGGCGGTGTGCGCAACATGCGGCTGACGTATTGTTCAACTAACGCAACGCTGTATTCGCGCTGAAGAAGACCGAACACTTGGTCCATCGGGGGCGCAAAATCGGGAGCGGTTTCGTCGAGGGCACGTTGAAGAAGGCGGCGGCTAGATGCATGGGCCGGAACGCCTAACTCGGCGATCACGTCTTTGGCTAAGCTTGCAAAACTGGGAAGGCCGGCGGGCATCGAAATGCCCGCCCCACAGAAAAACACGACCTCGCCATTATCGCGAGCATCTAGCAGTTCGCTTGGGATATTCGGACCGTCAGCGTAAAAGCGCATAGGGATGCCGGGCACCGGGCAGTTGCATGCACCGGGTATAATATCCCGCGCGCCCCCTCACTTCATCCTTCTTCTCAGATAATTCAGCAGATCGATCCGGGTGATCAGGCCGAGGAACTTGTCGCCGTCTAGGACGAGCGGCACGTGGTCGGCGCGGAAGATCGGCAGCAGGTCCTCGAGCCGCGCGTCGGCCTGGACGGTCTCGATCTTGGAGATCATGGCGTCCGCGACCGGCTGCTTGAAGCGTTCCTCGTCGCGCATCACCTCGAGCAGGATGTCGCTCTCGTCGATGATTCCGACCACGCGTTCCTCGCTACTCATCACCGGCAGTTGGGAGATGTCGTAGAGCTTCATGCGCCCGTAGGCGACCAGCAGGCTGTCCTCGGGCGCGACGAAGACCGTGGCGTGCTCGGCGTGGCGGCGCGAGATCAAATCGCGCAAATCGCCGTGGCGTTCGCGCTCGATGAAGCCCTGGTCGATCATCCAGTAGTCGTTGAACATCTTGGTCAGGTACTTGTTGCCGCTGTCGCAGACGAAGCTGACGACGCGCTTGGGCGCTTCTTGCGCGCGGCAGTAGCGCAGGGCGGCGGCGATCAGGGTGCCGGAGGAGGAGCCGGCCAGGATGCCCTCCTTCTCCAAGAGTTCGCGCGCGGTGTCGAAGGCCTCGGCATCGGAGATCACGTAGGCCTGCTTGGTGCGCGTGAGATCGCAGATCGGCGGCAGGAAGTCCTCGCCGATGCCCTCGACCAGCCAGGAGCCGACCTCCGTGGCGAGCGCGCCGGTTTTTACGTATTCGGCCAGCACCGAGCCCTCGGGGTCGGCCAGCACCATCTCCGCCTCGGGCGCGACCCGGGCGAAGTAGCGCGACAGCCCGGTGATGGTGCCGCCCGAGCCGACGCCGCACACCACCGCGTCCAGGTCGTGGTCCATCTGCGCCCAGATCTCGGGCCCGGTGGTGGTCTCGTGGGCCAGCGGGTTGGCCGGGTTGGCGAACTGGTTGACGTAGAAGGCGCCGGTCTCCTGGGCGATGCGCTCGGCCATGTCCTGGTAGTATTCCGGATCGCCCTTGCCGACGTCGGAGCGGGTCAGCAGCACCTCGGCGCCGAGCGCTTTGAGGTGAAAGATCTTCTCCTGGGCCATCTTGTCCGGGACCACGATGGTCAGGCGGTAGCCCTTCTGGGCCGCGACCAGGGCCAGGCCGAGCCCGGTGTTGCCGGCGGTCGCCTCGATGATCGCGCCGCCGGGGGCGAGGCTGCCGTCGCGCTCGGCCGCGGCGATCATGGACAGACCGATGCGGTCCTTGATCGAGCCGCCGGGGTTCTGGTTCTCGAGCTTGAGGAACAGCCGGCAGGGGCCGGTATCCATGCGCAGGACCTCGATCAGCGGCGTGTTGCCGATGCTGTCGAGCACGTTGGGGAACACGGGGGCGGACATGGGAAGGACCTATCCTGTCACGGGTCGCGCGGACCCCCCCTAGAGTGACGCCAGCGGCCGCGCCCCGCAAGACCGGATAAAGAGTCGGGAGACCTGGTCCGCCCTCACGGCGCGGCCGGGGCCTGGCCTTCGTCGGAGCGCGCCGAGAGCACCCGGGTCGGGAAGCCGCCGGCCTCGAGGGCTGCGACGATCTCGCGCACGTGCTCGGGGTTGCGGGTCTCGATCACCGCGTCGAGGTCGGCCTGCTTGGCGGGCACGTCGTAGAACAGGCGCTGGTGGTAGACCTCGATGATGTTGCCGCCGGTCGCGCCGATCAACTGCGCCACCTGGGCCAGCACCCCGGGCCGGTCGACGATGCCGATGCGCAAGCGCACCATGCGCCCGTCGCGCACCAGCCCGCGGGTCAACACCCAGGACAGCAGCCGCACATCGATGTTGCCGCCGCAGATGACCGCGCCGACCTTGCGCCCGGCGAAGCGCTCCTTGTCCTGCATCAGCGCCGCGACCCCGGCGGCGCCGGCGCCCTCGGCGACGATGTTCTGCTGCTCGACGAGCGCGTGGACCGCGGCCTCGATCTGGCCCTCGTCGACCAGCAGGATCTCCGAAACCAGTTCCTCGATGATCGCGCGGGTGAGTTGGCCCGGGTTCTTGACCGCGATGCCGTCGGCCAGAGTCTGCCCGCCCGCCGTCTGGCCGCCGGCGGTCGAAGCTTGGCCATGAATCGCCTGGTACATGGAGGGAAACAGCTCGGCCTCGACCCCGATCATCTCGATCTCGGGCTTGATCGACTTGGCGGCGATCGCGATGCCCGAAATGATCCCGCCGCCGCCGATCGGCACCACGATGGTATCGAGCTCCGGCTGGTCCTCGAGCATCTCGAAGCCGATGGTGCCCTGGCCGGCGACGATCTTGGGGTCGTCGTAAGGGTGCACGAAGGTGAGGTTCTCCCGCTCCGCGATCTCGCGCGCGGCGATGGCGGAGGCGTCCAGGGTGTCGCCGGTCAGCACCACGCGCGCGCCCAGGTCCTTGGTGCGCTCGACCTTGGTGAACGGCGCGAATTCCGGCATCACGATGGTCGCCGGTATGCCCAGGCGCCGGGCGTGGTAGGCGACGCCCTGGGCGTGGTTGCCGGCCGACATGGCGATGACGCCGAACTTGGCCTGCCCGGGGGTCAGGCTCTTGAGCTTGTTGAGCGCGCCGCGGTCCTTGAACGAGCCGGTGTACTGCTGGTTCTCGAGCTTGAGGTAGAGCTCGCAGCCCAGGATCTCGCTCAGGCGCGGCGCGGCGACCAGCGGCGTGCGGATGACGTCACCGGCGATCGTCCGGCCCGCGGCCCGGATGTCCTCGGCGGTGACGGTGGTCGCTGCCATGATCCTCTCCCCACTAAGGCTTCTTAGGAATCAGCCTCAGTCTGTCCTGCCCCGCTGTCCCGCGACCGTCCAATATGGCATAGATTCCGTCGCGCCAGCGTGTCGCCAGGTCGCCGTAGTGGGGCGAGAACGGGTTTCCCGACTGTCCGGTGGCGATGGTGATGCGCGAGCGGTCCAGATCGGCGAGGTCGTAGACCGCCCGGTAGCCGGGACCGTGGACATCGGCGAACAGGGCCTCCGGCGGTCCGCCGGCGCGCGTGCTGGCCCTGTTCAGGGTGTCGTCGCCGCCATCGGTCTCGACTGCGTAGCCGAACAGGCTGTCGAAATAGGGCACCCGGCTCAGGATCGGATGGGGGAAGCGCGCGATGTGGGCGGCGCCCCAGCGCAGGCGGTCCAGCGGTTGGCCGAAGCGCGCCTCCAGCAGCTCGAGCGCGTCCTCCAGGGCCTGGGCCACCTGGCCGGTGCAGTCCTCGCGGGCCGGAGTTCCGATGTCGTCGCACCAGGCTTGGCCCTCGGTGAGGGTCCGCGCGAGCAGGTCCATTTTCGGGCGCTGGAAATCGCCGAAGACTTCGCCCAATTCGTCGGTGAAGACGCGGCGGTTCAGCTCCCGAATCCAGGCGTAGAAGATCAGCGGCGCCGCCCGGTTGCGGTCCATGCGCCGGTCCCAGGCGGCCAGCAGCGTGAGCGCTTCGCGGCCGCGCGGGCTCGCGGGCGCGGTCTCCAGCAGCAGCGGCAGCAGCTCGCGCGCGCCCAGCGATACGATGTCCTGCTGCATGGCGGCCGCGGTGTTGGGGGTAAGCGAATCGGCACCGTCGAGCAGTTCGTGGATACGTTCGGCGCGGTAGTGGTCCGGCCAGTCGGCGGCGATCAGGTAGGGGTAATCGTCGGGGACGATCTTGTTGTTGGCCGCGACGATCCGCCCCGAGGATGGATCCAGGGTCATGGGCAGGGCCTCGAAGGGGACGAAGCCGGTCCAGTCGAACGCGCCGCTCCAGCCCGGCACCGGCGCGCGCCCGTCGCCGGCTTTTCGGATCGGCACCCGGCCCGGGGCGATGAAGCCGACGGCGCCGGTCGCATCGGCGTAGACGATGTTTTGTTGCGGGCTGTGGAAATCGCGCAGCGCCTCGCGGAAGCTGGCCCAGTCGCGGGCGCGGCTCATGGCGTGGAAGGCCGCGGCGGTGCGGTCGTCGCCGCGCAGCGCGGTCCAGGCCAGCGCGAGGACGGTCTCGGGCGCGGCCGCGTCCGCGGCGCGCGGCGCCACGTCGGAGATCACCGGCCCGTGACGGGTGGATCGCACGATGAGGCGTTCGGGCGCCGCGCCGGCGATGCGGATCGTCTCCTCCCGGGTCTCGAAGGCGCGCGGACCATCGGGGGTCTGGTAACTGCCGGGGTCGCCGGGCACTAGCTTCTCGATGAACAGGTCCTGGGCATCGCCGTGGGTGTTGGTGAAGCCCCAGGCGATGCGGCCGTTGTGACCGAAGACCACGAACGGCAGGCCCGGCGCGGTGGCGCCGGTCAGGGTCAGCTCCGGGGTCTCGATGCGCGCCAGATACCACTGGCCCGGCGCGGTGAGCGAGAGGTGCGGGTCGTTGGCCAGGATCGGCAGCCCGCTCTCGGTATGGCGGCCGGCCAGGACCCAGGAGTTGGAGGCCTGACTCGCGGCCCGGATCCAGCCGGTGTCCCGGGCCAGCCGGTCCAGCGGCAGGCCCTCGATCAGGGCGGCCAGGTCTGGGACCGTCGAGGGCATCCCGGCCGGCTAGTCGGGCCAGAGGAAATCGATCTGCTCCGGGTTCAGGCGTTTGGAGAGCCGCGCGCGCCGAACCTCGTCGGACCAGTTGCCGGCCAGGCGCAGTGCCATGAGCCGGCCCCAGACCAGGCTGTCGGCCGGCCGCCAGGGCTCGGGCCGGTAGCCGAAGGGCGGCGCCAGCAGGTAGAATTCGAGCGGCCAGGCGCGCGGCGGGTGCTCCAGATAGGCGTTGACGCCGGCCGCGTAGGCATTGAGCAGGGCGCGTGTTTCCGGCGCCAGGATCTCGAGGTTGGTTCTGGCGACCCGGTACAGCCCAAGGGTGCGCATCAGCCGGTCGTGGGGCAGGGCCGCCGGCCCGACCAGTTCGGCGAGACGCCCGGCGCCGGCGCGGCGCATGAAGTCCATCTGCCACAGGCGGTCCTGGGCGTGGACGTAGCCCAAGGCCCGCGCTGCGTCGTATTCGCCGCGCGCGCGGATGGTGACGATGCCATCGCCGTCGCGCAGCACCTCGACGGGTGCCGCCAGCCCGGCGATCGCCACCGTGCCCTCGGTCTCGGGCAGGGAGCCGCGCAGCCACAAGACGGCGCCGCCCGAGACCAGCGCGAGCAGGAGCAGGAGGCCGCCGAGGGCGCGCAAGGCCCAGATGAGCGCGCGGGTCATGGTCTGGATTCCCTTCGCAAGGCCTTGGCCGACTCCGATTGCTGGATTATGACGGGACCCAGCTTATAGCAAAGGTCCTGCAAAGGGGGGCACGCGCGCCCATGGCCGCCGAGGGTTCGACCAAGGTCGTGATCGCCGCCTTCATCGGCAACGGCCTGATCGCGGTCACCAAGTTCGTGGCTGCCGCCGTCACCGGCAGCTCGGCCATGTTCAGCGAGGCGGTGCACTCGCTGGTGGACACCGGCAACCAGGCACTGTTGCTCTACGGCATCAAGCGCAGCCGGCGCCCGGCGGACGCGCGCCACCCCTTCGGCTATGGCCGCGAGCTTTACTTCTGGGCCTTCATCGTGGCGATCCTGCTGTTCTCGGCCGGGGCCGGGGTCTCGATCTACGAGGGCGTTCACAGGATCCTCGATCCCCAGCCGGTCACCGACGCCTACCTCAACTACATCGTGCTCGGCCTGGCCATGGTCTTCGAGGGCGCCGCGTTCTGGTTCGCGCTGCGGGAATTCAACCGGGTCAAGGGCGGGCGCGGCTACCTGGCCGCGGTGCGGGTCAGCAAGGACCCGGCGCTGTTCACCGTGTTGATGGAGGACGCCGCCGCGCTGCTCGGGCTGGTGATCGCGTTCGTTGGCATCACCCTCGCCCAGGTCCTCGAGCTGCCGGTGCTCGACGGGGTCGCCTCGGTGGCGATCGGGCTGGTGCTGGCCGCCGCCGCCCTGCTGCTCGCCTACGAGACCAAGGGGCTGTTGATCGGCGAGGCGGCCGATCCGGAGGTGATCGCCAAGGTGCGGCGCATCGTCGGCGCCGAGCACGGGGTCGATCGGATCAACGAGATCCTGACCATGCACATGGGCCCGCGCGATGTGTTGCTGAACCTGAGCCTGGATTTCCGCTCGACCCTCAGCGCCGATCAGGTCGAGGCCGAAGTGACCCGCCTGGAGCGCCAGATCAAGGCCGCCTTCCCGGAGATCACCCGCATCTTCATCGAAGCCGAATCCCGCACCCGGGGCAGGAGGTAGGGACGAATGACTCCCGATCTTTTCAGTGTGATCCTGCCGCGATCTCAATAACAACGGACATCAGTTGTAGCAAAAAGACAGTGGCAGCATCGTGGAGCATAGAGGTATTTCCTCCGCCTTCCATTATTTATCAGGACCAGATATTTTTGACGGACTGCCCTCCGTGTCATCGTCATCTGGTCCTGAATTGTTTAAAGTGCGATCTTTCCGCATGAGGTCGGTGACAACGTGGCCAATTACGGATAGCCCTATCGAAAAAATACAAATGAATAATCCAGATAGAAGTATTACATTAATTGTTGCACTCACCAATTTCTGCTCGGCCAAAAGACTTAATGTGTGAATAATTTCGATGAGTGACAGGAAGTAAACCGCTCCCAAAAAGGCCGCCGTGATTGACCGATAGCCCTTCGCGTAAATGAGTTTCAGAATCAACGAAAATAAAGTCAAAATCAATGATGATGGGTGTGCGTATTTCTCATGTCGGAATGACAAGTTGAGGATATCGCCCTCAGAAGACCTTGCTCGACGCGGAGACTCAATCGCTTCAAAGGCTACTACTTGCTCGTCCGTAAGATTTGTAAGCCCAAAAACGTGGAGGGTTTCAAGCCACATCATCACCTCATTTCCCGTTCAGTTGATCCTCTACAAATTTAGTGACCTTTCTGCGAAGTAACTGCACGATAGCGGACCAGCATGTCCCTACTCCAAAAGCCAAGCGGCCAACAACCGCCTGGCCGGAAAATATAGGACTTAAGGGCAGGGCTACAAATGACGCAACTATTAAACCACCGACCGATTCCACTGCTGCCTTTCGCACGTATTTATTGTTTTTTAGCCACCCAAACTTGATTCCACAAAGAAACCATGTAAACCCCCCCGCCGCACCTGCGCCTGCGACCATGATATAAATGTTTGAGTCCATTGGGTTGCGAGGCTCTGATTTCTATATCTCAGCAGGCAGAAGATTTGGCCCGACTTTTCTCAGATAAGCTCCAGGTTGTGGAAATAATACTTTGATTCAGCGCCCAAGGGAACAGCATTCCCTTGACAGCTATCTACTGGCCCGACTTAGGGTTGACCTTTGTTGAAAGGCCATTCGGTCAATTCTCTCGTCATACAGACTCATCATGCCTGTCGTTTTTGACATGCCCACTTGTTGTATAAGGCCATCACGCATTCGGCT
>SMUX01375004.1_pt1 | contig 11423 bp, 9 predicted proteins | sample 2456431 | NCBI WGS metagenome assembly SMUX01 (sample SAMN11095930, study PRJNA526329) | marine sediment metagenome | biome: Marine sediment; feature: Surficial sediment; material: Deep marine sediment; isolation source: Hadal surficial sediment | place: Pacific Ocean | collected 2014-11 | depth 0-1... | reverse complement strand
GGCGGTCCCGCAGCTCGGGCAGGTTGTCTCGGCGCCGATCGCCTGTCTCAGCGTCTGCCCGCACCGCGCGCAGCGCATGACGTCGTGAAAACCGGGCATGTTCGGCGTCCGGTGCTCGCGATTGATGACGGACCGCGGCGCGCCGTCGCGACGCGGCTTGTTCGGCGCCTGCCGCGGTTCGTGGTCGCGCGGATCGTCCTGGTAGCCGCGCTGCCGGTATTTGCGATCGCTCATAGGGACACACTCGTCTCAGGTCTGCGCTCAGGTCTTTCGCGGGTCTCGCGATTATAGTGTGCCGGGCCCCGCCGGGGGCTATGATGGACGGACCTCGTTCGACCTGACACGTTGTGATGGCCTCGACCCCTTCACTCGACGATCTCCGCATCGACCGTTCAGACAACCGCGACCGGGCGCGCCGCTGGCCGTGGGTCGTCGCCGTCTGTCTGCTCGCGCTCGGCGGGGGCGGGTGGTGGTGGTGGACCGGACCGGCCCAGACGGCCGAGGTGCGGACGGGGACGGCGCGGGAGGCAACCGGCTCCATCGAGGAAACGATTCTCAACGCCTCCGGTTATGTCACCGCACGGCGACGCGCGACGGTCTCATCCAAGGTGACCGGCAAGCTGGTCGAGGTGCTGGTCGAGGAAGGGATGGCGGTCCGCAAGGGACAGGTGCTCGCCAGGCTCGACGACGCGACGGTCCGGTCGCAGCTGGCGCTGGCGGAGTAGAACGGCTGTCGGCTACAGGCTTCAGACATTTCCCCGTGTACCCGCCATGAGACGTTCGGCTCGCCACGGTGTCCTGGCTGTCGGGGTCGCGAGCCTCAGCGTACTCATGGCCTGCGGGAGCGACACAAGATCGGCGCTGCCTCTCGATGAAGGGGTGTCCTGGGCGCTGGCCGAGCTGCGCGCCCGGACCCTGTCGGACATCCACTACACCTACCGGCTCCGGGTGCCGCAGGCGCTCGAGACACCGCTCGAGGGCACGCTCGTGGCCCAGTTCCAGTGGGTCGATGCGGGGGCGAACGACCTGGTCCTGGACTTCAAGGACCCGGCCGCGCGGGTCAAGGGAGTCCGGGTGAACGGCGCCGCCGTCGCATGGGAGGCGAGGCACGACCACGTCGTCCTCCCGGCCGGCGCGCTGACCTCCGGCGAGCGCAATCGGGTGGAGCTGGAGTTCGAGGCGGGTGACGAGGCCCTCAATCGAAACGAGGACTTCCTGTACACCCTCTTCGTGCCGGATCGGGCGCATTTCTCGCTGCCTCTCTTCGATCAACCCAACCTCAAGGCGCGGTTCTCCCTCACGCTGGAGGTGCCCGACGGCTGGGTGGCGGTGGCCAACGGCGGCGTGACCGACGAGGCTGCGCTGGACGCGGCCCCTGGCGCCGAGCGGGGGACGACCTACCGCTTTGCCGAGACCGAGCCGATACCCACCTATCTGTTCGCCTTCGCGGTCGGCGATTTCCAGATCGACGTCGCCGAGCGCGCCGGCCGTACCTTGCGGATGTTCCATCGGGAGACCGACGCCGAGACGGTCGCGCGCAACCGGGAGGCGATCTTCGATCTGCACGCAGTGGCGCTGGCGTGGCTCGAGGAGTACACACAGATCGCCTATCCCTTCGGGAAATTCGACTTCGTGCTGATCCCGCCGTTCCAGTACGGCGGGATGGAACACCCCGGATCCATCTTCTACCGCCAGTCCCGCCTGATGCTGGACGCGTCGGCGACACAGGCGCACTACCTTGGTCGGGCGAGCCTCATCGCCCACGAGACGACGCACATGTGGTTCGGCGACCTGGTCACCATGCACTGGTTCGACGACGTCTGGACCAAGGAGGTGTTCGCCAACTTCATGGCGGCCAAGATCGTCCACCCGTCGTTTCCGGACGTGAACCACGACCTGCGGTTCTTCCTCAACGCATCACGACACGGCCTACGGCGTGGACCGCACGGCGGGGGCGAACCCGATCCGGCAACCGCTCGAGAACCTGAGGGAGGCGGGCAGCCTGTACGGGCCGATCATCTACCAGAAGGCGCCGATCGTGATGCGCCAGCTAGAGACGCTGATCGGGCAGGACCCGTTTCGAGACGGGCTGCGTGAGTATCTGCAGACGTTTCGCTATGGCAACGCCACCTGGCCGGACCTCATCGACATCCTGGACCGGCGGTCCGAGACGGACCTGGCGGCATGGAGCACGGTGTGGGTGGAAGAGCCTGGCCGTCCGGTCGTCACGACACAGATGCTGACCGACAGCGCGGGCCGCATGGAGCGGCTGCTGGTGTCGCAGGACGATCCGCACGACCGGGGTCGCCTCTGGCCGCAGCAGCTCGAGCTGCTGCTGGCCTACGACGACGGTGACCTCCGGGTGCCGGTCTGGCTGGCCGGTGCCACCGTCTCGCTGGACGACTGGTCAAGTCGCGCACGCCCGAAGTTCGTGCTGCCCAACGCGACCGGGGTCGAGTACGGGCGCTTTCGCCTGGATCCGGGCAGCGTCGACTACCTGATGTCGAACCTACCGGACCTCGAGGACCCTCTCACGCGAGGGATCGCCTGGGTCACGTTGTGGGACAGCGTGCTGGAGGGAGAGATCGGACCGACCGCCTGGTTCGAGCTGCTGCTGAGAGGCCTCACGACGGAGACGGTCGAGCAGAACGTCCAGCGGATTCTGGGGTATCTCGGCACGACGTTCTGGGCCTTCCTGGACGACGAGCGGCGTCGAGAGGTCGCCCCGCGCGTCGAGGCGGCACTCTGGTCGGCGCTTGCCGATGCCGCCACGCCTACACTCAAGGCCGTGTACTTTCGTGCGTGGAGGCGCCTCGTCCTGTCAGACACCGGTGTCGAGCGGATGCGGCGGATCTGGGACAAAGAGGAGGACGTACCGGGCGTGCCGCTTTCGGAGCCCGACTTCACGGCGCTTGCCGAGGAGCTGGCCGTGCGCGGGGTCGGGGGGGCCGAAGACATCTTGGAACACCAGGCCGAACGGATCGAGAACCCCGACCGCCTGGCCCGCTTCACCTTCGTGCGGCCTGCGTTGTCTGCGGATCCGGCGGTACGCGAGCTGTTCTTCGACGGGCTGCGCGAGCCCGCCAACCGGGAACACGAGCCCTGGGTGCTCGCCGCGGTGGGCTACCTGCACCACCCACTGCGGGCCGCACACGCCCGCCGTTTCGTCCGCCCGAGTCTGGAGCTGGTAGAGGAGATCCAGCGCACGGGTGACATCTTCTTCCCGTCGGGTTGGCTGAATGCGACACTCGTGGGACACAATTCCGCCGAGGTTGCCGACACCGTTCGCGGATTCCTCGACGGGCTGGGCCCAGACTACCCACGGCGTCTGCGAGAGAAGATTCTGCAGTCCGCCGACATGGTGTTCCGGTCCGCCGACATTGCAGGGCAGTGACGGAGGTAGAAGCATGAGTTCACGGCATGTCGTGCTGTCTGGTGCGTGCATCACGCTCGCTGCGGCCACCCTTCTGGGTCTCGCGCACGGACCGGCCGCCGCGACGGGGACCGGTTCGTCCACGTCTTCGACTGCCCAGAACCTGGAGTCGGAGGGGTACGAGCGAGTGCTCCGACAGCGCCGCAACGGCACGTTTACCAAGGCGGGGTGGAATCACTACGGACCGGGCTACTTCGAGCTCGACGAGCAGACCGGAGTCCTCACCTCCCACGGCGGGATGGGGCTGCTCTGGTACTCGGTGCGGGAGTACGGCGACTTCATCCTCGAGCTCGACTTCATGACCGAGGTCGAGAACGCCAATGCCGGCATTTTCCTACGGGTTCCAGGGCCGCCCAGCAGCGACGACTACATCTATCACTCCTGGGAGATTCAGATCGACGACGCCAGCGAGGGCATTCACCACACCGGTGCCGTCTACGACGCCGAAGCCCCCACAACCCTGGCGTCGAAGGAACCGGGCACATGGAACCACTTCACGATCAGCTTCGTGGGCGACCACATCACGGTGGAGCTCAACGGTGAGCCGGTGCTCGACTGGGAGGCCGAGCCTCGGGGCAAGGTCGAGGATTTCGCCGCCCGAGGGTACATCGGCTTGCAGAATCACGACCGCGATGTGCGGACGATGTTCCGCAACATCTTCATCAAATCGCTCGACTGAAGCCGCGCACATGCGCGCCCGCGAGGGAGCGGCGCGGGGCGTGGGGCCCCCGCGAGCGACCGAGCCGGGGTGTGGGGCGGAGCCCCACGTTAGGAAGTCAAATCGCTTCGATCGCCTGACGTACCTCGATGTTGTCGGGCAGGGTGGGGATGTCGTAGACCTTGGCGAAGACCACCTGGCCCGCCTTGTCGACGACGAAGACCGCGCGTTCGGAGATGCCATCGTCCCGCTGGACACCGTAGGCCTGGGCCACGCCGCCGTGCGGATGGAAGTCGCTCAGCAGGTCGTAGGTAATACCGTTCAACGTCTTGGCCCACTCGGTCTTGGCCGGCACGCTGTCGACGCTGAGGCCGAGCACGTGGGTATCGTGCTCGCTGAACCAGGTCTGGTCCGCTTCGTAGTTCCGCATCTGTGCCCCACAGACCGGGGTGAAGGCCAGCGGGTGGAAGGCGATGACCACATGCTTCCGCCCCCGGAAACTCGACAGCCGCACCGTGTCGCCGCGATGGCTGCCCAGCTCGAAGTCGGGGGCCGTCGAGCCTACCTGCACGCGCATTGCTTCGTTCCCTCCATGCACCCGTCGACGACTGCCGCCCGGCTTAGGGCCCACGCAAGAATAAGTTCCCCTTTTCGACCGCCGATGCATCTCGTCTGGCGGTGTTGCTCGTCGGTCGAATACTGCCCGTATGCTCCCTTCTCGCGCCTTGCACTGGCCGAGCGCGGCATGAATACGACGCCCCAAAACAGGAACTTATTTTTGCGCGGCCCTTAGGGTGACCGCCGTGGTCTCCAGGGCTCACCGGATGCCGACCAGCCGCACCCGCTCGATCAGCCATTCGCCGCCGATCTCGCTGAACACCATGTCGAGCTCCCGCGCCTGCAACAGCTCACCGCCAACGGCCGCCCCGGCCGAGACCGATGCGATGGCGGTCGCGACGGCGCGTCTGGTCCGGACGTCGACCGTCACCCGCACCTCGTTGAACTCGACCACCACGCCGCCGGCCGGCACCCGCACCGCCGTCGCCACCTGGAGGACCGCGTCGCGCCCCGCTACCGGCGAAAACGGCGCGCCGACATCGATGTTCGCGTCAGGAGTCAGGTAGGTTGTGAGGCGCGTCGCCCGCACCTGCCTGATCATCGGTGTCTCACGGTCCTCGACGCTGATGGTCTGCGCCAGCTCTTCCAGCCGGCGCCTGATCCGGTCCTCGTCGCTCCGCGCGCAGGTGGTCGACACCGCCGCCAGGACGACCACGACGGCACCCGCCACTCGTCTGACGCGGCGGGATCGGGTGGCGGCGGCGGCTCGTTTCGGCATGATCTCGACCCGGTGCCTCTCGCAGTCCGTGGTGCGAGTCTCGCGTCGCACAGAGACCCGTCCTGAGAGCAGCCGGGTTCGACCCCTGCACGGCGCGACGCGGAAGCATCCCGGCGCCACGTGACCTCGCTGAGCAGAAGGCGACGGCCCTCGCGTTGCGGGACACCCCGCCCGGGGATTATGTACCGAACGTCTGGGCCAGAACACCGAATTCACGACACGGCCGTCGAGTCCGGCGTTCGCCCCCCGCCGGTTCCGGTTGCGTCCGGGGGGCCGGTCACGTAGGCTCCTAATGTCCTGAGTCAGCATTTTGTGGACACCTGTTCCGGCATCGTGCTCAGTCGCGTCCGGCCATTGCAAGGCGCGACGAAGGGGTGTGCGAACTTCTGACTCGGAACACGACGGTGGGCACGTTGCGCCCACCCACACGCAACCCGGCGGCCCTGGTGCCTCATCACCCCGCGTCCGTGAGGTCGGGTGTCGCTGCGTGAGGCCCAAGCATGTCAGCGAGACTCGTCGTCCTGCTCGTCGTTCTGTTGCTCTTCATGGTGATCCCATCGGCCGTGGATCTGCTGACCGAGTGGTTCTGGTTCGGCGAGGTGGACTACCAGGGCATTTTCGTCCGGACCCTGACCGCGAAGGCGGCTCTGGGCGGGGTGGTGTTCCTCGTCGCGATGGCCGCGCTGGCCTTCAATTTCCGGCTCGCGCTGCGCCGGATCACCAAACCCTACATGCTGTTTCCGGGCGGCGGCGACATCCAGCCGGTCGTGCTCACCCCCCGTCAGCTGCAGCTGCTTGGGACCGGGCTCGCGGCGCTGGTGGCACTGTTTCTGGGGATCTTCGCGTCGAACCAGTGGATGACCTGGTTGCAATTCCAGCATGCGGTGCCGTTCGAACAGTTCGACCCGCTGTACGGCCGCAACGTCGGCTTCTACGTCTTCACGCTGCCGTTCCTCGACCTGGCGCGGAATCTGGCGCTGGCGGTCGTCGTGCTCTCGCTCATCGGCTCGACCGCCGCCTACGTGGTGTCCGGCACGCTGGCGCTCGACCCGGGCCGTGGTCTGATCGTCGGCGTGGAGGCGCGGCGCCATCTGGGGCTCATCGTCGCCGGGCTGTTCCTGCTGCTGGCCTGGGGCGCCTATCTCGACGTGCCGCGGATGCTGACGACCCCGGCCGGCATCATCCACGGCGCATCGTTTGTGGATGTCAACTTGCGGTTCTGGGTGTTCCGCAGCCTGGTGGGGGTGGGGCTGCTCGGCGCCGTGCTCAGCGCCGTGACCGCGTTGACGCCACGCAATCTGCCGATCATCGCCGCCGTCGGGCTCTACGTCCTGGTCACGGTGGGCGGCAACCTGGCGGCGTTCGGGCTGCAGCGACTGGTCGTGATCCCGGACGAGCAGCAGCGGGAAGCGCCCTACATCGTGCACAACATCGCGGCGACGCGACAGGCGTTCGGGCTGGATCGGCTCGACGCACGGGAGCTGTCAGGGGACGCGACGCTGACCTTGGCCGACATCGAGAACAACAGAGACACGATCAACAACGTCCGGCTCTGGGACCACGCGCCGCTACTCGACACCTTCGGGCAGCTCCAGGAGATTCGCACCTACTACGACTTCGTGTCGGTCGACAACGACCGCTACCTCATCGACGGCGAGTACCGGCAGATCATGCTGTCGAGCCGTGAGCTGAACTCGAACAGCCTGCCCAACCGGTCCTGGGTCAACGAGCGGCTGCAGTACACCCACGGCTTCGGCATCGCGATGGGCCCGGTCAACCAGGTCACCCAGGAAGGGCTGCCGGTGCTGTTCATCAAGGACCTGCCGCCGGTCACGTCGGTGGACCTATCCTTGGACCAGCCGAGCATCTACTTCGGCGAGCTGTCGAACGACTACGTCATCATCGGCACCAACACCGACGAGTTCCATTACCCGGAGGGAGATGACAACGTCTCGACCCGGTATGACGGGGCGGGCGGGGTCGTGATCTCCTCGCTGTTCCGGCGGCTGCTTTTCGCGGTCCGTTTCCGCGCCTACGAGATCTTTGTCAGCAGCCAGCTCAACGTCGACAGCCGGATCCTCTATCACCGGAACATCGTCGACCGCGTGACCACCATCGCCCCGTTCCTCCGCTACGACGACGACCCGTATCTGGTGATCACGGACGGCCGGCTGGTCTGGATGCTGGACGCCTATACGATCACCGACCGGTATCCCTATTCCGCACGGGCCACCGACGGGATCAACTACATCCGCAACGCCGTGAAGATCGTCATCGACGCCTACCACGGCACGACGACGTTCTATCTGGCCGACGTCGAGGACCCGATCGCCAAGACGTTGCAGGCGATCTTCCCCGATTTGCTACGCGGGCTCGATGAGATGACGGATGATCTGCGCCGGCACATCCGCTACCCGGAGGGGCTGTTCTCGCTGCAGACGTCGATCTACTCGACCTACCACATGACCAACCCGGCGGTCTTCTACAACAAGGAGGACCAGTGGGATGTGCCGATCGTCGACGGCGAGCAGATGGAGCCCTACTACACGATCATGCGGCTGCCGGGAGAGGCGCGCGCCGAGTTCATCCAGATGCTGCCGTTCACACCGCGCGGCAAGAACAACCTGGCGGCCTGGATGGTGGCGCGCAGCGACGGCGACGCGTACGGCAAGATGCTGGTGTTCCAGTTCCCGAAACAGAAGGTAATCTTCGGACCCAACCAGATCGTCGCCCGGATCAACCAGGACCAGGACATCTCGCCGCAGCTCACGCTCTGGAACCAGCAGGGATCGGAGGTCGTCCAGGGGACGCTGCTGGTGATCCCGATCGAGGAGGCGTTGCTGTATATCCGTCCGCTCTATCTGCGGGCGTCGGGCGGACGCATCCCCGAGCTGAAACGGGTAATCGTGGCGTATCAGAACCAGATCGTCATGGAAGACTCGCTGGACGAGTCCCTCGCCCGGCTGTTCGGGTCCTCGCTCGAGCCTGCGCCAGGGGCGCTCCCGGCCGGGGCCGTACTCGCGGAGCTGGATGTCGCGCAACCGGCCGACACGGCGGCGGCGGCGAACGCTTCGGTCGGCACCGAACCGCTGGTGGCGCAGGCGAGTGCGCACTACCGGCGCGCCCTGCAGGCGCAGCGCGAGGGCAACTGGGCACTGTACGGGCAGGAGATCGAACGACTGGGTGAGATGCTCACACGGCTGGGCTCGGAGCAGAACTAGCGACGCTGCATTGCTCGTCGCCCTGTGATCACAGCCCCGCTACGCGGGGACCAGACATTGTCCGATCCGACGGAGGTGTCCTTCACACCTGTTACGGTGTCGCCCTCCGGAGAGGTCCAAGGGCACGCTCTTTCGGCACGAGACGTCAGCCTGGGCGGGCGCTCGAATCACGCAGACAGGTTGTCTTACAGAGGAGAGACGAGATGCACGTATCACGATTCGCCGTGCTGCTTGGCCTGGTGGTCATGGCGGTGGGATGCGGCGGCGAGCCGGAGGCGCCGCCGGTCGAGATCACGCCTGGTCTGCAGGCGTTCGTCGGGGCGCGGATTATCGACGGCACCGGCGACACCCCGGTCGAGGATGGTGTGCTGGTGGTCCGCGACGGCCGGATCGAGGCGGTCGGCGCGCGTGACGCGGTCGACATCCCGCCCGACGCCGCGCAGATCGACGTGACCGGGCGCACCATCATCCCGGGGCTGATCAACGCGCACGGACACGTCAACCCGTCCCCCTACACCGAGGAACAGGTCGAGAGTCAGCTCGCGCTCTACGCGCGCTACGGCGTCACCACGGTCTTCAGCCTGGGCGGCGACGGACCCGAAGGGATGGCGGTTCGCGATCGCCAGGACACACCCGACCTGGACCGCGCGCGGCTCTTCGTGGCCGGGCCGGTCGTGACAGGCGACACACCCGAGGAAGCGGTGGAACGAGTGAACGCCGTGGCCGACAGCGGCTTCGACATCGTGAAGATCCGGGTTGACGACAATCTGGGGACCTCGACGAAGATGACCCCGGAGGTCTACCAGGCGGTGATCGAGACCGCGCACCAGCGTGGTCTGCGGCTGGCGGCGCACCTCTACTACCTGGAGGACGCCACGGGGCTGCTCGAGGCGGGCGCCGATCTGATCGCTCACAGCGTGCGTGACACCGAGGTGAACGACGAGTTGATCACGCTGCTGCGCGACTCCGGAGTGTGCGTCTGTCCGACCCTCATGCGCGAGGTGTCGACCTATATCTATGAGTCGCGTCCGGACTTCTTCGACGACCCGTTCTTCCTGCGCGACGCCGACCCGGCGGACATCGAGGCGTTCTCGGCGCCCGCCTTTCAAGAGCGGTCCAGAAGCCGCAGCGCACAGACCTACAAGGCGCAGCTCGAGGTCGCGAAGCGGAACCTCAAGACGTTGTCCGACGCCGGCATTCCGATCGCGATGGGCACCGACACCGGTCCGACGGCACGGTTCCAGGGCTACTTCGAGCACGGCGAGCTCGCGCTGATGGTCGAGGCCGGGCTGACGCCGATGCAGGCGATCGTCGCGTCCACCTCCGACGCTGCACGGTGCATGGAAGTCGACACCGACCTGGGCTCGCTCGAGACCGGCAAATGGGCCGACTTCCTGGTGCTGGGCGCCAACCCACTCGACGACATCGCCAACACCCACTCGCTCGAGACGGTCTACATCGCTGGCAACCAGGTGCCGGGGGCGTGAGAGACGAAGCAGGTAGAAGTCAGCAGGCAGAAGTCAGTCGGCAACCGAAGGACGGTTCGCCTCTGTCACCATATCCCTCTGGCGATTGCCGGCCAGTACCCGCGGAGTGAAAGCGAGGCTTACATGAGGTCCCGATCCTGCGTCGCACTCGTGGCACTCGTCCTGATGCTCGGCGTGGCGTCGCTCGCGCACGGGCAGGGGGCCGATCGGCAGCCCTGGGATCCACCGCGGCTCGCCGATGGACAACCGGACATCAACGGCATGTGGAACAACGTCGGGTCGTCTCACGTGCCGCTCGAGCTGCCCGCCGATCTGGCTGGGAAGACTCTGACCGACGCGGAACGCCTCGAGTTCTTCACGGCGCGGTCCGACCGCGCCAAGGCGGTCGTGTGGAACGGACACGAGAACAGCCGGGGCGTCGGTGCCTACGCGAACTACTGGTTCGACTGGTTCTGGAAGGAGCCGGTCGCCGGTGACGCGCCCGCGCTGGTCATCCATCCCCCCGACGGGCAGGTCCCCACCCTGACGGATGCGGCGCGCGATAGCGTCGGCTACTACCGCGCGCACCTGCACGACACCTTCGCGAACATGGAGTCGGGCGACCGCTGCCTCTCGCGCGGAGTCTTCGGCATGATGATGCCGACCGCCTACAACAACGGCAAGCTGTTCGTGCAAGCGCCCGGCGTCGTCGTCATTCACAGCGAGATGATCCACAACGCGCGGGTTATCCCGATCGATGCCGGCTCGCATGCGCACGCGAACATCACCCAGTGGGAGGGCAACCCGCGCGGCCACTGGGAGGGCAACACCCTGGTCGTCGAGTCGACGAACTTCAAGGCGGTCGGCAACATGCGGGCACCCGGGTCACGAGCGCCGCAGCACGAGGGTCGGCGCATGGTGGAGCGGTTTACCTTCGTCGACGAGAACACGCTGAACTACGAGCTGACCGTTGACGATCCGGAGACCTACGCCGAGCCGTGGACGGTCGCCTTCCCCTACAAGCGGGACGACGCCTATCAGCAGTTCGAGTATGCGTGCCACGAGGGCAACTTCGCGGTGCCGAACTCGTTGAACGGCGCGCGTGCGCAGGACGCAGCGCAGGGGCCGCAGTGACGACACCCGCCTGCCGCCGCCGTGGGCCGGGAGCGCTAGCGAGGCTGCGCCTCACACCGACAAGTGAAAGCGGTGCGCAGCCTCGCTAGCAGCACCCTTTCGTAGAGCCCCGCTACGCGGGGGCTAGACATCATGAGAAGTCGCTTCAAACGTTACGCTGTCACCCTTCAAAGAT
>SMUX01312525.1_pt1 | contig 11433 bp, 12 predicted proteins | sample 2456431 | NCBI WGS metagenome assembly SMUX01 (sample SAMN11095930, study PRJNA526329) | marine sediment metagenome | biome: Marine sediment; feature: Surficial sediment; material: Deep marine sediment; isolation source: Hadal surficial sediment | place: Pacific Ocean | collected 2014-11 | depth... | reverse complement strand
GCGCTGGCGGCCGGCCCCCTGGCCCGCTTGACGGATCCTGCCGAGCTTGGTCTGATAAGACACTTGGCGCTGTGGCCGCGCTTGCTGGAGGGGGCCGCCGAGGCTCACGAGCCGCACCGGGTCGCGTACTATCTCTACGATCTGGCAGCCGCGTTCCACGCGTTCTGGACCAAGGGAAAGGACCAGGCCCGGCTGCGCTTCCTGCTCGAGGACGAGCCCGAGTTGACCGCCGCGCGCCTGGCACTGGTCCAGGCGATCGCGCAGGTCATTGCTTCGGGCCTGGCGGTGATGGGCGTCGAGCCGGTCGAGGAGATGCGATGATGGCTTCCAAGAGACCCCTGTTCGGCGGCCGGCTGCACGCCGATCCGGAGGACCGGACCGCGCCCGGCGGCCAAGAGCCGGCCAACCAATCGGACCCGCGGGAGGCGGGCGCGCAGCGCGGCGCCACTTACCCCGGCGACCCCAACCTCGAGGTCGACCTGCTCGGTGACGACGGTGGGCGGCAGCGCGGCGGGTGGCGGTCCAACACTGCGATCGTGACGGCGCTGGCCGTGTTCGTCGGCGTCCTCTGGTACGCCTACGACTGGGGCATGGGACAGTTGCAGACCGTGCGCCTCCCGGTGATCGTGGCGGACACCACGCCGATCAAGTCGCGCCCGGAAAGTCCCGGTGGCATCGAGGTGCCCAATCGGGACGTCGCCGTGCTGAACGATGTGGTGCCGGACCCGGAAAAGCCGCAGGCCGAGCGCCTGCTGCCGCCGCCGGAAGCGCCGCAGATGGCACCAACGGGGGCGCCGCAAGCGGAGGCGCCGCAGGTGGAGCCCGTCACCAAGGTGGAGGAACTGCTGGGGCCGCCGCTTCAAACCGCGGCCGGCCCGCCGAGCCAGATGCCGGTGGCCGAGGAGGCCCCGCTGCCCGCCGCGCCGCCCGCCGGGCCCCCCGCCGTGCCCCAAGTCGGGCCCCAAGTCGCCGCCGCCAGCCCACCCGAAGCCGCGCCGGAGCGGGTGCTGCCGGAGCCGGTGTTGCCGGAGCCCCGGGCCGAGACGCTGCTCGCCCCCGAACCTCCCGCCCCCCCCAGGGCGCCAGTCGCGGCCCCATCCGCGCCGGCCCGCGAGCCGGCGCCCCAGGTCGCGGCCCTGCCCGGCGCCAAGACCGGCGGTTTCGTGGTCCAGCTTGCCGCGCTCAGGGCGAAGGACGGCGCGCGGCCGGCCTGGGCGCGCCTGCAGAAAGCGCATCCGGCGCTTCTCGGGCAGCGCGAACTGGCGATCCAGAAGGTCGACCTCGGCGATCGCGGAATCTTCTACCGGGTCCAGGCCGGGTTCTTCGCGGACCGGGCCGGCGCGCGCGGCCTCTGCACCGCGCTCAAGGCGCGCGGGCAGGACTGTCTCGTGGTAAAGCGCTGAGCTCCGTGACCGCGAATGCTGTTATCTTTGGCTGTGAGGGACTGTCCCTAACTAATTGGGAACGCGAATTTTTCGCGCACTCGAATCCCCTCGGATTCATCCTATTCGCGCGCAACTGCAAGAGCCCGGACCAGATCCGCGCTCTGGTCGCGGATCTCCGCGAGTCGATCGGCCGCGGCTCTGCACCGGTGCTGATCGATCAGGAGGGCGGCCGCGTCGCGCGCCTCAAACCGCCGTGGTGGCGCGCCGCCCCGGCGGCCGGGCGCTTCGGCCTGCTGGCCGGGCGCGACCGGGAGCTCGCGGAGCAGGCGGTGCACCTCAACGCGCGTCTGATCGCCGCCGAACTGCGCGCCCTGGGGATCACGGTCGACTGTGCGCCGGTCCTGGATCTGCCGACGCCCGGCGCCAGCGACGCGATCGGCGACCGCGCCTTCGGCGCCGACCCGGAGCGGGTCGCGGAGCTGGGGCGGGCGTTCTGCGATGGCCTGCTGGCCGGCGGCGTGCTGCCGGTGATCAAGCACATCCCCGGCCACGGCCGTGCCCGGGTCGACAGCCACCACCAGCTGCCGGTGGTCGAGACCCCGCGCGCGGAATTGGAGGTCAGCGACTTCCGGCCCTTCGTCGCGCTCGCCGGGGCGCCCTGGGCGATGACCGGCCATCTGGTCTACACGGCGATCGACCCGGACAACCCGGCGACCATGTCCCACGCGGTGATCGCCGAGGTGATCCGCGGCGCCATCGGCTTCGACGGCGTGCTGGTCACCGACGATCTCTCCATGGCGGCGCTGAGCGGCGATTTTGCGGGCCGCGCCTCGAAATCTTTGGCCGCCGGCTGCGATGTGGTGCTGCACTGCAACGGCAAGGCCGAGGAGATGACCGCGGCGATGGGCGGCGTTGGAGCGCTGAGCGCGGAGGCCACCCGGCGCCTGACCGCGGCCACCGCCCGGCCGAGCGCGCCGGAGGAAGTGGATACGGCGGCGCTCACGGCCCGGCTCGAGTGGCTCCTGGATGCGCGTGGTTAGCCTCCAACCATGATCGATACGGGTTTCGACAGCGTACTTTACAAGGCCTCGGTCTGGGTGCTGCCGGTGCTGGTCGCGATCACCTTGCACGAGGCGGCCCACGGCTTCGTGGCCTGGCGCCTGGGCGACGACACCGCCTATCAGAAGGGTCGGGTGAGCTTCAATCCGCTGCGTCATATCGATCTCTTCGGCACCATCGTGGTGCCGGCGCTGCTGCTGCTGCTGCGCGCGCCGTTCCTGTTCGGCTGGGCCAAGCCGGTGCCGGTCGCCTTCCACCGCCTGCGCCACCCGCGCCGGGACATGGTCCTGGTGGCGGCCGCCGGACCGGGCAGCAACCTGATTCAGGCGGTGATCGCGGCGCTACTGGTCGGGCTTGCGGTCAAGGCCCCGGATTCCCTCGCGGTCTGGCTCTATTGGAACCTCTGCCACGCGGTCCTGATCAACCTGATCCTGGCGATCTTCAACATGCTGCCGCTGCCGCCCTTGGACGGCGGCCGGGTCGCGGTCGGGTTGTTGCCCAACGCGCTCGCTATACCCCTAGCGCGACTCGAACGCTTCGGCCTATTTATCGTGATCGGCATGGTGTTCCTGCTGCCCATGTTGGGCCGGCAGGTGGGCCTGGATCTGAACCTGGTCTATTGGCTGATTTGGCGGCCGGTGGATTGGCTCTGGCCGCTGTTCGAGGGGCTGGCCGGGGAGACCCTGAGGGTGATGTTGTGAGCGAGACCAACGAGTTCGACGGGTTCGATGACGAGCGGGCGCCCGACGCCGACAGCTCGGGCACCCTGGTGCTCGATCTGGAGGGCTACGAGGGCCCGATCGACATGCTGCTGCAGCTGGCCCGCGACCAGAAGGTCGACCTGACCCGGATCTCGATCCTGGCGCTCGCCAATCAATACCTGGATTTCGTCAGCCGGGCGCGCAAGCTGCGCCTGGAGCTGGCCGCCGACTACCTGGTCATGGCGGCTTGGCTGGCCTATCTCAAGTCGCGTCTGCTGCTGCCCGAACCCGAGGAGGGCGAGGAGCCGAGCGGCGCCGAGATGGCCGCCGCACTCAAGTATCAACTCCAGCGCCTGCAGGCCATGCGGGACGCCGGTGCGCGCCTGATGGCCCTGCCGCGCCTGGGCCGCGATATTTTCGCGCGCGGCGAGCCGGTGCCGCTGCGGATCGTCGCCGAGACCACCTACGACATCAGCCTCTACGAGTTGCTGAGCGCTTACGGACGCAGCCGGTCCCGGGTCCAGGCCACGACGCTGCGCATCGATCCGGCCGATCTCTATTCCGTCGACGCTGCGCTCACCCGCCTGACCGGGCTGCTCGGCGAGATGCCGGGCTGGCGGACCCTGAGCAGTTTCCTGCCGCCGGAGCTACGGGGCGGCCTGCAGGGCGTGCTGATGTGGCGCTCGGCGATCGCCTCGACCCTGGCTGCGTCCCTCGAATTGTCCAAACAGGGGCGGGTGCGGATCCGCCAGGACGGCCCCTTCGAACCGATCTACCTGCGCCGCAGCCCCAACCCCAGCTCCAGCCACGACCAAGAAACGGAACCGACATGAGCGACCGTTTTCAACTGCTCCGCCTCATCGAGGCGCTGTTCTTCGCCTCCGCCGAGCCCCTCGGCCTGGACCAGATCAAGCGCCACCTGCCCGAGGGCGCCGATGCCGAGGAACTGCTCGCTGAACTGGTCTCGCGCTACGCCAACCGCGGCGTCAACCTGATCCGGATCGGCAACCGCTGGGCCTTGCGCACGGCCCCCGATCTGGCCGGACTCATGCAGATCGAGCGCGCCGTGGTACGCAAACCTTCGCGCGCGGCGGTCGAGACGCTGGCCATCATCGGCTACCACCAGCCCGTGACCCGCGCCGAGATCGAGGAGATTCGTGGCGTCGCACTGTCCCGGGGCACCCTGGACACGCTGCTGGAGGCGGGCTGGATCAAGCCCAAGGGCCGGCGCCGGACGCCGGGGCGCCCGGTTACCTGGGGTACCAGCGAAGCCTTCCTGGACCACTTCGGCCTCGAGAGTCTTGAGGCCCTGCCGGGCGTCGCCGAGCTCAAGGCCGCAGGTCTGCTCGACACCCGGCCGGCGATCACCGCCCTCGGCAATCGTGGCGCCTTGCCGGCGGCCGGCGAGATCGCCGAGGAGCGCGACCCCGACGAGGGCGAGGCCGAACCCGAAACCCTGCTGGCCGTGGATTTCGGCGAGAACCTGGTGCCGGACGAACCGGCCGGGGACGAAGAGGAGGACAACGTCTCGGCGGGGCGTGGCGCCGAGGACATCGAGGTGGCCAGCCCCGAGGAGACCGCGCCCGCCATCGGCGAGGAAGACGACTATCCCATCAAGGCGGCGATCGCGCCCGGCCCGGACCGGTCCTGAACCGAAAGGCGACGCGGCCGCCGGCGCGTGGGCCCGGTTGCTATCGCGCCCGGCTCGCAATAGCTTGCGCCATGATCGAACCTAAACCCCACCAGCGACGGCCGGGGGTGCGATGAGCGCGCTGACCCTGGAGCACGTCTCTCACGGCTACGGCGAGATCGTGGCGGCCGACGACCTCGACCTCTCGGTGGAGCCGGAAGAGTTGGTCTGTCTGCTCGGCCCCTCGGGGTGCGGCAAGACCACGGTGCTCCGGATCGCCGCCGGCCTCGAGCCGCTGCAACAAGGCCGGGTGCTGCTCGACGGCAAGGTGGTCGCGGGCGACGGTATCGACCTGCCGCCCGAGGCCCGCAACGTCGGCCTGGTGTTCCAAGACTTCGCCCTGTTCCCGCACCTGAGCGTGCGCGACAACGTGGCCTTCGGATTGACCCGCCTGAGGGCGGAGGCGCGCCGCAACCGCGTCTCGGCGGTCCTGGCGCAGGTCGGCATGGCCGGCCACGCCGGGTCCTATCCGCACCATCTGTCGGGCGGCGAGCAGCAGCGCGTGGCCCTGGCCAGGGCGCTGGCGCCCCAGCCCAAGGTGATGCTGCTGGACGAGCCGTTCTCGGGGTTGGACGTCCAGCTGCGCCACCAAGTCCGCGACGAAACGCTCCACTTGCTCAAGCAAAGCGGCACCGCCACACTGATGGTCACCCACGACCCGGAGGAGGCCATGTTCATGGCCGACCGGGTGGCGGTGATGCGCGCCGGCCGCCTGATCCAAGTCGGCGCCCCCACGGACCTCTACTTCGCCCCCCGGGATGCTTTCGTGGCTGGCTTCTTCGGCGACGTGAATCGGCTCGACGGCACGGTCAAGGACGGCCGGGTGGCGACCCCCTTCGGCTCGGTGACGGCCCGGAACCTGGACGAGGGCACCCCGGTCGAGGTGCTGATCCGGCCCGAGGGGCTCCATCTACGGCCGGCCGAGGAGGACGACATGCCCCGTCCGGGCCTGGCCCGGGTCATGGCGTCACGCATGCTGGGGCGCAGCAGCCTGGTCCATCTGAGCGTGGTCAGCGGTTCGGAGCGGGAGCTGCACCTGCATGCCCGTATTCCGGGGCGCTTCCTGCCCGAGGAGAACCACGTGCTCGAGGTCGAGTTGGACCGCAGCCAGGTTTTCGTATTTCCCGTGACATTAATGTGAAATTAACCCCTTGGGCGGAAAGCGACATCCCGGGTGCCCAGGAGCGTTGCGGCAGGGCGGGCTTTTTGCGATAGTCCGCCCTCGATAAGCAGTTATCCACATATTTAGGAGACCCAGGGTATGGGTACGTTCAGTGTCTGGCATTGGCTCATCGTGTTGGTGGTTGTGCTGGTTTTGTTCGGCGGTGGGGGCAAGATTCCCAAGCTGATGCGCGACATGGGCCAAGGCGTGAACGCCTTCAAGAAGGGCCTGAAGGAAGAGGACAAGGACAAGGACAAAGACAAGGCCGAAGCCGCTTCCGAGCCCAAGAGGGTGGTCGAGTCCGAGCCGGCGGAGACCACCGCGGCACGGGTCGAGGAAAAGGAAAAGGACGCGGCGGCCAGCGGCTGAGGCCGCTCCGGCTCCGCTCCGTTCCGCTCCCGCGCTCCGTCCTGGCGCCCCGTCCCGTGATGCCCACCATGGGTGACATCGACCATGTTTGACATCGGCCATGTTTGACATTGGCTGGATCGAGATGGCGGTGATCGCGCTCATCGCGCTCGTCGTCATCGGCCCCAAGGAGCTGCCGAAGGCCATGCGGTCCCTGGCCAAGTGGACCCGCAAGGCGCGCTCGATGGCGCGCGAGTTCCAGTCGGGCATCGACGACATGGTGCGCGACGCCGACCTCGATGACGCGCGCAAGGCGGTCGAGTCCGCCAAGTCCTTCAACATCGGCAAGACGCTCGAGGAGACCATCGACCCGACCGGAGGCCTGCGCGACGAGGCCAGCGAGCTCGAAGCGGAAATGGCGCGCGAAGCGGCGGAAGAGGATGCCGGCGATCGCGCCGAGGCGCCGGACGCGGCAGGGAACGACGCGGGGGACGTCGCGGGGGACGATGGCGCCAAGGAGCCGGGCGCGGCAGGGAACGACGCGGGGGACGATGGGGCCAAGGAGCCGGCCGCGGCAGGGAACGACGCGGGGGACGATGGCGTCAAGGAGCCGGGCGCGGCAGAGGGCGCAACCGTGATCGAACACCCGCTCAACATCGCGCCGCCCGATTCCCTGACGCCGCCGCCCGAGCCGGAGGCGGCCTCACCGACGCCTGAACCGGCCGCGGCCGCCGCGGACGGCGTCGGTTCCAAGCAACGGGCCTGACCGCGATGAGCGACACAACGGCAAACGGGGGCTCGGAGGCCCACAAGATGCCCTTGCTCGATCATCTGATCGAGCTTCGCCAGCGCATGCTCTACAGCTTCATCGCGCTGTTCGTCGCCTTCCTGATCTGCTTCTACTTCGCCCAGGCGCTGTTCGATTTCCTGGTCCAGCCGCTCGCCGACCTCCTGAACGAGCGCGACAGTGTGCGCGGAGCGCGGCGGCTGATCTTCACCGACCTGACCGAGGTCTTCTTCACCCACATCAAGATCGCCTTCTTCTTCGGCGCCTTCGCCTCCAGCCCGATCTTCCTGACCCAGTTGTGGCTGTTCGTGGCGCCGGGCTTGTACAAGAGCGAGAAGATGGCGCTGGCGCCCTTCCTGGTCGCCTCACCGGTCCTGTTCTTCTTGGGCGGCGCGCTGGTCTATTTCGTACTGTTCCCCTTGGCCTGGAGCTTCTTCCTCAGCTTCGAGACCATGGGCGGCGACGGCACCCTGCCGATCGAGTTGGAAGCCAAGGTCGCCGAATACCTCTCGCTGGTCATGAAGCTGATCTTCGCCTTCGGCTTCTGTTTCCAGCTCCCGATCCTGATGACGCTCATGGCGCGGGTCGGATTGGCGACCTCCAAGGGCATGGCGGAAAAGCGCAAGTACGCCGTCGTCGGCGTCTTCATCGTGGCCGCCGTGATCACGCCGCCCGACCCGATCAGTCAGCTCAGCCTGGCGATCCCGATCATCGTGCTCTACGAGATTTCGATCCTGATGGCGAAACTGGTCGAGAAGAAGAAGGCCGAAGCCGAGGACGAGCTCGAGGACGAGTTTGGCGGCGGCGATACCGACGATGGGGGCGACGAGTCCTGACCGTGACCGTGGACGCGGGCGCAATGAGCCCGTATAAGGGCGGCCCGGTTGCCACCCCGATATTCCGAGTCGCCCGAGCGCCATGCACGACATCCGTTTGATTCGCGAGACCCCCGAGGCCTTCGACGCCGGCTTGGCCCGCCGCGGGCTCGAGCCCATGTCCGCGCGCGTGCTCGAGCTCGACGCCCGGCGGCGCGGCACTCAGACCGAGCTCCAGGAACTCCAGACCCAACGCAACGAAACCTCCAAGGCGATCGGCGCGGCCAAGCGCCGCGGTGAGGATGCCGGCACCCAGATGGCCGAGGTAGCGGCGCTCAAGGAGGCCATGGCCAAGGTCGAGGAGAGCGAACGCGCCGCCGCTGCCGAACTCGACGATCTGCTCGCTGGCCTGCCCAATATGCCCGGCCCGGACGTCCCCGACGGGCCGGACGAGCGCGCCAACGTCACCCTGCGCGAGGTCGGCGCGGCGCCGTCTTTCGACTTCGAACCCAAGCAACACTTCGAGTTGGGCGAGGCGCTCGGCCTGCTCGACTTCGAGGCCGCAGCCAAGATGTCGGGCGCGCGCTTTGCGGTGCTGCGCGGGAACTTGGCACGCCTGCACCGGGCGCTCGGCCAGTTCATGATCGAGCTGCACACCGAGGAGCACGGCTACACCGAGGTCGCGCCGCCCTACCTGGTGCGCGACGCCGCGCTCTTCGGCACCGGGCAGCTGCCCAAGTTCGGCGAGGACCTGTTCCGTACCACCGATGGTTTCTCGCTGATCCCGACCGCCGAAGTGCCGCTGACCAACCTGGTCGCCGGCGATATCGTCGAGGAGAAATCGCTACCCTTGCGGGTCACCGCGCTCACGCCGTGCTTCCGCTCCGAGGCCGGCGCGGCCGGCAAGGACACCCGCGGCATGCTGCGCCAGCATCAGTTCGACAAGGTCGAGATGGTCTCGATCGCCCATCCGGAGCGCTCCGAGGAGGAGCTGGAGCGCATGACCTCCTGCGCCGAGGCGGTGCTCAAGCGCCTCGGGCTGCGCTACCGGGTGGTGGTGCTCTCGACCGGCGACATGGGCTTCGGCGCGCGCAAGACCCACGACATCGAGGTCTGGCTGCCGGGCCAGGACACCTACCGCGAGATCTCCAGCTGCTCCAACTGCGGGGACTTCCAGGCCCGGCGCATGAACGCGCGCTTCCGGCCGGCGCAGGGGAAGGGGATGCGCTTCGTCCACACCCTCAACGGCTCGGGCGTCGCGGTCGGGCGCGCGCTGATCGCGGTCATGGAGAACTACCAGCGCGCCGACGGTTCGTTCGAGATCCCGGAGGTCCTGCGCCCGCGCATGGGCGGCATGAGCGATATCGGGGGCCATGGCCCCCATGGCGGCCCCCATGGCGGCCCCGTTGGCGGCCCCGATGGCTAAAGCCTCGCTCGACCTCGAGAACGCCCGAATCCTGGTCACCAACGACGACGGCATCGACGCGCCGGGAATCAAGACCCTGGAGCGGATCGCCAGGTCGCTCAGCAAGGACGTCTGGGTGGTGGCGCCGGAAACCGAGCAGAGCGCGACCAGCCACGCGCTGACTCTGCGCCGGCCCCTGCGCAGCCGCAAACAAGGTCCGCGGCGGTTTTCCGTGGACGGCACCCCGACCGACTGCGTATTGGTCGCGCACCACCACATCCTGCGCGATCGCGTGCCGGACCTGGTGCTCTCGGGCATCAACCACGGCACCAATCTGGGCGAGGACGTGACCTATTCGGGCACCGTGGCGGCGGCCATGGAGGCGGCGATCCTGGGCGTGCCGGCGGTCGCCTTCAGCCAGATGCGGCCGCGCGAGGGGCGTATCGACTGGCGCACCGCCGAGCATTTCGGGCCGCGCATCCTGCGTCGGCTGGCCGAGTTGCCCTGGCCGCGGGATCTGCTGATCAACGTCAACTTCCCGCCGTTGCCCCCCGAGCAGGTCCAGGGCGTGCGGCCCTGCCGCCAGGGCCGGCGCGACGAGGGCACCACGATCAACGAAGGGGTCGATCCCTCAGGCCGGCCCTACCTCTGGATCGGCAACTTCCTGAGCGACGACTCCTCGGACCGTGGCACCGATCTGGCCGCGATCGCGGAAGGCGCCATCGCGGTCACGCCGCTGCACATGGACATGACCCATAAGACGACGCTGAAGAAGCTCTCGGGGTTTTTCGAGTGACCATCGCGGCGCGCAAGATCCGGCTGATCATGCAGTTGCGTCGTGCCGGCATCGCCGATACCGCCGTGCTGTCGGCGATCGAGCGCATCCCGCGCGAGGCCTTCGTGCCCGAAAGCTTCCAGGACCAGTCCTACGAGGACATGACCCTGCCGATCGGCCGTGGCCAGACCTTGAGCGCGCCCAGCGTGGTGGCGTTGATGACCCAGGCCCTGGGGACCGACCGCCGCACCAAGGTGCTCGAGATCGGCACCGGCACCGGCTACCAGGCGGCGGTACTGTCGCGGCTGTGCCGGCGGCTCTACACCGTCGAACGCCATCGCGATTTGCTCGGCGAGGCCGAGCGCCGGTTCCTGAAGCTGCGCCTGCACAATATCACCACCCGGCTCGGCGACGGCGCCCAGGGCTGGCCCGAGCAGGCGCCCTTCACCCGTATCATCGTGACCGCGGCCGCCGAGACGATACCCGCCACCCTGGTCGAGCAGCTCGCGCCCGGCGGCGTCATGGTGGTGCCGGTCGGGCGCCAGGGCGGCGACCAGGCGTTGCTGCGCCTGACCCGGGAGGCGGATGGCATTCGCGAGGAAATCCTGGATTCCGTGCGCTTCGTGCCCCTGGTGGCGGGACTGCCCTCGGACGCGGCGTAATAACAATCCTTCAATTCGGGCTGGACCAAAGCGTTCGACTTTGGCATGAAGGGGCACCCCCCGCGCTGCCGCGCCCCCCGACGCGGCGCCACGACTGGGACCGAGAGGACGTTTCGCGGGTCATGAACACCCTGAACCGGCGGCCCGTGCTGCGCCGATGCGCAGCGTGGCGTAGTGTGATTCCGGCGCTGCTGGCCGCAAGCCTGAGCGGCTGCCTGACCGGCGGCCTAACCGGCGGCCCGACTGGCGGCGTGGGGCAACTGACGAGCTCGGTGACGCGGCCCGACCCGCCACCGATCCCGCTGCGCAAGCCCGAGCCGCCGGCGCGCCTCCTGGCCCAGGCCGCCTCGACCCTGACGCGCATGCCGGTTGCGGCCCGGGGGCAATTGCGCGAAGCGGTTATCTCGGCACCCCGGGACGGCGCCCGGATCACCGTCCAATCGCTGCCGCCGCTGCGTAAACCGACCGCCCTGGCCGCCGCTACAGCCCCCGCCACGGCCAAGCTTGCGGCGCCGGCCCGGGCGCTTACCGGGGGTGCGCTGAAAGCGGTCGACTACCGAATCCAGGCCGGGGACACGGTCTACAGTGTCGCGCGGCGCTTCGCGGTGCCGGTGCGCGGGGTGATCGACGCCAACGCCCTCCGG